>JACXTT010004896.1_pt1 | contig 19704 bp, 23 predicted proteins | sample 9270951 | NCBI WGS metagenome assembly JACXTT01 (sample SAMN15532306, study PRJNA645909) | rock metagenome | isolation source: weathered quartz diorite | place: Puerto Rico | collected 2017-06-21 | reverse complement strand
CGGCCGCGAAGAAGATGATCAGGAGCGCCAGCCGTCGCTCGTCTCTTCCGTCGAGCGACATCGATCAAGCCTATGCACCTCCGTCGCAAGGCGCGTCAAGGAGAATCGACGCCGACACGTGGATCTCCCGATCGCCGTCCATGAGCGACGCGGCCCGATGACCCTCCCCTTTGCGGTCCTGGGCCGCGACGTCCCGGGGACTCGCCAGCGGCTTTACACGACCGTGTGGGGGTACGGTGCCGTCAACGAATCCTACGACACTGGGGTGCGCGACGCGGTCGTCGCCTCGGCGACCGCGTCGAAGTGCTACCGAACTTGTCGTCGTGATCGCGGATGAGGAACCGCGGCCTGTCGCCCCACGCGTTGGCTTCCCGGAGCTGCTGGGTCACCCAGGGGCTTGAGGGTGCGCGCGTCACGGCGACGTGGACGACCCGGCGGGAGCTCAGCTCGATGAGGAAGAAGGCGAAGAGCGGACGGAACAGGAGGTCGTAGACCTGCAGGAAGTCGCAGGCCCAGATCTCGTGGGCATGGTTGCACAGGAAGGTCGCCCAAGACTGCCCAGGCGGTCGGGGCTGATGAACCCGCCGCATGTACTTCTGGATCGTGCGCTTGCCCATGCGGATCCCGAGCTTGAGTAACTCGCCGCGGATTCGTTCGGCTCCCCAGAGCCGATTGTTCCGGGCCATGCGCGCAATGAGCGCGATCGTCTCCCCGGCGATCCGAGGCTGAGTCCGCGGCGATCGGCGCCGCCAGAGAAGCGCGAAACCCTGTCGGTGCCAGCGCAGAATCGTCTCCGGCTGCACCAGCAGCATCGTGTGGCGCCACGTCGGCGTGAGCCGGGCCAGCAGCACGAGGATCGCCCGATCTATGGGGGTCGGCTGCGGGCGCCGGATTTGGCGACAGGCGACCTCGAGTTGCTTGCGTAGCAGGGCATTCTCCCGGACCAGCGCCTCCGGGGAGCGGAAGCGATCGAGGACGAATCCCAGGACGGGGCGGGTCGAGGGCCGCGTCCATCGTCGGATCGGTCACGCATCGCCCGGACGGTTGTCCGGAGACAGGCGATCAGAGAGTCCAACATGCCCTGGGGGGTCTGCGTCGCGTCACACTCGCCCGTCAACCTCACGCCGGGCCGGGCGGTCACGCAAGAATCTCCTGCGATTCCAGAGGGGACGAGCGACGTAGCCAGTACGCCCGTCGCTCTGATCCGAGCCGGTCGCTTCGGGCCGCATCGGCTGGTGCGGCTCGCGATCCGCGACCGCAAGGCCACGAGGGAAGTAGGCCTCCCGGGAGCAGCCCGACGATCCCCGAATCCGACCGTTCCCCGGTGACACCCCCTTCGTTTGGCGCCAGCGACCCGTCGGGAGTAGGAGCCGTCGGGTGTGAGCTACCGTCTCATCTGCGTGCACTGCGGATCGCAGATCGCCATCACCGAGCAGGTTGGTGACGCGGAGGTAGCCGCTATCGAAAGCCATCTCCGGGCTGAGCATCCCGGCCGTTCAACCATGGCGCGACTCCAATTCGCGGAGGCGTCCGCGTGAAGATGGGCGGGTAAGGATCACGGTTAGGACCATGCGCGTAACCAGCGCCGACGAACCGTACGTGCAACTCACGACTCGCGTTCCCGAAGTCGCTGAGGCAGGCGATGAACATGTACTGTTTGAGGCGGGTATCCCGCTGATGGACTTCATCGCTATCGCGATTCGGGAGAGGGCTCGCGAACGAGCGCGGCAAAGGGCGCAACCCTCGCCGGGAGACACGAGCGGCTACAGGCTGGTAGTCTGGACGGCCTCGGTCCTCCTCGCCGTCCTCTCGCTCAGTGCGCCGTCCGCGCGCTCCGAGGGCATGCCCGACCTGATCCTTGACACTCAGGTTCTGCGCGCGTCGGTCGTGTTCGACGTCCAGTCGTTCGCGCGCGATGCCTGCGAGCTCGGGCCGGCAGATCGCTGCGTTGGGGGACCGGGCCCGCGCAAGCTCCTCCGCTTCGACGTGCTCGCGGTGAACCGGGGGACGGCCGATCTCGTGGTCGGCGTGCCCCCGAACGTCGACCCGCCGAATCGCGGCGCGTTCGTCTTCAGCATCTGCCACGACCATTTCCACTTCGTGGGGTTCGCCCGCTACGAGCTCCGCGAACGGGACGGGGGAACGCTCGTCGCGGCCGGCGAGAAGCGCGCGTTCTGCATTGAGGACAGCCGGCGGGTGGACCCGTCGGCTCCCGCGACGGAGAAGTATTGCTGCCGCGTCGCGTGCGGGAACCGCCAGGGGCTGCAGGTCGGCTGGGGCGATCTCTATCAGCGCGATCTCCCCTGCCAGTGGATCGACGTGACGGACGTCCCGCCGGGTGACTACGACCTCTGCGCCCTCCTGAATCCCGATGGGCTCCTCGCCGAAGATCCGGCGGGCGACATGGGCTGCGTGCCAGTCAGCCTGAGTGCGCCGACGGCCGCGCCGCCGCACGTAAAGGTGCGTTCACCCCGCGCGGGTGTGCGGCTCCGCGTCGGCCATCGGCTGGTCGTGCGGTGGCGCCGCCACGTCCGGGGGGCGATCCTCTTCCAGGATGTCTGGTACTCCCGCGACCGCGGCGCGACGTACGACCGCCTGTTCACTCGGAACGCGCCCGATGCCCCCACGCGGTTTCGCACGACGATCACCCCCGACATGGCGAGCACGACGGCGCGGGTGAAGGTCGTCGTGTGCGAGCGAAATCCGCGCTTCGATCCCGGCGCAGGCGCCCTGCAGTGCGGCGAATCGCGGAGCGCACGGTTTCGCGTCGTCCCCTGAGCCCCGCCAGCGTAAGATACTGCTTGACAAATGCGCCGGGCCCCGGGCTACGATGCCGCGCATCGACGCAGGGAGGTAGCCATGCAGCACGGCCAGTGGCGTCGCCCCAGCTCCGGCGCAGCGATCCTCGCGCTCGCAGCTTGGCTCGGCTTCGGTACGCGGGGGGCACATGCCGACGAGCTTACCTTCAGCCTCGCGGCGTCCCCGGACGCGAGCTTCTCGATCTCGGACAGCGCCTTCGGGGTCTTTCTCGACCTCGAGCTCGTGCTCGACCCGAGCGCGACGGACGCGGTGGGGGTCACGACGTTCCCCTACGGCGCGGTGCGCGTGAGGCATGTCCTGCGCAACGGCGTGACGATCAAACCGTTCAAGGAGCGAATCCTGTTCGAGGAGAACCCCTCACTGCTGCAGGTCGAGGAGTTCACGGCGCTCGCTCCGGGGGGCATGGTGAACATCCCCTACGACGTCGTGATCGACGAGGGCGTCGGCGTGCAGCTCCGTTCGGTGCGGCTCGGCCGAAAGAAGCACAAGCTGCTCGTCTACCCGCTGAGCGGGCCGGCGGCGTACACCGTGCAGCTCGCCTATCAGTTCAAGCGGATCAACGACCCCGATCTCCCGCCGGTGCCCACCTCGCCGCCGGTCGTCACCCGGGAGATCCTCTCGAACGAAGCGTCGTTCACGCTCGTGCCCTGAGGGAGGGACGATCATGGCTCGGATCGCGATCGTCGTCGCTGTGCTCGTCCTTTCGTGGGCGCCACCCGGCTGGTCCACGATCAAGGTCGAGGGGACGGCCGCCTTCAAGAAGAAGGTGGCCGACACCATCGCCGCCCTCAAGCGAAACGGCAACCTGCAGAAGGGGCTCATCGAGGGGCTCGAGAACTCGACGAACGAGCACAAGATCAAGGAGACGAAGGTCAAGCAGGGGTCGAACAATAGCTTCGACGCCAAGAATGGTTCGAACGGCAAAGGCACGGGCTCGACCACCCAGTGGGAGACGACGTCGACCGACAAGTACGACACCGACGTCAACCGCGACCCGAAGGCCGCCTTGTTCCACGAGCTGGTGCACGCCTCACACGCCGACAAGGGGACGGTGCAAAAGGGCGTCGACAAGAAGAGCGGCATCGAGAACGAAGAGGTGACCACCACCAAGACGGAGAACCAGGAGCGGCAGTCGAAGGGCAACCCCCCACGGAAGAAGTACGGCGGGAAGCCGCTGCCGTCGTGAGCGAGCGAGCCGCTCGCGGCCGACGACACGGGGATGGTCCCATTCCGGAGGTGGCGGTCCGCCCCGCGGGCGGAGGAGCATACCGCAAGGGAGAGCGCGCTGAGAAGTCGGCGAGGTGCAGTCCCCGCGAACGCAGACGGCGCCTTGATGAGTGCTGACAGTCGTCGGCAGGTTCAGCCGGTGGCCGACGGTGCGAGGATAGCGGCCGCGAAGAGGACGACCAGGAGCACGAGCCGTTGCTCATCTCATCCATCGAGCGACATCGCCGTCGAACGTAGTCTCGCGCGCTGAGGGCCGTCAATGAGAATCCGCGGCCAAGAGGCACTGCACGCGCTGCGGTGCCGCCCGCCTTCGCCGCAGCTTCGCAAGCTTCTCCCGCAGCGCCGCCACGACGAACTCCATCACCGACACGTCGGTTCCCACGCAGTGCAGCTCAGGTCCCGGTGCAGCGATTTCGGGATACCCGTCGTGACCTGCACCCAGTGCACGTCCTCCTACCTGTCCGCCATGCCAGCCTCTTGCGAGCTTGGTAGCTCGCCGGCGTGGAAAATCGCCAAACGGAGCGGGATGAACACGTACCGACCGCCTGCCGAGACGGCGAAATCGCAACCGACCCAGCCCTACTGGACAGCGAAGTGGATCGCGCGGCACAACCGGACACCGTGGGGCATGTTTGACGGTGGGCGCAGAGTAGGCAGGCTTGTCGCAGCGCTGGCCGCCGTGCCGGTTGGGCCCGGCTTCGTTGCGCTGGGCGGCGTGGTCCTCACCGCCCGCGCTCTTGCGGACCTGGCGCGACAGACGCTCGGGGCACGTCGTGAGAACGGCAGGCGACGGCCTACGCCCACGGAGCAGCCGCCGGCGTATCCTGGACCCACTTGATGAGCCGCTGCGTCCCGCGAGGAAGGGACTGTGGCGTCGCCCGGAACCTCCTGGATCGGTTGGAAGGGTTCGGGGTGGGCTTCGTGCAGCGAGGCGGCAGCATCCGTGAGCGCGCCGTGTTCCAGGGCGACCGCAGCCCCGAAGTAGAGCGCCTCCTCGACGCGATGCAGAGCCACTACAATGCGCATCCCGAGGAAGTCCGGGAGATGCTGCGCCGGCGACGGACGCAGCTCTAGCACCGCCGTCGCCTCGCCCGAACACCGCCGGCCTCGCCTGCCATCAAGGCGTCGCCGCCGGGCCGGTCGGGGACGCGGTTGACGCCTCCGAGACTTCGGCGTGTAGTCGAGGGGGCGATGCGCGAGAGCGCGACGATCGAGCGAGTCCAGGTCATCCTGCTCGTCCTCGTCGCCGCGGCCCTGATGCTCCTGCTCACCCACTGACGTGCGGACGTCTCCGGCCCCGGGGCCGCCGGTCCGCTGTCCGCGAGTGGGACAAGGGCCGGTACAGAGGATGGGAACACGATCCTCCCGGCAGGGCGATAGGCGAAATCTTCAAGCTGCGCCTAGTTAATGAAGCACATGAGCCCTAGGGTTCGTGTGATCGGAAGATTTCCTTGCTTTGATCAAGGCTTTCGAGGCAGCAGCGTCCGACCCAACGGCCGATGCGCATCCCAGAGAACGTCGAGATATCTCCGACTTGCTCGATAACGGCGCGGACCTCGCTGTGGTGCAGGCGATGGCCGGTCACGCGAATCCTGCGACGACGGCGCGCTACGACCGCCGGGGTGAGCACGCCAAGCGCCGAGCAGCAGGTCGGCTCGTCGTGCCCTGCGTGCCGGGCTATAGCACCAGATCGGCGAGCTGCTCGCTGCCCGTGTCGCCGCGGCTGTTCTCTCAATTTACGCCGCGGTGCGCGCTGGTAGGCCGTACTTTCGCAGGCGACGCGACAGCGACCAGCGGCTGATGCCAAGGATACAGGCGGCGCGCCGCTGATTCCCGTGCGCCTCCTGGAGGACGTGCACGATGTACCGCCGCTCCACGTCTTGCAGCGACGGCAGCAGCGCACCTTCGATCACCATGGCAATCTCGGGCGACGCGCCCGTACTACCAGCGGCCGACGGGGAACACTGCGAAGTGTCTTCTTCGGGAGGGAACATGTGGGGCTCAACTCCTTCCTGCACGGCACAGTAGCGCGAATGGGCACTGGCGCAACTGCGCATCCGGCCGGCGGGGAGTAGAGTATCCGCCCCACCGCCGCGCTGAGGGCCGCGTCAGCGCTCACTGCCCCGCCACGTGGACCACCCCCGCGCTTCAGGTGCGAGCCCGAGTTCGGCGCTCGACCTCAACGCCCGAGCACACGAGGGGCCGACGATCTACGCCGTGGGCATCTTCTTCTGCTTACGCAGCACCCCGAGCCGGCGCGGACGATCGCGACCGACGCCTACCTCCACTCCCAGGACTTGCTCTTCGTGTTCCCGTCGGCATCGGCACTGTACTCGAAAACGACCGCGATGGTGTTCAGCCGGCGGAAATTCGGGGAGTCGCTGTAGTAGTAGGACGCTCCGCGATAGCTGACCGCGCCTCCGTCGAGGAGCTTCCCCACTCCCGCAGCCTTGAAGCTGGCCTGCTCGCCCCCTTTGCCGATGACTAGGCCCTGCGCCTCGCCGTAGAGGCTTCCGTCGGGCCGGATGCCTGCGCAGTAGGTGACGTTGCTCCGGGTGTCGACCCCCAAGAGCTTGCCGGTGCTCTGCACCGTTACTTCCACCTTGGTGCCACCGTCGACCGAGATCACGCGGCGCACCTGCACCTTGCCGGTCTCCTCACCGATCTCCTCGCCCAGCATGGCTCGCTCCTTCGGTTTGCGATCCAGCGACGCTGGACCGGTTGTTCGGAGAGAGTGTTCAAGAACGCAGCGAACGTCGCTTCACGGCCGCGCGCGCCCCGTCGAGGGTGGGTCCCTGCCGCGAACCCGCGCGCCGACGCCCCTCACGGCCATGCGATCCTCCGAGCTTTCCGGGAGCAGCTTGCCCGTAGCGCCGAGCCGTCCCGCGAGCAAGGGGGGTCAGCTCGGTCGAACGATCTCACATGGCGCGGTGCGTAGGCGGCGTCTGCGCTGGACAACCGCGCGCCACCGGCGCAAACCGTACACCACGGCCCGAGCGCTCCATTGGCGCCCCTCCACCGTGCGCACCCGCGTAACCGCTGCGCCCGGTCGACGGGCGTGGACCGTGGAGCGCGTGAGCTGGCTGACTCCGTACGCCGCCGACGGGATCGCGCAGGAAGCACGAGGCGCCGGGCCGGGCGCGCGGTTGGAACTCCTCATCCCGATGAGCACGAAGGCCGAAGACCTCGCGGCGGTGCACAACTTCTTCGCCCGCCTTCGCAAAGGGGGAATCGAGGTCGTCGTGCGGCGCGAGGGAGAAGACGCCTGACACGTCGGATGAGATCGCGCAGCAGCCGCGCCGTCCGCTCAACGTCGAGCCGTAGCGTCGCGCGAGAAGCGGCAACCATGACCAAGGAGGTGACATGATCGCGAGATTAGGCCCCTGCCCGCACTGCCACGCCGCCCTCTCGTACCTCGAAGGCGTCGCCGGCAGCAGCATCAATCCGAACTGTCCGCGCTGTAAGATGGAAGTCAGCGTTGAGCGCGCCACCTTCCTGATGGCCGACCACTCGCGTCCCACGGCGAAGCCGCCGGTCGTAGTCAAGGCAAGTTCGTGAGTTCCGCGACAATCCCGCCACGCAGTCGGCCGAATCTCTGCGACAACAGGAACCATTGGCGTCGGGATGCTCCGGTTCGCCATTGCCCCGAGTGCGGCGCAGTCGTGAACGCCGGGGCGACCGTCGCGCCCTGCGATGAACTGAAGCACGCTGCTGCGCGGCGGCGACGTACGCGCTTCTGCGTTGATTGCCGCGCGCAGCTGATGGCCTGGCATTGAGCCACGGTGCGGCGCCCAGGCGTCGAGGCCCCGTCACCGAACACTTCACGTCGGGCACGTCGGGCACATTGACGAGGCGCACTGGACGGCCGTAGGCTCCGCTTCGCCTCATCCAGCGAGGCAAGACCCTCCTACGACGTGAACGCCCGTTGGCCGGCGATGGCTGGCGGGCGCTCGCGCACCCGGCAGCTATTCAACCCGCCACAACGTGCTCGCAGACCAACGCGACGCTGCCTGCGCGCCGGATCATCCGACCGCAAGCCGCGACACCACGCAGCCGCACAGGAAGCGAACGAAGTGTAAGTCCTCGTCGAATCGGCCGACGGGCGCCGACTCGACGATGCCGAAGTCGAAAGTGTAGCGCGAGTGCGATAGGCGGACCCGACACTCGCCGCGGCGACGCCGCTCTCGCGGATTGCGGCGCCGTGATGCGCCGTCGGTCGCGCGTCTCGCCAGGATGCTTCGGCATGGTCGGGTCGGTGATGACGCGTGGTCACGATGGCACGCAGCCACGACCGTGGGAATGCCATCGTCCTTTCCGCGAGGCACGATCCGCTCATCGTCGCGGGGCCGCGCTCTCTGTGGGCGTCAATCGCGGAACGCCCAAAACGACCGTCCGCATTGTGCGCAACGAAGCGGCACCAGCGACAGGAGCGCCGCCAGTCGATACAGCAGACCCCGTTGCTCGCGCCGCCGAATGTCGCGCGAGCCGCAGTGAGGACACCGCCCGAGCATCAGGGTTAGCGCAAGGCGCTCAGGACGAACAGGAGCAGGATGACTGCGAGGGCTGCGATATAGGCCGGCACCCCTTCATCGACCCCAAGGCGGGCAAGCGCCCGCAGCGTCAAGCCGGCATCCGGTTCGCCTCGGTCCTCCATGACCGACGTGAGCCATGCGCCCCCTCACGTCCAGCTGTCAAGGAGAATCGGAACGGCCAAGCTACGCGCGTTTGCGACCAACGTCGCTACACGCCTGGCTGTGGGACGGCGAGTTTTCCACAGTGTGGAGAACTTCCGTGGACGAGCCTCCCGCCGCGAGGTGAACGAGCCATCCCGATTTGCCGGGAGTACGACAGCCGCGACGCCGCAGAAGCGACGCGGGGCGAGTGCGCCGCCTATGCGAGTCGCCGCGTGTGACCGCCACGCCGTGTGCTGACGACTCCGCGATGCCTCGTTGGTCGGCGCGGCGGGCGCGCCACGTTGCGCAGCGAGCGGGCGGCTAGCACCGTGGCTCCCAGCACCACATGAGCGGCCGCGACTGGAACGGTAACCGCCGCGTCAGCAAGCCGCGTGACAATGGGCGCGCGCTCACGCTTCATGCGCTTCGCGTTCATGGTGCACCTCCGCGTGCTTGCAGGCTGGAGTAAACCCTCGTAGCCCCGCGCGGTGCCCGTCAGCAAGGCGGCGTCCCGCACCTGGCGTTCCAAACCATCAGTGCGAAGTCGTATGCATGCAACGGGTGGTGCCCAGGCTGCACTCAGGTGGAAGGTGATGCTCGGCGTCGTCGGATGATGCCCGATGGTTTCGTACTCCCTTCGCGCTCGCCGCCGAGGACCCCGACTCCGCGGTACAGAAGGACCTCCATCCCTCCTTGACGGTGCCGTATCTCGGGCGTAGGGGCTCGAGCCGAGCGATGACGGGCAGGCCCACGGCGACCAATGAGATTCGCGAGCCACGTGATTGATCCCGAAGGCGCTGAGATGGCGGCCCTTCGGGCCATCGGGAATCTCGGCGGCGCGCGTGTGCTCGAGATTGGGTGCGGCGATGGCCGGCTGACCTTCAGCTATGCCCCGGTTGCCCGTTCCGTTCTCGCGATCGACTCGCGCGATGATGCGGTCGCCAAGGCCCGGGACACGTTGCCTGCCGGACTGACCGAGCGCGTTCGCTTCGAGGTCGGCAGCGCCGTCGCACTCGATCAGCCGCCGGCGGGCTTCGACGTCGGCCTTCTCTCGCACTCGTTGTGATGACTCCCGCCCGAGGGCGTCGTGAACGCCCTGCGGCGGATCCACCGCAGCCTGGTCCGGGGCGGCGTCCTCCTCGACCTGCAGCCCACGCTCGCGAACGCTCCTGTCGCGAACGCGGACGGCGTCCTCGGGCGACTCGACGAGCGCGCGTTCCGCGCCGTCGCCGACCGAGTGAACGTCGCGCTCGAAGAGACGATCAGCGCGGGTCTGTTCGCCCACGATCGCGCGGTCGCGCTCGACGTGGTGCACCGGTTCAACGGGGCAGCCGAGCTCCTGGCAGAGGTGGGAACGTGGACAGGGACCGCGGTTCCGGCAGCGCTTCGCCGGCGTCTCACGCGGTCGAGACTGCCTTTCGACGTGCACGAGGGCGCGAGGCTCAGGCGGTTCCGGGTCCTATAGGCCGTAGTGCGACGCCGGAAGCGCTGACCTGAGAGGAGAAGATTCCGACTGCTCGGAGCTCTTGCGAACGGAGGGCAGGATGTGAGGTTCCCTCACGAGATGCGCCGTCAGCGAGGGCGCGGACCCCTCACGGCCGCGTCGCACCCTTCTCGATCGGAAAGCCGGCCTGTGCCCAAGCCTCCATCCCGCCGTCGAGGGCGACGGCCCGGGTGTACCCCATGGTCCGGAGCCTCGCCGCGGCCAGCGTGGAGATCTTCCCATACTGGCAGTAGGCGAGCACCCGGATCGTCGGATCGGGCAGCTCCTTATCCACCCTGAGCTCCACCTGCCCGCGGGGAATGTGGCGAGCGCCCGGGAGATGTCCTGCCTCGAAGGCCTCGCGCTCGCGGACGTCGAGCAGGACGAGGTCGCGCGCCCGGCTCTCGATCCGCGCCAACACCTCCTCCATTCCCATGAAGGCCACCTCGCGCGCCGCTTCGGCGATGAGCTGCTTGACGGTCTTGCCGCCGGTCCGGTTGGTGCGGAGCGCTTCGGTCAGGTGCTCGGGCATGGCGATGTCGAAGCCCCGCATCAGCTCGACGAACGCCGCCCGCTCCTGGCGTTGGAGCCGGGGGTTCTCGGTCTTCTCGGCGCCGAGCGTGCTCGAGGTGCGCCCCTTGTAGTCGTGCGCCGGGAAGACGCGCAGGCCGTCGTCCAGCCGCAGCAACTTCCCGAAGAGGCTCTCATACAGGGCCTCGGGGTCGCCGGTCGGCAGGTCGGTTCGTCCGGTCCCGCCGATCAGCAGCGTGTCGCCCGTGAGCACCCTGTCGGGCAGGACAAGGCAGATCGAGTCGTCGGTGTGCCCCGGCGTGTGGATGAGTCGAATGCGGAGCTCCCCGATGACGAGGCGCTCGCCGTCGTCGACCCGAATGTCGGCGAATCGGGCCGACGCCAGCCGGTGCATGACCATGCGGGCCCTGGGCTGCCGGGCGAGCTCGCGCGCGGCCGAGAAGTGGTCGGCGTGGGTGTGGCTGTCGATCACGTATCGGACCCGGAGCCCCTTTTCCGTCGCGAGCGCGGCATAGCGATCGAGCAATTCCAGCGCCGGGTCGACGATCACTCCCGCGCAGGTCTGCTCGCAGCCCACGAGATAGGAGAGGCAGCCGCCGGAGCGGAGCTGCTCGAAGAGCATGGCGCTACCGGGAGCCCGAGGCGACGGTCGCGTCAAGCGGCGGCGGTGCGCCGCTCGCCCCCTGCACGGACCTCCTCCCGATGCCGACCTGAGAAGGCATTGTCGAAGATGACCTATATCTGGAACTCGACCGGCGGCGGCTTCGGCCGGCGCGCCTCGATCGCGCGGCGTAGGCGCGGCAGGGCAAGGCCGAGCCGGCGCTCGAGCGCGTAGGCGAGCGCGAGCAGCCCCGTGCCGAGCGTGGCCGGAAAGACGGAGCCGAAGCGCTGGTCTGGGCTCGCGAACACCATCTGGAGCGCGATGAAGAACAGGAAGAAGCCGAGGACGCGGCGCATGGGCGTCACCGGGATGCGATCGACGAAAAACGCCCCGACATACGCGCCGAGGACGAATCCAAGGCAGATCAGGCCGACGACCCCGAACTCGATCAGGCCCTTGCGGTAGTACTCGAGCGCCGCGAAGAGCCCAATCGGCGGGATCAGGACAGCGAGCGACGTGCCTTGCGCCTGCGGCGGCGTAAAGTGGAAGAGGAAGATCAGGGCAGGCACGAGGAAGATCCCCCCGCCAAGCCCGAGAATGCCGCTCAGCCCGCCGACCAGCAGCCCGAGGACAACGAATCGCATTGCCCGCTCCTGTCCCCCGTCTCACGCCAACGCCAAAGGCGGAGTTGATCGTCTGGTCTGAACGCTACCGGACGTGAACCGGCACCTCCTGGATGGCGTTGTTCCCGTAGCCGAGGCGGTTCCACTCCGACTCCTCGGGTTGCGTGCGGCCCGCCAGGTCGGTCGCCCGCGCGCGCAGCGTGGTCGACCCCGGCACCTCGAGGCGGGTGAGCAGCTCCCACCACTGCCAGCTGTGCCGCTTCCGCTCGCCCACGAGGCGGGCCTCTTGCCACGCGCCGCCGGCGACGCACACCTCCACCCGAGCGATCGGCGCCGCCCCGGACCAGGCCACCCCCCGGATGGCCACGTCGCCGCGGTCGACGGCGTCGCCCGCCCCCGGCTCCGTGATCAAGGCCCGGACCCGGGACCGATCCCGCACGAAGCCGTGACGCCCGGGGCAGTGCTCGTCGCCGAGCAATCTCGGACTCGTGAAGAGGCGGACAGGATGACCGAGGCCCAGGCGGCCTATCCGGCGCCGCCGCGTTAATTAGTGCGCGAGCTGGTGCCTCAGGCGGGAGCCAACCCCCACACCGCGAATCCACACCTTTTGACAATACCTCACGTAGCGCGCGAATGAACTCCTTCAAGTGAAGGCGAAGTGCACTCAGTTCGTCGGACGATGGTTCTGGGTGGTGCATTGCCTCCGAGATTGAGGCTGTGAGCGATGTGAGAAACGCCACACTCACAGCCATTTCCTGAAACTGTTTCTGGAGGCGAGCCGTGTACTTCGGCACTTCCAGATGGCGTGCTTGAACGAATACCAGGCCCTCGCTGATCCTTTTCGACTCGGAGATGATCGCCTCCATGGGCTTGCAAAGCTGCGAGTACGCAAGCTGCATCCCCGGCGGAATAATGGGGTGCTCCTCGGATGGTGCTCCGCCGCCCATTCCGTGCTGATGAAGCAGAACCCGCAACCTAGTGCCGTCAAGGAGTTCGAGGGGCTTGCGCTCCGCGAACTCTATAGCTGAGGGTGAGAAGGTCGAAGTCGTGATCAGAATCCCCTTGTTGGCGTGCTCTGCATGCACGACGCCGTAGAGGTCCCTGACCACGCTGACTCCCACGGTGTTCGAGAGCCGCTTGCACTGGATGATGTACTTGCCGCCCGTGAGAGGCTCATCGCGGACCGCCACCATGTCGATCCCACCGTCCGCTGCGGGCTGCCGCCCGTGGATGGAGAACCCCATCTTGGTGAGCAGGCGATCAACGATGTTCTCGAACTCGTGACCGTCCAGAGCGTCGAGGGGAAGGCGCGTGTCGGGAGGTTGCTCAGACATGGTGGCGAAGGCGCAGGACCTTCTTCATGGGCTCCTCGGTATGCGCCGAGAGCGCGGCAATCTAGCAAACGGCAGGTGTCTCGTTCAAAGCCGTACTGGTGGGCTGACCCTCGTGAGCGCTCAGGTGGCTCCGAGCGAAGGAGTCAACCAGACCTCGACGGCGCCGACTCGCGTTTCCAGACCTACACTCTGATGAACGGCTGGATCTCGCCGAGGACCCCACACCAGCGCTACACTTTCCGGTCGGCCTTCACGCAGGTTCTCGAAACGCCCCGCATTCGCCTCGGCGGCTACGACTACGGCAGAGCGACGGGAAGGTTCTTGCGATGCGCGAAGAAGCCGAGCGGAGAGACGGAGTGTCGGATCGTGCAGGAGGGGCGAGGGAAGTGAGGAGGGGCGGTTCCCCAAGCCGGGATCGCTGTTGTCGGATCGCTAGCTGTCGGTGTAGACGGCTTCGCCGGGCCACAACCAGGGAGGACCATCAGTGGCCGTTCGGTCTCGTTCCGCGATCAGTGTGCCTCCGGTCGATGTGGACTGCCCCGGGGCAGCCGGGGCCGCCTCGACCCTTCCCTTGGGCTCAAGGAAGTTCGTAGCCGCCAGCCATGACGAAGCGCGAGATCATCATCTTCTTCGCGGGCTTCGAGGCGTTCCATACCCTCTCACACCTCGCCCTGAGCATTTCGGGACAGCTACCAATGCGCGTCTTCGGGTTCACACTCACCGCTGGTCGGAACGCTTGGGCCATTGTCTCGAACGGGGCGATCACCGCCGTCCTGCTCTGGTGGGTCGGGCGGCTGAAACGGGCGTGAGACAACCAGGAGGGGGATGTTTCTCCCCTCGAAGCCATAGGAATCAACGCGACGGGCCGCTCGCGTCTGCGAGAAGGGGGTACTGACGTGGCGAAGACCCAAGAAATCGGGTTGGTCTTCGAGAGCCCTCGGGCTCGCGAGACCATCGCCCGCGCCCGGCTGGCCGAGAACCTCGGCTTTGCCAGCTTCTGGATGTTCGAGGACTACGTGTTTCCAGGGGCGTTCACCTGCACTTCAGCCATCGCCGCGCAGACGAAGACGATCAAGATTGGCATCGGGGTCCTGAATCCGTTCACTCGCCATCCGGTGCTAACGGCGATGGAGGTGGCGGCCCTCGATGAGCTATCCGAGGGGCGGACGATCCTCGGTCTTGGCGCCAGCTTGAAGCTCTGGATCGAGGACCAACTCGGCATCCCATACGTCAGACCCGTCACGGCGTTGCGAGAGGCCGTTGCCATTCTCCGATGCCTCCTGCGCGGGGAGGAGGTGCATCACGCCGGTCGCGTCTTTCGCGCCATGAACTTCCGGTTCAACGTCCCGCCGCTGCGGCCACACGTTCCCGTCTTTCTCGGCGTGGCGGGACCGAAGGGGCTCGCCTTGGCAGGCGAAGTGGCCGATGGCGTCTTCATGAACGCGCCCGTCACGCCAGCTTTCGTGCACTTTGCCCGAGAACAGATTCAGCAGGGCGCCGCTCGTGGCGGCAGGAGCCTCGACGGGTTCGCCGTCGGCCACTTGCTCCCGATGGCGGTATCGTCGGACACCCGCCGAGCCCGCGACGCGATCAAGCCCTTCCTAGCGTGGGTCCTCTCCCTGTACGCGAACCAGCCGACCCTGCCGGTGAACTTCCTCTCGCACGTGGGGCTGACGGTCGAGGCGGCGGGGAGCTTCGCGGAGCGATTCGCCAAGGGCGAGATGCCCCTTGATCTCGTCACCGACTCGGTGATCGACGCCTTGGCGATCACGGGGAGCCCTGCGCAGTGCCGCGATGCGCTCGCCCGCCTCATCGAGGCCGGCATCACGCATCCGGTCATCTACCTGCCGCAAGGAATGGATTCTGATGACGATGTCCGCGACGTGTTCAAGGCGGTGATCGAGCACTTCCTGTGAGAAGCCCGGTTCTCACGTCTGTGACCGCAGCCGTGCATCGCAACGGAGGACGACAATGACAGCCTCAGGAATCGGCGCCACCACGGGGCATACCGAGTTTGCCGGGACAGCCGTGCAAGACTTTCGAGCGTGCCTTCGCGGCGAGCTTCTCTGCCCCGGCGACGAGGGGTACGACGCGGCCCGGAAGGTTTTCAACGCGATGATCGACCGGCGCCCCGCGATGATCGCCCGCTGCGCGGGCGCCGCTGATGTCGTCAGCGCCGTTAACTTCGCTCGCAGCTATGACCTCCCGGTCGCGGTGCGTGGCGGTGGCCACAGCGTGGCGGGCAAGGCCGTGTGCGACGGCGGCTTGATGATCGACCTCTCGCTCATGAAGGGGATTCGCGTTGATCCAGCACGACGCAGCGTCCGAGCGCAGCCCGGTTTGCGGCTCGGAGAGTTCGACCGCGAGACGCAGGGCTTCGGGTTGGCGACCACCCTCGGTATCGTGACCGACACCGGCATCGCGGGGCTGACCCTCGGCGGCGGTATCGGTTGGCTCAACGGTAAGTACGGCCTCGCCTGTGACAACCTCGTGTCGGTTGACGTGGTGACGGCGGACGGGCGGCTCCTGACGGCGAGCGAGAGCGAGAACGCGGACCTTTTCTGGGGCGTGCGAGGAAGCGGCGGAAACCTCGGCATCGTCACCTCGTTCGAGTACCGGCTTCACCCCCTGGGGCCGGTGCTCGGCGGGATGGTTGCCCATCCCCTCGACAAAGCGAAGAACGCCTTGCGCTCGTTCTTCGACCTTTCGGCGCAGTGTCCAGACGAATTGACGACGATGCCGACCGTGCTAACCCTTCCAGACGGAACGCTCGGCGCGGCGTTGGTGGTCTGCTACTGCGGCGCGATCACGGACGGCGAGGGCGTCCTCAAGTCTGTCCGGTCCTTTGGTTCACCCGTCGCAGATTCCATCCAGCCGGTCCCCTACGTCGCCCTTCAGTCGGCGCTCGACCCGGGCTTCCCGCAGGGGCGGTATCACTACTGGAAGGGCAGCTTCGCCCGGAAGGTCAGCGACGACACCATCGAGATCATCCTCGACTTCATGGCTCGCAAGCCATCTCCCTTCACCCTCTGCTACTTCCAGCAAGTCCATGGGGCCGCTGGTCGCGTCGCGCCGGCAGACACCGCCTTCTGCCATCGGGGGACCAACCTGTATGAGTTTTCTATCCTCTCGCAGTGGGACGACCCGGCGGCCACCGAGACGAATGTCACGTGGACCCGTGCCTTCTTCGACGCCCTCGCGCCGCACCTCGATAAGGGCGTCTACGTCAACAGCCTGGGCGACGAGGGCGAGGAGCGCGTTCGGGCCGCCTTTGGTGCCAACTACGAGCGGCTGGTCGCGCTGAAGAAGAAGTACGACCCGACCAACTTCTTCCGTATGAACCAGAACATAAGGCCGGCGTAGCCCAGGAAGGAAACGCGCTATGGACATCGTGCTCCGACGCGGGACCCCCGAGGAGGCGGCGGCGTGCGGACGGATCGAATACGAGGCGTTCAAGGCCATAGCCGAGGCGCACAACTTCCCGCCTGACTTCCCCTCTACGGACATTGCCACGGGCCTCTGCGCGATGCTCTTGTCCCATCCCGGCTTCTACGGGGTCGTAGCGGAACTCGGCGGGAAAATCGTCGGCTGCAACTTTCTCGACCAGCGCTCGACCATCGCCGGGATCGGACCCATCGCCGTCGATCCTGCCATGCAGAACCAGACGATTGGCCGTCAGTTGATGCAGGACGTGATGCAACGGGCGATAAGCGATCACGCCCCCGGTGTCCGCCTCGTGCAGATCGCCTATCACTACCGCTCGCTCTCCCTCTATACGAAGCTGGGCTTCGATACCCGCGAGTCGCTCTCGGCCATGCAAGGCAAGCCCCTCGGGTTGACGACCCCGGGCTACGCGGTGCGACCTGCCGCCGAAGCCGATCTCGATGCATGCAATCGACTCTGCCGCCAGGTCCATGGTCATGATCGCGGCGGCGAACTCCTCGACGCCATCCGACAGGGGACGGCGACGGTGGTCGAACACCTTGACCGCATCAGCGGGTACGCCACGGCCATCGGTTGGTTCCATCATGCGGTCGCGGAAACCAACGAAGACCTGAAGGCGCTCATCGGTGCTGCGCGGTCGTTCCCTGGTCCTGGCTTCTTGGTGCCGACGCGGAACGGCGAACTTATGCGCTGGTGCCTCGCTCACGGTCTGCGGATCGCATCGCAGGGGCACTTGATGACCATCGGGCTCTACAACGAGCCGGCGGCGGCATACCTCCCGTCCATCCTCTACTGAACGAGTGGGGGTATGGCGGACCGCCTCACACAGAAGGGCGCCATCATGAAGGGGAAGGTCGCGGTCGTCACCGGCGGGAACTCGGGCATCGGCAGAGCCGCTGCTGAGCTTTTTGCCCGGCGAGGCGCGGCAGTAGTCGTGTCCGGTCGCCGCACCGTCGAGGGGGAGGCGACGGTGGAGTCAATCCGGGCAGCGGATGGCGAGGCCCGCTTCGTCCAAGCCGACGTGAGCAAGGCGGCGGACATCGAGCGGCTCGTGGCGGAAGCCATACACTCCTACGGACGGCTCGATTATGCGTTCAACAACGCCGGCATCATCGACCCGCTCCAACCCCTCACCGACTGCTCCGAAGCCGAGTGGGATTCTGTGATCGGCGTGAATCTCAAGGGCGTCTGGCTCTCGATGAAGTTCGAGATCGCGCAGATGCTGAGGAACGGCGGGGGTGCCATCGTGAACATGTCCTCCGTCGTGGGGCTGAGCGCCAACGAGATGTACGGACCTGCGTATGTCGCGAGCAAGCATGGGGTGGTTGGCCTCACGAGACTGGCCGCTGTCCAGTATGCGAGGCACGGCATCCGCGTGAACGCCGTGTGTCCCGGGGTGATCCGAACGCCGATCACCTCGCCCTACCTCGAAACGGTTCCACAGCTTGAGGGGCAGTTGTCATCGTGGCACGCGCTCAATCGCATCGGGGACCCCGCCGAGGTCGCAGAACCCGTGGTCTGGCTCTGCTCCGATGCGGCATCGTTCATCACCGGCGATGCGCTGCCCATCGACGGAGGGGCGCTCGCGAAGTTCGCCCAGCCGCCCGCGGCCATAACCGGCGGCCCGCGCTGAGGCGCAGTGAGCAATGCCCGTACCTAACTCTCTCGAAGGGAGGAGCGGCTGTGAGAATCGCTAAGAAGCGCATCTTGGGAGCGGCGATGGCTTTGGTTGTATGTGGCTCACCTCGTGTACGTGCCGATGAACCGGGCGAGGCCGCAGCGATGAGGAGCATGGCGTCCGTTCGCTTCGAGAAACTTCCGAATGTGCCTGACTGCTGCACCATCGCGGTCGAGCACGGGAACCTCGATAGCGGACCCTTCATCGTCTTGAACAAGTTCACTCCGGGCTGCTCGATTCCGTGGCACTGGCACAGTCAGAACGAGAAGGTGATGATGATCAGCGGGAGCGGCACGTTTCGGATAAGAGGGGAGAAGTCAGTGACGATGCGGTCCGGCGATTTTGGGTTTGCCCCTCCGCATCACACGATGTCCTTCACGTGTGGTCCCTCGGCGCCGTGCCTTCTGTTCGTGGAGTTCGATGGCACTCTCGACGTTCACTACGTTGATGAAGCTGGCAACGAGATTCCAGCCGAGCAGGCGCTGAAGCCCGTGAAGGCATCCGGTGGCGCACACGGAAAGAAGTAATAGGGCTCCTCGCATCAATGTTGGAACGACGGGTGTCACGGAGAATTCGATGAGCGACCGAACCGTTCAGATTCGCAGGCCACGTTCGGACGACCGCCCTCTGTGGGATGTCTGTTTTGGGCTCTATGGCAACGCGGCGATCTACATCGCGCACAAGCTCAAGGTGTTCCCGCTACTGCACGAACGCCCGCGAACCCTTGACGAAGTCAGCATGGCGGTGGGAATCGGTCGCCGCCCGGCAGAGGCGCTGCTGTCGGTCGCGTGCTCGCTCGGCTTCGCCCGACTGGAGAACGGGCGCTACGCGCTGACTCCGCTGTCCGAGGACTACCTGCTCGAAGATAGCCCGACGTATTTCGGCGGCATGTTCGACATCAACCTCACCAATCCTTCCGTGGGGTCGCTGGAAGGGCTGACGAATGCGATCCTGGCGGACGCGCCCCAGGTGCCCTACGGGGGCGGCGACATGTTCAACTTCGAGGAACAGGTGGCGCTCGCCCGCGTGATGGTGGGCGCCATGCACTCGATCAGCATGGGACCGGCGCTAGCGTGGCCCGATGCGCTCGACTTGTCGCCGTACACCCTCTTGCTCGACGTGGCCGGCGGATCGGGCGCCCACTGCATCGGCGCGACGCTCCGGTGGCCGTACCTCCGAGCCGTCGTGTTCGATCAGGCTCCGGTCTGTGAGGTCGCGAAGGAGTTCGCGGCTCGCTACGGGCTTGAGGGTCGCATCACGACACAGGCGGGGGACATGTTCACGGACTCG
>JACXTT010004895.1_pt1 | contig 19713 bp, 17 predicted proteins | sample 9270951 | NCBI WGS metagenome assembly JACXTT01 (sample SAMN15532306, study PRJNA645909) | rock metagenome | isolation source: weathered quartz diorite | place: Puerto Rico | collected 2017-06-21 | reverse complement strand
CACGCGGTTAACAACCTGTCCGGTGGCACGAACGATCGTTGGTTCGCAGTCGGCGCGTCGGGGCCGAAATTCTGGGCGGAACTCTGCCGCCGCCTCGGGTGCGAGGATCTAATCGCGCGTCAGTTCGAGGAACCGCAAGACACCGTGAAAGCGCGCGTCGCCGCTATTTTTGAGACCAAGTCTGCCGGCGAGTGGTTCGAGCAACTTCGCAACACCGATTGCTGCATTACGCTGGTTCGCACGGTGAGCGAAGTCGCCGCCGACTTGCTCGATCGCACGGGGCCCGCGCCACCCCGTCTCGGCGAACACACGCGCGAGCTGCTAACGCGATACGGCCTGTCCAGCGCCGAGCTTGAAGATTTGCAACGTCAGGGAGTGATTGCATGACCGTCAACTATTGCCTTCGCCGCGCCAAGTCGTTCTACGGGCGAAATCTCGCGATCGATCATGAGGATCGTCAGATTAACTACCAGCAGTTCTACTGCATGGTGGAAGATTCCGCCCGCAAGCTGGCCGCGCTCGGGGCAGGGAAGGGCGATCGCGTCGCGCTGTTGATGCTGAATTCGCCTGAGTATCTCGAGTTGTATTATTCGACCGCGATGGCTGGCACGGTGATTGTTCCGCTCAACACTCGCTGGCATGTCAACGAAATTAACTACACTCTTTCGGATTCCGGCAGCAAGATATTGTTTGTCGACGATCGCTTCACTTCCTTGGTCCCGCAGATTCGCGCCGCTGTTCCCTCGGTCGAACGAATCGTTTACGCCGGTGAAGGCGCCTGTCCGGCGGGCCTTCTCAATTGGAAATCCGTCGCTGCACTCAAGGACCTGGCGCCGTTTCCCGAGCCCCACGAGGATGATCTTTTCGGATTGTTCTATACCAGCGGCACTACCGGCGGCCCCAAGGGAGCGATGCTGACTCATCGCAATATTTACTCCAACGCCGTACATTCGTTGATGCCGCCCAGCCGGCTGATGATGGAAGGCAAGTGGCTGCACTCGGCGCCGATGTTTCACCTGGCCGACGGCGGCGCTATTCCCGCGCTCACGCTTTGCGGCACCACCCACTGCTTCCTTCCGAGCTTCGATCCGGAAGCAACTTTGCGCGCGATCGAACGCTACCGCATCACGAATCTTGTTCTGGTTCCGACCATGATCAACATGGTGGTTAATCATCCCAACTTCGATCAGTACGATATCTCGAGTGTCAAGCGGATAATGTACGGCGCTTCGCCCATGCCGCTGCCATTATTGCAACAGGCGATCGAGAAGTGTGGTTGCGAATTTGCTCAAGGCTACGGCATGACCGAGGTCAGCCCGCTACTCACCGTGCTTTCACCGGGAGATCATCGCTTCGAAAATACCGATCAGCAGTTCACGCCGGTGAAATCGGCGGGAAAGCCAGTGACCGGTGTCGAAGTACGCGTAGTAGATCACAACGACAATGACGTGCCTGCTGGCGAGGTCGGCGAAGTGATCGCTCGCGGGCCGAATGTCATGAAGGGTTATTGGAAGCGGCCGGAGATTAATGCCGAAGTGCTGCGCGGCGGATGGATGCACACCGGCGATCTGGGCGCGTTGGACGAGCAAGGTTTTCTCTACATCCTCGACCGCAAGAAGGACATGATCAAAACCGGCAGCGAGAATGTTTACTCGCCTGAAGTTGAATCCGTTCTCTGCGCGCACCCTTCCGTGCTGGAAGCTGCCGTCATCGGAGTGCCTCATCCGACTTGGGGAGAAACGATCCGTGCGGTAGCGGTGACGCGGCCCAACTGCGTTCTGACCGAGGCTGATTTAATTTCCTGGTGCCGCGAGCGGCTGACTCACTTCAAGTGTCCGACGTCGGTCGCGTTCACCGACTCACTACCGAAGGGAGGCACCGGCAAAGTGCAAAAAAATGTCCTGCGCGAACGGTTCTCGCAAGTAGAGATCAAGCTTTGAGCGGCTGCATAGTGGCCTGCAATCGCCGCATTCCACGCAGCCAGCGGTCATAATCGCCGGTCTTCCGCCGCATATACTCCAGCACTTCCGGATGTGGAAGGATCAGAAAACTCTCCGAGTCGATGCCCTTCACCACTGCATCGGCCACTTGATCGGGCTCGAGCGCTCCTTCGAGCAGGAATGTTCCCCCGCCGAACTCCGCGTTGGCGAGCATGCGCGTTTTGACGCCCTGCGGACAGAGCGCCGACACTTTGATTCCTTGGTCGCCGTAGGTGATCGAGAGCCACTCGGCCAATGCCAGCGCGGCGTGCTTAGTGACAGCGTACGGAGCTGATCCGATTTGCGTGAGGAGCCCCGCGGCCGACACGGTTTGCAACAGGTAGCCATCCTTGCGCGCCAGCATTCCCGGCAACACCGCGCGCGCGGCGTAGACGTGCGCCATTACATTGATGTCCCAGATGCGCTGCCATTCGCGATCGGGAACATTGCAATCGCCTTCGACGCCAATGCCCGCGTTGGAACAGAACAGGTCGATTTTACCGTGCTTTTTTAGGACCGTGTCCACCAGTAGCTGAACATCCGATTCGCTGGCCACATTGGCACACACTGCCGTGCCGCCGATCTCGGCCGCTACCTTCTTCGCCGCTTCCGTTTCGACATCGGCGACGACTACCTTCGCGCCTTCCGCCGCGAATCGTTTACTCAACGCGCGGCCGATGCCATTGCCGCCGCCGGTGACGACCGCGATCTTGTCCTTGAGTTTCATTCCTCGATGATACAATGAGCATCCTTGACACTACGAGACCTTCGCAACGCATCTGAGACAATGCCGTTCAACAAACTCGTCGGCATTCGAATTCTGAAACGCCACGCCGACGGTGTGACGATCACCTGCCCGATGGCCGATCATCTTCGAAACAGCGCGGGCGTAATGCACGGCGGCGTTTTCGCTACAGTCGCCGACGCTGCCATGGGAATTGGCTTAGCGAGTTACTTCGGCGCACGCCGCCCGGTCACGACCACGGAATTGAAGATCAATTATCTGCGCCCGATCCAGGATGGCAAGCTGGTAGCGCGATCGCACCTGCTGCGAGTCGGCAAGAACCTATGCGTAGGTCGCGTGGACATGTCCGACTCGAAGCGCCAGTTGGCCGCGGTCGCCATCGTTACCTACATGCTGCTGTAGTGGGTGATAAACCTTTGTTGTGCCAACGATTGTGCCGAAAGAGATCATTTTCGCCGTTGACGAGGCACCCGAGGGCAAACGCCTCTGGCGATTTCGGGCGAGGAGCTTGTTGAGTTACTTCAGCAGTTCGGCTATCAAATCGTGCGACAAAAGGGTAGCCACATGGAGCTTACAACTACTCAACGAGGGCAGCATCATGTGATTGTCCCGCGTCATGGCGCCGTACGCGTGGGGACGCTGCATCGAATCCTTGGTGAGGTTGCAGAACATTTTCGGATCGATGTCGAGGAAGTGCGGAACAAGCTATTCGGCAGCGGCCGCTGAATTTCCGGGCTGGGAACCGACTTCACATGCTGCTCTGAGGATCACAGGCGTTTCATCATTCCCACCGAACCCGCCCGGTATCCCAATCTCGAGTAGAACTCAGCGACCCTCGAATTTCCACTGTTGTAGAGGAGCGATACGGCTCCGGCGCCCTGCTCGCGCGCCCACTCCTCGGCGGCGTGCATGAGGTTAGCGCCGATGCCTTCGTTCCGTCGTGCGGCGGCCACGGCCACGTCGGCGACAAAGCAGTAACGGATTGGACGGAGCATGGGATCAAAGGGCAGCTGAATCTGGGCGTCGAGAAAACCAACGATCTCCCCTTCGGCTTCAGCTACCAACGTTACCGTGGGCAATTCCGACTCGGGATGCTGACGCCCCTGTCGATAGCGCTCCTCGATTACAGCGCGATCCGGAACGTGACAGTTTTCCCGATCAAGGTGAGCGTGATGCTCCGCGCTCTCCATGTAAACGCGGGTGATGGCTCTCGCGTCATCCGAAGTTGCGTTTCGAATGCGCACGGGAGCCATCTTTGAAGCGTAGCGTTACGCCGCGTGATCCATCGGCCGGGCTTTGGCCAATTCCATCCGCTCCCTCAGCTTCGGAATCACTACGCACAGCACTTCCTCCACGCGCTCGGCGGGCAGAAACTGCATCTCCTTACGCACGCCTTCCGGAAGGTCCCGAAGATCCTTTTGATTGGCTTTCGGTAAGACAACGGTGTTGATTCCAGCCCGCCGCGCAGCCAGGGCTTTCTCTTTGATACCGCCGATCGGCAGCACCAGTCCCGTTAACGTGATCTCACCGGTCATCGCGACATCGCTGCGTGCTGGCAGCTTGGTGTAGAGCGAGGTCAAAGCCGTGGCCATCGTCACACCCGCCGATGGGCCGTCCTTGGGGATCGCTCCCGCCGGAACGTGCACGTGCACTCCGGCGTTCTTGAACAGCGCGGGATCAATACCGAAGTCGCTAGCGTGCGCCCAGATGTAGCTCTGTGCCGCCTTAGCCGACTCCTGCATCACCTCGCCGAGCTGGCCGGTCAAGGTCAATCCCTTGCCGTCCGGCAGCAATGTGGCCTCGATGTAGAGGACGTCGCCGCCGGTTTCAGTCCAGGCCAAGCCCGTTGCGACTCCAGGAGGCAGCTCGCGCCGCGCCTCTTCTTGATTGAAAGGCTCCGGGCCCAGCATCTCGCTGAGATCGTCCGGCTTCACGGTAAACGGCTCGGTGTTTCCCTCGGCGAAGCGCAACGCCACTTTGCGCGTCACGCGTCCGATAGCGCGCTCCAGCCTTCTGAGACCGGCTTCGCGCGTATAACCGGAGATGACCTTCTTCACCGTCTCATCCGGCAGGATGCACTGCTCCGCGGTCAACCCGGTTTCCTTAAGTTGCTTCGGAATCAAGTAGCGCTTGGCGATCTCAAGCTTTTCTTCTTCGCTGTAGCCGGCCAGCCGCAGGATTTCCATGCGGTCGAGAAGCGGCCGCGGAATCGTATCCAGCGCGTTGGCCGTCGTCACGAAGAGTACCTTGGATAAATCGAAAGGCAGATCAAGGTAGTTATCCCGGAAAGCCCGGTTCTGCTCGGGATCCAGGATCTCGAGCAAAGCGTGCGCCGGATCGCCACGGAAATCATGGCCCAGCTTGTCCACCTCGTCGCGCATCAACACCGGATTGTTCGCACCCGCGCGCCGCATAGCTTGAATCACCCGTCCAGGCAGCGCACCGATGTAGGTCCGCCGATGGCCGCGCAATTCGGCCTCGTCATGCAGTCCGCCCAAGCTCATCCGCTCGAACTTGCGATTCAAAGCCCGCGCGATCGATTGGCCGAGCGACGTCTTGCCGACGCCCGGAGGTCCGACGAAGCACAATATCGGCGCCTTCGCGTTCGGATTGAGTTTCAGCACGCCCAGGTGCTCGAGGATCCGCTCCTTGACGTCCTTCAATCCGAAGTGATCCTCATCCAGAACCTGCCGGGCCCTCGCGATATCGAGCGAATCTTCGGTGCCCTTGCGCCACGGCAGCTCGAGCACGTAATCGAGGTACGTCCGGATTACGTTGTAATCGGGCGCTCCCGGTGGCAGCTTCTCCAAGCGCTCCAATTCCCGCTTGGCTTCCTTCAGAATGTCCTCGGGCAAGTCGGCTTTCTCCAGCCGCTCGCGAAGCTGCTCGGCCTCGGCCTGCTCTCCGCCTTTTTCGCCCAGCTCCTGCTGGATTGCGCGCATTTGCTGGCGCAGCAGGTAATCCCGCTGCTCCTTGCTCATCTCAGTTCGCGCTTCGTTGGTGATCTTGTTGCGCAACTCCAGCACCTGGACTTCATGCGTCAGGTGCCTGTGCAGCATGCGCAGAGTTTCCAACCGGCTAGGCGATTCGAGCAGCGATTGCGACTTTTCCGCTTCCAGACTGAACATCGATGCCAGCACGAACGCCAGCCGCATTGGGTCTTCGTTCGCGGCCAGCAATCCGCGAATTTCCTGCGGAGCGTTCGGCTGCGCCAGAGTCAGGGCCTCGCCCGCGAGTTCAATCAACGCGCCTTTCAGCGCTTCCACCTCAGGGCCCTTATCTTCAGGCAGCGGCATGGGCGTCACTCGGGCCTTAAGGAACGGCTCCGAGTTATCAAGTTTGGACAGAACGACGCGTTCCATACCGAGCACAAGAATTTCAATGTGCCCCTCATCGGAGCGCTGCATTTTTCGGATCACCGCCTTGGTGCCGATCGGGTAGAGATCGCTTTGCGCAGGCATATCGACGTCACCGTCGCGCTGCGTGAAGACAACGATCTCTTTCGACTCGGTGGCTAGCGCCGCCTCCACGGCGGCAATCGAGCCCGCGCGCCCCGCCGACAGCGGCATCATCAAGTACGGAAACAGAACCGCGTTCTTTAATGGCAGTAACGGCAATGTGTAAACAACCGGTTCGTTAGTCATATTGGTTTCCTTCCGTGGTCATCCGGACCAGCAGCAATCCCTCCCGCGCGTCGATCGTGACGCGGGCATTCGCGAGATCCACCGGCATTTCTATAGATCGTTCAAACCGGTTGTAAGAGATCTCCATAGCGTAATAACTGCAACCCTCTTCCACAAACGAGTCGCGCCGGACGCCACTCAATGTGACGCGCCGGCCGCTGACGCTAACGGTGACGTCCTGAGGACGAACGCCTGCCAGATCGAATTTCAGCAGCCAGCCGTCCCGAGTGCGATACACGTCCGCGGAGGGTTCCCACGGAGCCGGTGTGTCCACCAGGAACAACGGCCAAATTCTGCTTCGCTTACTCATATAAGAGCTCTAGAGGTTAGATGCGTCCGAAGACAAAAAGAAGCAGGCCACTCAACCAGCCTGCTTCCTCTTGACTCAACTCTTGCGAAAGCTTACTTGTTCGGCACGACCACGAAGCGAGTGCCTTGCTGGCTCCTGACCAAGAGCAAAGTCGTGTCCTTAGGAGCGCCTTCGCGAACGGCTCGGTTGAACTCAGCGACGGTGTTGACCGGCCGGTGATTCACCTGCACAATCACATCGCCTTGATCCAAACCGGCTGCCGCCGCGGGTGAGTCGCTATCGAGATCCGTGATCACAACGCCGGTGGTTCCTTCCGGCAGTTGCAACTCGCGGCGAAGATCTGACGTCAAGCCCTGAACCGAAAGGCCACGCAACGCACCTTTCTCGCCACTGCCCGGCAGGTTATTGCCTTGGCCACTGCTTCGATTCTCCGCTTCCAGGTTGAACTCACCCAGCGTGACAGCCACGTCGAGAGTCTTACCCTCGCGCGCTACTTTCAGATGCACAGTCGTGCTCGGGGCGAAGCCCGCAACTTGCAGGCGGAACGCGTTCACATCTTCCACAGCCTCACCGTTGACGGCTGTGATCACATCGCCAACCTTCAAGCCGGCCTTTTCAGCAGGACTGCTTGGTTCCACTTGCGCTACCGCGACGCCCTTGCCGTTGGGCATGTTGAAGGCCTTCGCCATCTCGGGCGTCAATTCCTGCGGCAGGATTCCCATGTAGCCCCGGCTTACTTTGCCTTTCTTCAGAATCTGGTCCATGATGTTCCGCGCCAGGTTGGCCGGAATCGCAAAACCGATTCCCTGGTTGCCACCGGTTTGACCGGAGAGAATCGCCGTGTTGATGCCCACCAACTCGCCGCGGCTGTCGATCAGCGCGCCGCCGGAATTCCCTTGATTGATTGCGGCGTCGGTCTGGATGAAGTCTTCAAAGCGCTCGATACCGAGACCCGCGCGGCCTTTGGCGCTGATGATGCCCATGGTCACGGTCTGTCCAAGACCAAACGGCTCGCCGATTGCCAGGACCACATCGCCCACTTGCGCCTTGGCCGAATCGGCCAATGGCAGAGTCGCGAGGCCGCTCTTGTTGATCTTCAGGACAGCAATGTCAGTGTACTTGTCGGTCCCGATGATCTTCGCGGGATACTCTTCTTTGTTGGCGAACGATACCTTCACATCGGTGGCGCCGTCCACGACGTGGTTATTCGTCAAGATGTAGCCGTCCGGGCTGACTACCACGCCGGAGCCGAGACTCGTCGCACGCTGCGAGCGAGGCTGCTGTTGCGGTATGCGGCCGCCGAAAAACTGCCGGAAAAACGGATCCTCGAAAAAGCCGTTAGGCATACCTTGTTCCTTAACGACTTTGGATGAGGAGATGTTCACCACGGCGGGCATCGCTTTCTTCACGATGGGGGAAAAGCTGGTGAGCGTCCCCTGCTCGATAGAGGCGGCATGCGCGGTGTCAATGAACACTGGAACATTGCGAGAGTGGATGGTCACGCCAAGCGCGCCAGCCAGCACCGCAATCACTGCAATCAATACAACCGTTGATGTTCGAAAGTGACCTTTCATAGTTTTCAGTTTCCTTGTTTCAAGTTTCCTTCAGAGCCGCTTCACGCTCGCGGCTCGCGATTTTGGATTGGAATTTCAGTTTTCCGGACGAGTCGAGGTCCACCAGCACATGGTGTCCGTCACGAGTCTCTCCGCCCAGGATCATGCGCGCCATTGGCGTTTCAATTTCGCGCTGAATCGCCCGTTTTAACGGCCGGGCGCCGTAGGTTGGATCGTAGCCGCTGCGGACTAAATGTCCGAGAGCTCGATCCGTCAATTCAATCTCGATGTGCCGGTCCGCTAGCCGTTTCCGCAGCCCGTTGAGCTGGATCTCCACGATCTGCTTGAGGTGCTCTTCCGACAAGGCATGGAACACGATGGTTTCGTCCACGCGATTCAAAAACTCGGGACGGAAGTGACGCGGCAATTCTTCGAGAACCGTGTCCTTCATCCGCTCGTAGCCTTCGCCGGCGAACGCGCCCCGGTATTCCAGGATCCGATGACTGCCGATATTGGAGGTCATGATCACGATCGTATTCTTGAAATCCACCGTACGGCCCTGCCCATCTGTAAGACGCCCGTCGTCAAGGATTTGCAGCAGCAGGTTGAAGACATCCGAGTGAGCTTTTTCGATTTCGTCGAAAAGAACTACACAATATGGACGACGTCGCACGGACTCTGTTAGTTGCCCCCCTTCTTCGTAACCCACGTAACCGGGGGGGGCGCCGATCAGCCGAGCCACCGTATGTTTCTCTTGATACTCGGACATATCGATGCGAATCATAGCCTTTTCGTCATCGAATAAAAATTCCGCCAGGGCCCGTGCAAGTTCGGTTTTACCGACACCGGTCGGCCCGAGAAAAATGAAACTTCCGATCGGGCGGTTCGGGTCTTTTAGCCCCGAACGGGCGCGGAGAACGGCCTCGGCCACCGCCTTTACGGCTTCGTCCTGCCCGATCACGCGCTCATGCAGCTCCTCTTCGAGGTGCAACAGCTTCTGCATTTCGCCCTCGAGTAGCTTGGAGACTGGAACACCGGTCCAGCGGCTGACTACTTGAGCGATATCTTCTTCGTCGACTTCCTCCTTGAGAAGACGCTTGACCGACTGTTTCTCAGCCAGGCGGCTCTCTTCGGCCTTGAGCTTGCGCTCGAGCTCGGTGAGCTTACCGTATTTCAGTTCGGCGGCGCGGTTCAAATCGTACTGGCGCTCGGCCTTCTCGATATCGATTCTCAATTGCTCCATTTGTTGGCGGAGGGCTCGGAGACGTTGCACGCCTTCTTTTTCAGCCTGCCATTGCGCGGTAAGCGCGCTCGATTCGGCTCTTAAGTCGGCCAGCTCCTTCTCAATTTTCTTGAGCCGATCCTTGGAGGCAGGATCTGATTCCTTCTTAAGAGCTTCCCGCTCGATCTCTAACTGCATGATGCGGCGCGAAATTTCGTCCAGATCCGACGGCATGGAGTCGATTTCGGTACGCAGCTTGGCTGCGGCTTCATCTACCAGGTCAATCGCTTTATCCGGCAGGAATCGATCGCTGATATAGCGATTAGAGAGCACCGCAGCGGCCACTAGGGCCGAATCCTTGATCCGTACGCCGTGATGGATCTCATACCGCTCGCGTAGGCCGCGCAGAATCGAGATGGTATCTTCGACCGTCGGCTGGTCGACATAGACGGTCTGGAATCGCCGCTCCAACGCAGCATCCTTCTCGATGTACTTGCGATATTCGTCGAGCGTCGTCGCGCCAATGCAATGCAGCTCCCCGCGCGCCAGCATGGGCTTCAGCAGATTGCCGGCGTCCATCGCGCCTTCGGCCTTGCCGGCCCCGACCACGGTGTGCAACTCGTCGATGAATAGGATGATTTGGCCTTCCGCCGTCTGCACTTCCTTCAGAACCGCCTTCAGACGCTCTTCGAACTCGCCACGGAACTTCGCGCCGGCGATGAGCGCGCCCATGTCGAGGGCAACAACGCGTTTGTCCTTCAGACCTTCCGGAACATCGCCACGAACGATTCGGCCGGCCAGGCCTTCGACGATCGCGGTTTTTCCAACGCCAGGCTCGCCGATCAGCACTGGGTTATTCTTGGTGCGGCGCGACAACACTTGAATCACGCGCCGAATCTCTTCGTCCCGCCCGATCACCGGATCGAGCTTGCCTTGTGCCGCCAACTGCGTCAGGTCGCGGCCATATTTTTCCAAAGCTTCGTAAGTTGCTTCGGGATTCTGGCTCGTGACCCTTTGGCTGCCGCGCACGTCTTGAAGGGCCCGCATCAGGCGTTCGCGCGTGATGCCGAATTCGCGAAAGATCTTGCCGCTCGGCCCCGAGTCATCGGTCGCGGCAAGCAAGACGTGCTCGACGGAGGTGAAGTCGTCCTTCAGGCGCTTAGCTTCCTGCTCGGCTTGGCTGACCAGTTTGGTGAGCCTCTGGGTGACGTAAACCTGATCCGGTCCACCGGACGGTCCGGAAACCTTGGGCAAACGCTCTACTTCCTGAAGCAAGCGCGTCCCAAGGCTTGGAACTTGGATGTCTGCCTTGTTCAAGATGGAGGGCGCGAGGCCGCCCTCCTGTTCGAGTAGGGCGAGCAGGAGATGTTCCACGTCAACCTGTTGATTCCCATGGGAAACGGCCAGGGACTGGGCTGCGGCGACGGCAGCCTGCATTTTCTCAGTAAAGCGGTTGAAGTCCATAGGAAGCCTACGGGTTAGATGCTAGATCTTAGCGTTTAGTTATCAGATAATTTAAGCATATCACCAGCGTCAACTCCTGGCAAGCTCGGGCATCCGCGGCTTTAAATCTGCGAAAACGAAGCCATCTCGCTCTACGACGTCCCCGGCCTGGACCTCGACGGGGTGTTGGAACATCGGTCCATCATAAACAAAAGAATGGAATTCTCCGTTTTCTCCGCATGGGTCGACCGTAGCCGGCAGGTCTGCAAGGAAGCGGGCATCGAAGTCCCGTCCGGCAAATTCTGCTGACAGGGCTTTCGGATCTATGCAGGTAATTTTGGCCCGTAGCCCGGCCCCGATCATTCGGTGGGCCAGTTCGCGGGTCGGAATCTGCCAGACGGGGAAGATCGGCTCCAGGCCGGTGCCGATGAGCTGTTTTTCCCGATAGGCGCGAATGTCGGCGAGGAACAGGTCGCCGAAGGCAACCGCGCTGACCCCTTCGGCGACAGCTCGTGAGCAGAGATCCCGCATTCGAGCCTCGTACTGTTCATTCGAACAGGGCCAGGGGAGCGGAACGGTCCATAGCGGCAATCCGGCGGCTTCGGCCTGCATCTCCAGCAACTCGCGCCGGACCGCGTGCATTGCGACGCGATCGAACTGTTCATTGATGGTCGTGATCAGTGCGACAAGTTCAACCGAAGGATCTTGCCGCAACAGGTGCAGCGACCAGGCGCTATCCTTGCCGCTGCTCCAGGAAAGCGCGACTCTTTTCACGCGCGGCCCTCAAGCCGCGGAGGCGACGCGTTCCCGCGCGGCGATGGTGCGTGTCAGCCAGGCGTGCAGACCGAACAGAATCGCGCTGTAGATCAGGTCCGACAGCATGGTCCATCGGAAGAAGGGAATAGCCGCCGCATAGCAGGCCATGAGGCCGGCGGCTGTGGGCGGATAGTGGTGACCGGACATCCAGCTCGGAAAGTTCGTGATCAGGAAAAACTGTGTGCTGCTCGCCAAGCTGCATCCCGCGATCTTCAGAACGTTTTCGGTGCCTTTAAGGCGCCGGCCGATCCATACACTGATCAAAAAACTAGTGTAAATGAAAAGCTGACCCAAGCCGAACGGGTGCACGCCGTAGTAGGCCGACAGAATCGGATCGGTGATGGCCATCAGAGCCAGCGGTACCAGGTAGGCTTGCCAGCCAGGCAGCCGCGCGCCGGCGAACAGGCTCATCGCGCCGACCGGGGCGAAATTCGGAGGATGCGGCAACAAGCGAGCGATTGCTCCGAGGGTCGTAAGCGAAAGCGCAACAGGCCGCCAGTTCGTCTTGGTGATCATCAACCAAATTATAGAACGGACTGAGCCATCCTGTGCTAACCGCGCTAACGGGGTATAGTGCTTATAGGTGTTTTTCGTGGGGGCGCGCGGATTCCAATACGCAGCGCTATTGTTCTGCGGCGTGCCGTTGTACGCCGAAGTAACGTTGCATGGCCGTGTGGTAGACGAGGCCAACGTACCTGTGGGTGGGGCGTTGATCTCGCTGAAAGCCAACTCGGGCCCTGCGTTACGCGCGCCTGTAACCGCCGTGGCCGACCCGACCGGCGTCTTTCGAATCACGCTGCCGGCTACGGGCGCCTATCTCGTCACCGCCGCGCAAGCCGGATTTTACGCCATCAACGATCGTCCGGCTGAAATCCGCGAGAGTCTCAACGAGATCGTGCTTACGTTGAATCACATCCGGAACACATCCGACTCGGTAGACGTGCGATCCTCGCCGGCGCTGATCGATGTCGAGCAAACGCAATCGGAGCGAAGGCTGGAAGGGTCGCAGGTTCTTGCAGTGCCATATCCCGCTACGCACGATCTCCGCAACGCGATGCCCTTGATGCCGGGCGTCGTGCAAGGGCGGGCCGGCGACCTGCACTTTGACGGAGGATCGGAGAATCAAGTTCAGTACACGCTGGACGGCTTCAACATCAGCGATCCGCTTACGGGCACATTTAACACACATCTAAGCGTGGAAGCCGTGCAGTCATTGGATTTCCTGAGCGGGCGTTACTCGCCCGAATATGGCAAGGGATCTTCGGGTGTGCTGGCTATTCGAACTGAGTCGGGTGACGACCATTGGCGTTATTCGGCGACGAATTTTGTGCCGGGCGTGGACACCAGCGGCGGGCTTCACGTTGGCGCTTATACTCCGCGTCTGAATTTTTCGGGACCCCTGTGGAAGGGCCGCGCCTGGTTCTCCGACAGCGTGGATGGGAGCTACAACCAGCTCTTCGTCCCCGATCTGCCGAGCGGGCAGAACATGCGGACCAGTTATGGGGCAAGCAATCTGCTGCACACCCAGTTCAATGTGAGGCCGGCCAATATCCTCTATGCGGATTTTCTCGTAAATTTCAACGCCACACCGAATGCCGGTCTGGGCGCTCTCGATCCGCTGCCCACCACAGTGGATCAGCGCAATCGGCAATGGTTTGCGAGCGTAAAGGACCAGATTTATCTGACTCGCGGCACGCTGCTCGAATTCGGCTTCTCGGATCTGCGTACGTTCGCCCGGCAGATTCCGCAAGGCCAGTCGCTGTATGTTTTCATGCCCCGGGGAAGGGAAGGCAACTTCTACATCGATTCCAAACAGGAGTCGGACCGGAAGCAGTTCTTGTCGAACCTTTTCCTGCCGGCCTTTCAGCGCGCCGGAGCCCATCAGTTCAAGGTTGGCGTCGATATCGATCGTTTGAACTATTCGCAGAACACGCGCCGCACTGGTTTTGAAAACGTCGGACTCAATGGCGGCGTTCTACGCAAAGTCGTGTTCTTCGGCAACGGCAGGCTGGATCGCCCGAGCCTGGAAGTTTCTTCCTATGTCGTGGACAACTGGAGAATCAAATCGAATCTGGTGGTGGAAGCAGGGGTCCGGCAGGACTGGGACGAATTGGTGCGGGACGTGGTGCTTTCGCCACGGGCGGCCGTGTCGTATGCGCCGTTTGGCGGCAAGAATACGAAGCTCTCGGGCGGGTACGCGGTTCTCTACGACGCGACGACCCCGCAGATCTTCAGCAGGCCTTCCGATCAGTACTCGCTGTCGACGTTCTACAATCCCGATGGCAGCGTGCAAAGCGGCCCCAGCGCGACGGTTTTCATGCCAGGCCGCCGGTTGAAGATGCCGCGTTACCAGACTTGGAGCGCCGGCCTGGAGCAGTTGCTGCCCGGCCGTGTCGTTCTGAGCATCAACCTTCTGCGGCGCCGAGGCAGCGACGGATTCACGTATGTGAACGTGCTAAACCCGGCCGTTCCACCTTCGCCGGAGATGGTGGCTCTTTTTCAGACGGCGCAGTTCGAGTCGATCTACCGTCTCGAGAACCGGCGCGCGGACTTGTATGATTCGGCCGAAATCACGCTGCGCCAGGCGTTCGGAAAAGGTTATGAATGGATGGCCAGCTACACACGATCCCGGGCCTTTTCTAACGCCGTTGCAGATGTCACTGTCGACCAGCCGATGCTGATCTCAAACAATGCCGGCCGGCTGCCGTGGGATTCGCCCGATCGTTTTCTAAGCTGGGGATACCTTCCGACGCCATTTCAGAACTGGGCGATCGCGTATCTTTTCGAAACGCGCACCGGATTCCCGTTCTCGGTCCAGGATGAGATCGGCCGCCTGCTGGGAGCGCCGAATGCGGATCGGTTCCCACACTACTTCAATCTGAATCTGCACGCTGAATGGACCACGCATCTACTTGGCTATCGCTTTGCTTTGCGCGGGGGAGTCAACAACCTCACCGATCACAACAATTACACGGTAGTGAACAACACGCTGGGCTCGCCAAGTTTTTTGAATTTCTACGGCGCCACTGGACGGCATTTCGTAGTTCGGCTGCGATGGCTGGGGCGGATGAAGAGCTAACTACAGGAATAAAAGCAGGGCGCTGAAAGAAGCTCGATACAACCAAGCTTCCTCCAGCAGCCGCGCGGCTTGAACCTACGCCACTCCTTCCGGTCTGATTCGTTTTCGCAGGTACGCGAGGCCCACTAAACCCGAGCCGATCAGGAGCAGCGTCGCTGCTTCTGGAGCGTCGGCGGGAGGATCCGTTGGCCCGCCAGCCGCTGCGCCGAAGCGGAAGTTGTCGAGCAGGGCATGACTGGATCCGTTGTATGTGGTCCCCTGAAGCACAAAATCGATGGTTGTAAATGGAGTATCCGAAGTTGCTCCGAAAAACGCTGTGTTGGGGCGAGCCCTGGTCGGCGCCGTGTAGGTGTTTCCGAGAAGTGTGATCGTGAAGTCCAGAGCATCGGGACTGACACTGAAAAGGTCGACGCCGAAAGCGGTCACCGGTACGGCGAACACCACATGGATGTAAGGCAGAGGCGAGCCCGCGTTCGGCCGGTTCATGTCCTGCATCAATGCGTCGTTGGTGCCGAAGTTGTACCACATCGACAGATTGGTATCGATCACCTGGATCGACGACGAGCCCGATGAGGTATATCCGATGAACTCCACATTATTCACCGTGACGCCGGTGGGCGAGCTGTAATAGGTGCTCGTGTTGGGCGGCGTCAGGCCCTCGAAGTCGATGGTTTGAACACCGCTCGAGGCGGCTTGCCACGCAGCCAAACTGTTAAAGGTCGTGAGAGAAGTGGAATGCGCCGGCGTCACAGCCAGGACCAGCGCGGCAAGAGCAAGAAGGAAGATGGTTCTAAGATTTCGTAGCATTGATGACTCCGTTTGCAAGTTCGATCCGGCGCCGGCGGAATAGGCCTGGGGAGATACAACGCCACAGGCGGTTCAATTTCACTGCATCAATATTTGCAGCCTGAAATTGCTAAGTGTGGGGGAAAAGAATTTGCTCTCGGAGGAATCGGATCGTCAGTGAAATTTAGTGCGCGAGTATTCCCGCGCGCGCGTTGGAGTAGGCTTTGGAGTGTGAGTGTTACTTGAGCGAGCCCGAGACTCTCACGCCGTATTCCTTCGCCTTGGCCAGGATGAGTTTTTCATCCAGCGTCAGTGACCTGCCGTCTCGCACGATCGGCTTGCCGTTCACCACGACGTCCTGAACATCCGAGCCTTTGAGCGCATACACGATCTGCGAGTACACATTGTAGAGCGGCACGGCATGTGGACGGTCGAGCCGAAGCATGATCAGGTCGGCTCGCTTGCCGGCTTCGAGTGAACCGATGAGCTTGTCGAGGCCTGCAACGCGCGCGCCAATGATGGTCGCCATTGCGACCGCCTGCTCGGCGTTGAGCGCAGTCGGGTCACCGCTTGTGACCTTTTGCAGATCGGCGGCGAGGTTCATGTCTTCCATCAGATCGAAATCGTTGTTGCTGCCGGCCGGTCCGTCGGTGCCGAGACCGACTGGGATGCCGAGCGCCAGCAACTTCACAACGGGCGCTACACCGCTCGCGAGTTTCATGTTGCTCGAAGGGCAATGAGCGACGCCGGTTCCTCGCGCCTTGAGGATGTTCATGTCCCCGTCGTCGAGCCAAACGCCGTGCGCCGCGATGACCGGGCCATTCAGTACGCCGAGAGTATCGAGCAACCGCGTCGGACTCATCCCGCGTGTGCGCTGCGCGTCGTCATTTTCAACCTTGGTTTCCGAAAGATGGATCAGCAGCGGCACGCTGTACTTGTCGGCCAAGCGGCGGGCCGCGCGCAGATCGCTATCGTCGTTGGTGAAAATGGCGTGGGGCGCGGGCGCGGGCACAATCAGCGCGTCATTCTTATATTGCTGGATGAATTTCTCGGCGTACTGAAGCGCGTCATTGGCGGTCGCCGAATCCGGAGATTTGAAACGGAGGATCGTTTCGCCGAGCACGCCGCGGAGACCGGCCTCCTTGGTTGCTTGTGCAACGCGGTCTTCGAAATAGTACATGTCGACGTAAGCCGTGGTCCCCGAAAGCATCATCTCGAGACAGGCCAGACGAGTGCCCCACAAGACGAAATCAGGCGACACGTTCTTGGCTTCGGCAGGGAAGATGTATTTTTCGAGCCACTCCTGAAGCCGCAGATCATCAGCGATTCCACGCAGCAGCGACATGGCGGCGTGGGTGTGGGTGTTGATCAGGCCCGGCATGATGATCGCGTCGGGCCGGTCTAGACGATGCGCGGCCTGGAACTGGCGGTTGATGTCGGCACGCTTTCCTACAGCGACGATGCGGTCGCCTCGGATAGCCACGGCCCCGTCGTCGATCAGACGATGCTGGGCGTCCATGGTGACGACGTAGCGGGCGGTGTAGATCCAGTCGGCTGGCTCGGCTGGAAGCTGGCTTGCGCTTGCAAGTAGGAGGAGGTATTTAATCCAGGAACGAAGCATCGAATGGCCTCGGAAACAGATCTTTCAAGTGGAAGGTCTCGGTCTTATTTTGGAGATTCACCAGAACCAATTCTACGTCGCCGCAAAATTCCCACAGAATCTGCCGGCACGCGCCGCACGGCGGCGTAAGCGTCTCAGTATCGGCCGCGACGGCGATGCGCTTGAATTTTCGCGCACCTTCTGAAATCGCCTTGAAAACCGCGACGCGCTCGGCGCAAATGGTGAGCCCGTAAGTCGCGTTTTCGACATTGCAGCCGGTGAATATGCGGCCGTCTTCGGCTTCAATCGCTGCGCCCACTTTGAAATTCGAAAACGGAGCATGCGCGTTTTGCCTCGCCCCTAACGCCGCCTTTAGCAAACTGTTCATAACCGCGGTAACAAAGCCTTCAAAAACCGGACCAGCCTGTCGCGCACCTTGCGTCCAGTCTCCAGCACTTCTTCATGATTGATTTTCTGCGGCAGGATGCCGGCCGCCATATTCGTCACGCAGGAAATTGCCAGGACCCGCATACTCATATGATTGGCGACGATCACTTCCGGAACCGTCGACATTCCCACCAGGTCGGCCCCGATAGTGCGCAGGTAGCGGATCTCGGCCGGAGTCTCATAGCTTGGCCCGGTGAGAGCTGCGTAAACGCCATCGCCTAGATCAATGCCCAATTCGCCAGCGACCTGGTGCGCCGTGGCGCGCAGCGCAGCCGAGTACGCGTCCGTCATGTCCGGGAAACGCGGACCGATCGAGTCATCATTCGGTCCGATCAGCGGATTCGAGCCCTGCAGGTTGATGTGATCGGAAATGAGCACCAGCGCGCCTTGCGAGTAAGAGAGGTTGATGCCGCCGGCGGCGTTCGTAAACACGATGGAGCGCACGCCCAGCGCCTTCAGCACTCGCACGCCGAAGGTGACCTGCCCGGGCGAATAGCCTTCATACAGATGACTGCGTCCGGCCAGCACGGCGACGTCGAGCGAATTCAGTCTGCCAATGACGAGTTTGCCTGCATGGCCGATCGCGGTCGAGGCGGGCCAGCCAGGAATCCCGGAATAGGGAATCTCGATGCGATCCGATAATTCGTCGGCGAAAGCGCCAAGGCCGCTGCCGAGCACGACCGCGACTTGTGGCGCGCGCGTAGTGCGTGTGCGGATGAAATCGACCGCGGCCTGCATTACAGCAGGATACCGGCGATGCAAGCCGACATGAAATTTGCCATTGTTCCTGCCGCCACCGCCTTCAGACCGAAACGGGCCAGGTCCGATTTGCGCGTGGGCGCCAGCGCACCGATGCCGCCGATCTGGATGGCGATGGAGCTGAAGTTAGCGAATCCGCACAACGCATAGGTCGCGATGGTGAACGACCGCGGATCGAGATGCTCGCGCATCGGGCCGAGCTGTTGAAACGCGATGAATTCGTTGAGAACCAATCGAGTGCCCAGCAGGTTACCGATGGACTGGCAGTCGTTGTATTTCACGCCCAACAGCCAGGCTACCGGCGAGAAGACGTATCCGAAGATTTGCTGCAACGTGATGTGGAAATAACTCAGAATGCCATTGCACATCGCGATGAGCGCGATAAAAGCGATCAGCATTGCAGCAATATTCAAGGCCAGATGCAAACCGTCGCCTGCTCCGCGCGCGGCCGCGTCAATGACGTTGATGCCGGGTTTCTCGACGGTGATCTTCACATTTCCGGCAGTGGCCGGCTTGTCGACTTCCGGCAACAAGATCTTGGCGAGCATGATGGTGGCGGGCGCGGTCATGATCACGGCCGTCAGCAAGTGGCGGATTTCGACGTGGGCCATCAGTACGTAGGCCGCCATTACTGCGCCTGAGACGTGCGCCATCCCGCTGGTCATGATGGTGAACAACTCCGACTCGGTTAGCCCCGCGAGAAACGGCCGGATCGTGAGCGGCGCTTCGGTTTGCCCCATAAAGATGCTGGCGGCGACGTTGGTGGATTCCGCGCCGCTTGCGCCCATTACCCGTTGCATCACTACTGCCATCGCGCGCACAAACAATTGCATAACGCCGAAGTAATAGAGGATCGCGAACAGGCTAGAAATAAAGATCACGATCGGCAGAATCTGAAACGCGAAGACTACTGGCTGGCTCCCGCCGAGTTGATCGCCAAATACAAATTTGCTGCCGGCTTGTGAGTATCCGATGAGCGCGTTCACTTTGTCGCTGGCGGCTTGAAAAGCTCCGGCGGCAGGAGTCCGCAGCACGATGAAGGCGAATGTGAGCTGCAAGCCCAGGCCCCACAGAATTATCGAGAGTCGAATGGCACGCTTGTGCTTGGAAAACAGGAACGACACCAGCAGGATCGCGAGGATTCCGAGTAGCCCGGTGAACCGCTCCATTTGCGGATCAGCTTACCACTTCGAGGATCAGTTCCCGCTCTTCGGGCGACTGTGCAGAAATCCGAAAGGCATCTTCAATCTGCTGCGAGGCTTCTTCCAGGTTATCTTCCCCGGTGTAATAG
>JACXTT010004894.1_pt1 | contig 19719 bp, 14 predicted proteins | sample 9270951 | NCBI WGS metagenome assembly JACXTT01 (sample SAMN15532306, study PRJNA645909) | rock metagenome | isolation source: weathered quartz diorite | place: Puerto Rico | collected 2017-06-21 | reverse complement strand
CCGAGAACCGGCCGCGCCGTATCGACGGTCGGCGCTGCGGGTGGCGGCGGAGCCGTCGGCGCGCAGGCCACCTGCGCCGTGCCGGTGGCGCGTCCGGCGGCGGGGCGCAGCGTGACGCGCAGAGATTCGAGGCCGCGCAGCGTCAGCCGGTCGCGGAAACGGGGCGGGGCGCCCACCAGCTCGATGGTCGCGAAGCGTGCGATCAGGGCACGGAAGGCGATCTCGATCTCCGCCCGCGCGAGCGCGGCGCCGAGGCAGTAGTGGACGCCACCCCCGAAGGAGAGCGGCTCGAGCCCGGGGCGCCGCACGTCGAGCCGCTCGGGCTCCGGGAAGTGTGCCGGATCGTGATTGCCGGCGCCGAGGAGCGGGATCACGAACTCGCCTGCCGGGATGGTCACCCCGCCCATCTCGATCGGGGCCAGCGTGCAGCGGATGGCGAGCTGCGCCGTGCCGTCGTAGCGCAGCAGCTCGTCGGGGAGGTTCGCGAGGAGGGTGGGCTCGGCGCGCAGGAGGTCCAGCTGGTCCGAATGGCGCAGCAGTCCGAGGAGGCCGTTGCCGATCAGGTTGGTCGTCGTCTCGAAGCCGGCACCGAAGAGAAGCGCGGCGAGGCCGACCAGCTCGTCGTCGGTCAGGCGGTCGTCGTCCTTCGCCTGCACGAGCGTGCTCAGGAGATCGGAGCCGGGCCGGCGGCGCTTCTCCTCGAGGAGCAGGATGAAGTACGCGCGGATCTCCAGGTGGGCCGCGTCGGCAGCGGCGAGCTGCGCCGCGCCGGGCACCACCTCGAGGACGGCGGTGACGTCGCGCACCAGGTTCCGGAAACGGGGCCGATCGGCTTCCGGGACGCCGAGCAGCTCGCCGATGACGGCGACCGGCAGCGGGAACCCGAGGCCGTCGAGGATGTCCGCGTTGCCCTGGGCGGCGAGCGGCTCGAGGAGCGCGTCGACCGTGCGCTGGATCGCCGGGCGGAGCTCCTCGACCGTCCGGCGGTTGAACGCCTTCGCGACCAGGCGCCGGAGACGCGTGTGGTCCGGCCCGTGGACGTTGATCATCGAGTGCTCGCGGTCCGCGAGGACCCGATGCTGCCGCCACGCGGGACCCACCCGCTGCTCCATCTGCCGGGTGTAGTTCTTCCCGAAACGGGGATCGCGGAGCGCGGCCCAGCAGTCCTCGTAGCGGGTGAGGAGCCAGGCGTCGAGCGTCTGGCTCCGGTGCACGGGCGCGGTCGTGCGCAGGCGGTGGTAGTGGGGGTAGGGGTCGCGGCGACCCTCGGGCGTGAGGAACAGGCCGCGGACGATCGTCTCGGCGTCGGTCGTCATGGGCTCCTCACGCGATCCCGGGAATCCAGCGCGAGCGGACCTGCCGCATGTAGCGCACGTAGGTGGGGTCCTCGCCGAGGAAGTCCTCTTCCATGAAGGTCTTCACCACGAAGAAGCCGGCGCCGATCGCCACGATGAGCAGGTTCCGGGGGGAGTAGGCGCGGAGCACGACGCCGAGGAGCGACAGGTAGAGGGCGCTGTAGATCGGATGCCGCACGAAGGCGTAGGCGCCGCTGGTGACCAGCTCGCGCTGCGCGGGGACGAAGCCGATGTTTCGCCCGAGGCTCAGGCGCGCGAACACGGCGATCGTGAGGCTCGCGAGCGCGAGCCCGTGGGTGACGATCGTCGGCGCGACAGCGACTCCGCGCTCCATGAGCCCGAGGGTCATGAAGCCCCAGTAGGTGGCGAGGAAGGCGGTCGCCCAGTAGAGCGGCTTGGTGGTCACCCGGACGGGCGGCCGGCGAACGACCATGGTCGCGATCAGGAGCGCGTACTGGAGCGCCAGGGTGATGCGCGGCAGGTCGAACCCCTCGTGCGCGAGCCGGTAGTACAGCATGTAGGCGAAGGGGAGGGACGCGATCGTCGCGACCGCGCGGTCGACGCGGGGATCGGTGATGGACCGCACGCCCGAGGGGGCCGCGATCACGCCAGCTGTCGTCGAAGCAGTCGTCATGTGATTCCTCCTGGTCGGGCTAATGTGCGGCAGAAAGGCGGCGGCCCTTCGCGAGCGAGGCGAGCGTCCCGGCGAGGAGTGCCAGGCCCCTCATCGCGTAGAGCACGAGGAAGAGCTCGCTGGCCGAGGCGCCGTGCCTCCCCACGCGGTCCAGAAGACGCGTGACGATCGCGGGTTCGAAGGTGGCAACCATCGTCGCGTCCTCAGGCCGCCTCGGGTAGCTCGGCGTCGTGCGCGGCTTCGGGCGTGACGCCCGGTGAACGACGGGCCGCGAGCGGGATGAGCGCCGCGAAGCCGGTGGCGGACGCGGCCAGCACGAGCGCGCCGAGCGTGCTCAGGTCCGCGGCGACGACGCTCAGGTCCGGAATCAGGTTGATGGCGATGGTCTCGTACATCGTGGCGTCCTCCTTCTGCCGGGTGAGAAGAGCAGGAGGCGTGCCAGGGCGAGGACGCCTTGCAATTCCGGAACAGGGCCCGCCGGGGTGCTTCGGGACGTACGCACCCACGGGTGTCCGGGTGCCTACGAAGGTACTCAGCGCAGCCCGAAGGCCTTCATCTTCCGCTGCAGCATGACCCGCGAGAGGCCGAGTGCCTTCGCGGCGCGCGAGACGTTGCCACTCTGCTGCCGGAGCACCTCGCTGATGTAGCGCGCCTCGAAGGCGGCCCGGGCGCGGAGCAGCGACGTGCCCTCCGCGCCGCACAGCGCCGCGGCGAAGGCGACCCCGTCCGCCGACACCTCCGCCGGCGTGAGGAGCCTGGCCGAGAGATGCGCCGGAGCGATCGCCTCGCCGTCGCGGGCGAGGGCGACGGCGCGCTCGATCTCGTTGCGGAGATCCCGCACGTTGCCCGGCCAGTCGAAGCGCACGAGGCACTCGAGGGCGGCGGGCTCGATGCCGGGGACGCGCTTTCGATGGCGCTCGGCCGCGGCGGCGATGAAGCGATCCGCGAGGAGCGGGATGTCCTCGCGGCGGGTGCGCAAGGGCGGGACCCGGATCGGGAAGGCGACCAGGCGGTAGTACAGGTCTTCCCGGAAATTGCGGGCTGCCACCTCAGCAGCGAGGTTCCTGTTGGTCGCCGAGACCACGCGCACGTCGACCGTGCGCGGCCGGTTGTCGCCGACCGGGACCACCTCGCCCTGCTCGAGGACGCGGAGCAGCTTCGCCTGCATGGGCGCGGGCATCTCGCCCACCTCGTCGAGGAAGATCGTCCCCTTCTCGGCTGCCTCGAAGAGCCCGCGCCGGTCCTGGGTCGCCCCGGTGAAGGCCCCGCGCCGGTGGCCGAAGAGCTCGCTCTCGAGGAGCGTCTCCTGGAAGGCGGCGCAGTTGACGGCGAGGAACGGGCCATCGCTACGCGCGCTCTCGCGGTGGATCGCGCGCGCGACCAGCTCCTTCCCCGTCCCCGTCTCACCCTCGATGAGCACCGTGATGGGCGAGGTGGCGGCGCTCTCCATCAACCGGAACACCTCGGCCATGGCGGGGCCGGTGCCCACGATCTCGGTGAAGCGATCCCGGCGGGCGAGGTCGCGGCGGAGGGCGCCCACCTGTGTCCGGAGGCGCTCCTCGGAGGTCTTCACCTGATCGTAGAGGCGGGCGTTGTCGATCGCGACGGCGACGCTCCCGGCGAGCGCGTCGAGGAAGGCGAGGTCGTCGTCGGTGAAGGTGCCGCTCCGGCGATTCACGACCTGGATCACGCCGATCGTGCCGTGGCGAGAGCGGAGCGGGGCGGAGATGAGGTTCCGCGTCGCGACCCCGATCTGCCGATCGACGTCGCGATAGAAGCGCGGGTCGGCCTGGGGGTCGTCGACGCGGATCGCCCGGCCATCGCGGACCACCGCGCCGGCGATGCTGTGGTCGGCCGGAACCCGCAGCCCCGCGAGACGCTGCGCCGCCTCCAGGTTCTGCTCGGCGACGTAGGGGAAGACGAACTCGTTTGTGGCCGGATCGAGGAGCAGCACCGAGCCGCCTTCCGCCTCGAGCACGTCGCGGCACTTGGTGATGACCAGGGGGAGCAGCTCGTCGAGCTCGATGCGCGCGGCGAAGGCGCAGCCCAGCTCGTAGAGGAGGCGGAGGCGGTCGGGCGGCGTGTTCAAGCGCTTGGCGCTACCCTAACCGTCCCACGCGACGGCGTGAAGGGCGTAGCTTCCAGCCAGTCCTTTGAGCTGCGTCTCGCGGGTCGCGATGAAGCCGATGCCGCCCGCCCCCTGCGCCAGCTCGCGCACGTCCGACGAGACGAGGATCTCGCCGCCCCGCGCCTGCGCCGCGATGCGCGCCGCGAGGATGACCGTCTTCCCGAAGAAGCCGTCGGCCTCCCGGATCGCCTCGCCGGTGTGGAGGCCGATGCGCACGCGGATCGGCTGCTCCGCGTGCTCGGTGCTGTAGGCGGCGAAGGCGCGCTCGATCGCGATCGCGCAGCGGAGCGCCGCGACCGGGTCCGCGAAGGCGAGGAGGAAGCCGTCGCCCTGGAGCTCGAGCTCGACCCCGCCGTGGGCGCGGAGCTGCTCGCGGACGATGGTGTGGTGGGCCTGGATGACCCGGTGCGCCTCGCGGTCGCCCAGGCGCTCGGTCATCTCGGTGAAGCCCTCCATGTCGCTGAACATGAGGGTGACCCGGCCGTCGGGGGCCGCGAAGCGGCGGAGGTCCGGACGGCGGCGCTCCACGCTCGCGGCGACGGCGTCGATCGAGGTGCGTGCGTCCGCCGCCTCGACGCCCTGGGCGCGGAGCTTGTCGGCGAGCACGCGCTCGATCCAGGGCGTCCCCCAGCCCTGGCGGCGGTGGCTCTCGATCGTGGCGTCGAACTTCTCGAGCGCGCGGGCGCGCTCGCCCGCGGCGAGGAGGGCGCGTCCCCACTCGTGCAGGATCGTCGGCTCGAGGATCAGCAGCGCGTAGCGGTGACGGCCCTCCAGGGCGCGCGCGAAGTGGGCCTCCGCCTCGGGGAGCCGCCCCTCGGCGGCCGCGAGCGCGCCCGCAGCCAGCTCGAAGCCGCTGGACATCCCGCGCCAGTCCTCTCCCCCCTCCACGATCTCACGGCACCGGGCGACGTAGGCGCCGGCCGTCTCGACGTCGCCACTGGCGAGCAGGATGAGCACGGCCCTCCAGGCGTTGAAGAGGGTGCACACCGGAGAGCGGATATCGGCTTCCAGTGCCATCGCTTCTCGGTTCAGCACGACGGCCTCGGCGACGTTGCCCGCGAGGAGGCTCTGGCGCGCCGACTCCACGAGGGCGTGGTACCCGAACAGGCGGTTCCCCGCCGACCGGAAGACCGCCCGTGCCCTGGACCGAAAAGCCGAGGCCTTTTCCCAGTCTCCCTCGCAGGTCGCGAGCATGCTCTGGACGGAACTGATCACGGGACCGGTCTCGCCGTAGGCCTCGGCCATCAAGCGGCGGGCCTCGGCGAACTCGCCGCTCGCCGTCCGGGCGGAGGCCAGGTTCTCGAGCAGATTGCGGCGCTGGATGTGCGCCTGGGCGAGCCGCGCCTTCCCGAGCTCGCGCTGGTACCAGAACTGCGCATCGCGAGGGTCGGACAGCTGCATGGCCCGCGATCCGCGGAACCAGGCCGCCAGGAAGGCGGTCACGAGATGATTCAAGCGATCGGCGATCTCCCAGGCGCGCTCGAGGAGCGCGATGCCCTCGGCCAGGCGACCGCTCTCAGACACGTGCCAGCCGCGCAGGATGGCGGCATTCGCCCATAGCGCCTCGTTCCCGAGCTGTTCGGCGATCTCCATGGCGCGCTGGGAGGCTTCGAGCCCTTCCTCGATGCGCAGGTTCCAGACGCACGCGCTGGCGATCCCGATGTAGAGGTAGGCCTGCGCGGGCCGTGGGGGACCCGAGCCGAGCACGGCCTCCGCGGCCCGGAAATGACGGCGGGCACTCTCGATGTCCATCGCCTCGACGAAGAAGGCGTGGTGGAAGCCCAGGCGGGAGTGCATCTGCGCCGCGCGCTCGACCTCGCCGGCCTCCTCGTGCAGGCGGAGCGCCTTCTCCAGGTACGCGACGCCCTTCGCGGGGTCCGTCCCGGTGACGTACATGAGGTCGGCGAGCCGCTCGAGGACCTCGGCGCGCGTCGCCGGCGCGAGGCCCTGGTCCTCCATCAGCTCGAGCGCCGCCTGCAGGTGGATGGCCGAATCCTCCCAGGCGAACACGGCGGCCGCGGCCTGCGCGGCACGCAGCGTGTACTGGAGCGCCTTCGCCGCGTCGGCCGCGGCGCCCGCCATCCGGTAGTGGACGGCGATCGCCGGGACGTGTGGATCGAGGTTGCGAGGATAGGCGCCCTCGATGGCCTCCGCGGCGCGGAGATGGAGGCGCTGCTTCCGCGGCAGGCTCAGCTCGTCGTAGAGGGTCTGGCGCACCAGGGCGTGCGTGAAGGCGTAGGTCGCTGCGGATCGGCTGCGGCTCTCGAGCACCAGGTGCGCGGTCAGCGCCTCCTCGATGGCGGCGAGCAGCGCGTCGTCGTCGAGCTGAACCATCCGCCCGAGGACGGCGAAGTCGAAGTCGCGCCCGAGAACGGCGGCGTGAGCGAGCACGCGGTTGCACTCCTCGGAGAGCCGCGAGAGGCGGCGGCCGAGCACCTCGCGGATCCCCTCGGGGATCCCCATCTCCGCGACCGACGAGACGCCGATCACCCACCGTCCCTCGCGGCGCGCGAGGGCGCCGGTCTCGACCAGATGGCGCAGGGTCTCCCCGATGAAGAAGGGGTTGCCCTCGGTCTCGCGGTGGATGGCCGCTGCCAGCTCGAAGCCGCGCCCCGCGAGCTCGTGCTGCGCGAGCGCCTCGAGCAGCAACCGCACCTCGGGCGCGGAGAAGCCGCGCAGGAGGATGCGGTCGTAGAGGCGTTCCCGCCGGAGCTCGGCCAGCACCTCGGCCAGGGGGTGGCGGCGGTCGAGCTCGACGTCGCGATAGGTGCCGAGCAGGAGGAGCCGGCTCTCGCCCAGCCGGCGCACCAGGTGGCGGAGGAGCAGCAGCGAGGGCTTGTCCGCCCAGTGCAGGTCGTCGAGCACGAGAACCAGCGGCGTGGTCCGCGCCGCGTTCACCAGGAACGCACAGATGCTCTCGAAGAGCCGGTAGCGCTCCTGCTCGGGCGGGATCTTGGGGAGCGGCTCGATGACCGGCAGGCGTTGCAGGAGCTCCGGGACCAGCTTTGCGATCTCCGCGGCGCCGTCGCCCAGCTCCTGCTGGAGCGCCTCGGCGGGACGCGAGAGGACGTACTCCCGCATCGCTTCGACGAAGGGAAGGTAGGGCAGGGCCGCCTCCCCCTCGAAGCAGCGGCCGACGACGACCTGGGCGCCGCGGAGCCGCGCGTAGACGCCGGCCTCCTCGACGAGGCGGGTCTTCCCGATGCCGGGCTCGCCACCCACGAGGACCAGGGACCCGTGGCCGCCGAGCGCCGCCTCGACGGCGGCCTTCAGCGCCGAGAGCTCCTCGGCACGACCGACGAAGCGCGCCCAGGTGACGCGAGCGGCGGCCGGAGGGGATGTCTCGAGGGCCACGGCCGGCGCGGCGCTCAGCTCGCGAAGCCGCCGGCGGACCTCGCCGGCGCTCGCCGGGCGTTCCTCGGGGACCTTCGCCAGGAGCTGCATGACGAGCGCCTCGAGCGCGGGTGAGATCTCCGGGTTATGCCACGAGGGCGCGACCGGCGGCACGTTCAGGTGCTGGCTCACGACCGCGACCGTGTCGTCGCCGAGGAAGGGTGGACGCCCGGTCAGCATCTCGTACAGCATCGCGCCGACCGCGTAGAGGTCACTGCGGACGTCGCCGGTCTGTCCGAGCGCCTGCTCCGGTGCGAGGTACGATGCGGTCCCGAGCAGCGTGCCGGGCATCGTGATCCGGCTCCGGTCGAGCGAGGCGGCAAGACCGAAGTCTCCGAGCTTGGCGGTGCCGTCCCGGGTGAGCCAGACATTGCTCGGTTTGACGTCGCGGTGGAGGACGCCATGAGTGTGGGCGTGCTCGAGCGCCGCACACACCTGCTCGGCGATGGCGAGCGCCCGGCCGAGCGCCAGCCGTCGCTCGGGTGCTGCACCGACCAGCACGGCAACGTCACCACCGGCCATGAGCTGGCTCACGATGTACGGCTGACCCCCATCGTCGCCGATGTCGTGCACGGTGACGATGTGGGGGTGATCGCCCAGGCGGGCCATCGCCTGCGCCTCGCGCTGCACACGCGCGCGGGCGGCGTCGTCGAGCCCCTCGGTCCGGATCACGGCGAGCGCGACCTCGCGGTCGAGCCGCTTATCGTGCGCCAGGTAGACGCGCTTCCGACTCCCCTCGCCGAGAAGGCGGCGCACCTCGTAGCGGCCCGCGGCGAAGGCGGACGGGTTCACGCGGGGGCCCCGTGGATGGGGGAGATTGGCGTCAAGAGAAAAGTCCTTGCGACCGGGTTCTACCCCGGTTCCGTGCTTCCTGTCGACGCATGTTGGCCGGGTCACGCATGGTCTGGCCGACACCTCACGCGGTGACGGGAGGACACGCCCGTCCCTCACCCCCCCCGGGTTTCGCCTGGCGGGGTGGCGAGACGGTCCGAGTCTTTGAGAATCTGTCTAAGTTGAGTAGTGAGACAGTGAAGCCACCCGTCGCGAGGAGGGGTGAAAATGACCAAAGCCGAGTTCTATCGCGAAGCGCGAAAGGACGTTCCCGGACCGCTGGCCAGCGTCCGCGTCCTCGAGGCCACGACAACCTGGGCCGGGCCGATGTGCGGTGCCGTGCTCGCCGACCTGGGCGCCGACGTGATCAAGGTCGAGGTGCCGGGTGGGGAGGTCGGGCGCCATCTCACGCCGCTTCTCCCGGGAACCCGGACCAGCTTCATCCACGCGACGGTGAACCGGAACAAGCGCAGCCTCGTGCTCGACGTGCGGCGCGCCGAGGGCCGTGAGGTCTTCCTCGAGCTCGCCGCCAGGTCCGACGTGGTCGTCGAGAACTTCAAGGTCGGCACCATGGAGAGATACGGTCTCGGTTACGACGACGTGCGCGCGGTGAAGCCCGACGTCGTCTACGTGTCGATCACGGGATGGGGGCAGTTCGGGCCCTGTCACCAGTGGTGCGGATACGACCCGCTGGCCCAGGCGGCGTCCGGGTTCGTCTCGATGAACGGATCGCCCGAGGGGCCGCCGACCAAGGCCCCGACGTTCCTCGGCGACGACCTCGGCGGCCTGCATGGGGCCATCGGCGCCATCGCGGCGCTGCGCCATCGGGACCGCACCGGCGAGGGCCAGCACGTGGACGTGGCCTTGCTCGACGCGATCCTCTTCCAGTCGAACGGGTTGCCCACCCTCGGGGCAATGGGTGTCGAGCCCACCCGGCTGGGCAACGAGTTCGGCTTCGCGGTGCCGGCCAACGTCTACGACTGCAAGGACGGGCCGGTCTACCTGGGCGTGATACTCGACTCGCACTGGAAGACGCTCGCGCCGATCCTCGGCTATCCCGAGCTGGCCGAGGATCCCGGGTTCGCGACGCGAGCCGGTCGAGTTCCGAACCGCGATGCATGCAACGCGCTCGTCGCCGGATGGCTCGCGGAACGGACGCGGGCCGAAGCGGTGGAGATCCTGAGTCGCGCGGGACTCGGGATCGCGCCGGTCAACACCTACGGGCAGGTGGCGCGCGACCCGCACGTGATCGAGCGCGACATGCTCCAGCCGACGCGCCTGGAAGATGGTGCGATCGTGCCGATCACCGGGCCGGCGGCGAAGTTCTCCCGGACCCCGACGCGCGTGCGGAGTGGCGCCCCCGCCCTCGGGCAGCACAACGACGAGATCCTCTCGGAGCTCGGCTACGACGCGGCGGCACGAAGGAAACTGGGAGAGTCGGGCGTCATCTGAGCCTGACGATTGCAGGCGGAATACTCCGGGGCTAGGCGACGTCCGCTACGAGATCGGAGACCGGAGCGGGGCCGCGCCGGTGATCTTCGGCCGTCGCGGTGACGCGCCCCTCCTCGGCGTGGTGACACTCGAGGCGCTGGGGCTGCGCCTCGACCCGCTCCGGCGGCAGCTGCGTCCGCTCCGGCTCATGCTCGCGTGAGTTCGGCTCACCTCGTCTCGAGGGGCCGCTCCTTGGGCATTCCACCGGAGTGTGGCATCAGGGCGGGAGGAGGGATGCCATGCCGACGAACGACGGAACCCGCCGCGACGGCGTGCTCACCACGCTCGCCGTACTGATGGGCATGCTGGCGATCTCGAACTTCGCGAAACCGCTCGGGCAGGCGATGGATCCGGGCGGGAATGCGGGGTTCGTGTTCCTCGGTCACCGCCTGCACGGGACCGCCAACGCGATCCTGGGGCCGCTCTTCGGGGTCCTCCTCGCGGCCTACGCGTACGGCGTCTGGACGATGAAGCGCTGGGTGCTGCCGATCGCCGTCGGGTACGCCGCCTACGTGATCCTGAATCTCGCGCTCTTCATGGCCAACCCGCCCCCCGGGGACCGGACGCCGCTACCGTTCATGCTCGGCTACGCGGCGGTCGCGATCGGGGTGTCGAGCGGCGGCGCGCTCTATCTCCGTTCGTCGCTCCCGGCGGGATCCCGATCCAGCACCTGAGCGGCGGCGCGGCGGAGGGCGCCCGGGTCTGCCGCGCTCGGGCTCCTCCATGCGACGTAGCCGTCCGGCCTGACCAGCACGGCGCCGGTCGCGTCGATGCCGAATCGCTCGAGGAAGACCCCGTCACGATCCTCGAGCCCGGCGTCGCCGATCCCGTAGCACGCGATGGGGACAGCGAGCTCCGCGGCTGCGCGTCGAGCCGCGTCCCACCACGCGCGGCCGTCCCCGCCGGAGAGGAGCGTGAATCCCGGACCGAAGAGATCCAGGGTCGAGAGCGACTCGTCTCCCCGCCCGAGCCAGAGGTGCGGGGCGCGGCAGCCGGGTCGCGCGCTCGGCACGTAGTCGGAGTAGGAGTCGGCGACGGCTGGCGGCGCGGTGCCATCGGGGACCACCGCCTGCGAATCGTAAACGCATCCGAACTCGACGCCAAGGTGATTTCCGTAGCGCCGTGCGGCGGTGACCAGGTCCGCAGCGTTCATGGAGTTCTCGACGCCCGCGATGGCCGCCATGGCGATCTGCTGCACGTGCCAGTGGTTCTGGAGCGATTGCTCGACCGTCCAGCGCGAGACCGGGCGACGCTCGGTGGTGTACGTGTCGAGAAGACCACGGCCGGCCTTGCCCCGGACCTGGAAGGCCAGCTTCCACATCGCGTTGTGCATCCCCTGGATGCCGGTGTTCACGCCGAGCCCGCCGGTGGGCGGGAACTGGTGCGCCGCATCCCCGACGAGGATGACGCGGCCCTGCACGAACGTCCGGGCGACGGTGGCGTTCATCTGCCAGCGGCCGACCGAGAGCACCTCGGCCCCCAGATCCGGGACGCCAACGGCCGCTCGGATCCACTGCTGGCAACGCTCCTTCGTGAACACCTCCGGATTCCACTCGCTCGCCGGCACGGCGATCTGGCACAGCCAGCGCCCGCGTGCGTCGAGCGGCTGCAACACCCCGGCCGCGCGTTCGTTGGCGACGAACAGCAGCACGCCGGACCGTTCCCCGACATGGCGCTCCACGTCGGCGCGAAAGTAGCAATTGATGAAGTGGTGGAGGCCCTTGTCGCCATCGAGCTCGATGCCCAGCGCATCCCGGACCGAGCTGTCGACGCCGTCGGCGGCCACGAGGGCCGCACCTGAGAGGACGCCGGTCTCGCCGGCGGCCGGACCGGCGACCCTCACGGCGACGTCGTCGTCGGTCGTGGCGCCGCCGCGTACCAGCTCGAGCGCCCGGTGGCCGAAGCGGAGGTCGACGAGTCCGGTCGCGCGCGCGGCGTCGAAGTAGATCTGCTCCATCAGGTCCTGGGAGGACATGACCGGGAGCGCCGGACTCACGTCCGGCCCGGGGCCCACGAATGCCATCGACTCGATGCGTCCCACCTCCTCGCCGACCACGCTGCGCAGGAAGCGGATCGGGCTCTTCCAACCCTGCGGGCTGTCGATTCCTCGCAGCCGCTCGTAGACGGCCCGTCCCCAGCCCCGCGCGATCTCCATCGTGCGCGTGTTCATGTTCCGTGTCTTCGGATGCCAGGAGGTCGTATCGCGCTGCTCCACGACCACGCTCCGGACGTTGAAGCGCGCGAGCTCGAGGGCGGCAGTGAGCCCGACCGGACCGCCGCCGACGATGATGACGGGTGCCGCCACGCGGCTTGGACTATGCCTCCGCCGCCCGGAACACCAGGGGGTGCATCTTCAGGAGCTGCGCGTAGTAGACGAGGTTGCGCGCCAGGTTCTTCGCCATGTCCTTCGTCGCCTGGTTCTTCTGGCGCCGGGCGCGATCCTCGCCGGGCGGGTTCCCGACCTCGCCCACCCAGTAGGCGGCGCACTCGGGTGGGAGCGTGAAACCCATCCAGGTGAGCACCATCATGATGCCACCCATGGTCGCGAGGGCGCCGTCCTCGCTGCCGGTGATCACGATGCCGGCGACCTTGTTGTAGAGCGCGCTCCGTCCCTCGGCGTGGTACTCCTCGTCGAGCGCGTCCATGCGCTCGATCACGCGCTGCATGAGGCTCGAGCGTCCACCCCACCATATGGGCGTGGCGAAGATGACGATGTCGGCCGCCTTGAGCCGCTCGACGATGGCCGGCCAGTCGTCGTCGGCGCTCTCGCGGAAGCCGAGCCCGACCGGGATGGTCTTGTCCGCGAGGCGCACGATCTCGCCCCGGACGCCGTGCTCGGCCATGTGAGCGAGGACGAGCTCGGAGACCTCCTCGGTGTTGGAGACCTCCTTCCCGTGCTTGAGCGACGCATTCAGGACGAGGGCGCGGAGACTCGTTCCCGGCGCGGGCATCTCGCAGGTCCGGCAGGGGATGCGCTTGTACATCGTTCGGCCTCCTTTTCCTTGCATGCCCGCAGCGCCTCCGAGGTTGCCTCGGAGGCCCGGGCTCGCGTATTCCGGGACATCTGATGCCCACCCACGAGGTGCTGAACCAGCCCCCACCCCTCGAGGGCTACAACCTCTTCGCCGAAGACCGGGCCCTGGTCGAGGGCCTCACCCGCGAGGGGGCCAGCTGGGCCGAGGATCGCCTGCGGCGGCTGGGTGAGCTGACCGGTGGGGAGGCCCTCCGCTGGGGGGTCCAGGCCAACGCCAATCCCCCGGTGCTGCGCACCCACGATCGCTTCGGCCATCGCATCGACGAGGTGGAGTTCCACCCCGCGTGGCACGAGCTCATGCGCCTGGCCGTCGGCCACGAGCTGCACGCGCTTCCCTGGCGGGATCCGCGCCCCGGCGCGCACGTGGCGCGAGCGGCGCTCTTCTTCGTGCTGGCGCAGGCGGAGGCGGGTCACGGCTGCCCCATCTCGATGACCTATTCGGCGATCCCGGCACTCCGCGCCCAGCCCGACGTCGCCGCCGAGTGGCAGCCCCGCTTCACCTCGACCGCCTACGACCCGCGTCTCGTCCCCGCGGCAGGCAAGACCGGCGCGCTCTGCGGCATGGCGATGACTGAGAAGCAGGGCGGCTCCGACGTGCGCGCCAACACGACGCGCGCCGTCGCGCTCCGCAAGCGCGGCGCCGGCGCGGAGTACGAGATCACCGGCCACAAGTGGTTCTGCTCGGCGCCCATGTGCGACGCGTTCCTCGTCCTGGCGCAGGCCGATCAGGGGCTCTCCTGCTTCCTGCTGCCCCGCTTCCTCCCCGACGGGACGCGGAACCGCTTTCACATCCAGCGCCTGAAGGAGAAGCTCGGCAACCGCTCGAACGCCTCGAGCGAGGTCGAGTTCGATCGGGCCTGGAGCCGGATGGTCGGCGAGGAGGGGCGTGGCGTGCCCACCATCATCGAGATGGTGAACCACACGCGCCTGGACTGCGTGATCGGCTCCGCGGCCGCGATGCGGCAAGCAGTGGCGCAGGCAACGCATCACTGCGCGCACCGGAAGGCGTTCGGCAAGCGGCTCGTCGAGCAGCCCCTCATGCGGAACGTGCTCGCCGACATCGCGGTCGAGTCCGAGGCGGCGACCGTCGCCATGCTCCGCCTCGCGCGCGCCTACGACGAGGCGCCGGCCGACGAGACCGAGCGGCACTTCGCGCGTCTCGCCACCGCGGTCGTCAAGTACTGGGTCTGCAAGCGCGGGCCCATGCTCGTAGCCGAGGCGCTCGAGTGCCTCGGCGGCAACGGCTACGTCGAGGAATCGATGATGCCACGGCTCTACCGCGAGGCGCCGCTCATGTCGATCTGGGAGGGATCGGGCAACGTCATGTGCCTCGACGTGCTGCGGGCCATGACGCGGGGATCGGAGGTGGTGGACGCGTTCTTCGCCGAGGTGGAGCGGGCGCGCGGCGCCGACAAGCGGCTGGACGCCTTCGTCGCGCAGCTGCGGAAGGAGCTGGGCGACTTCGCGGCGATGGAGGCGCGCGCGCGACGGGTCGTCGAGCACCTGGCGCTGGCGCTCCAGGCATCGCTCCTCGTGCGCCACGGCGACAAGCGGGTGGCGGACGCCTTCGTCGCGTCGCGGCTCGCGGGCGAGCACGGGCTCGCCTTCGGCACGCTGCCGCCGAGCGTCGAGTTCCAACCGATCATCGAGCGGGCGCGGCCCGCAGTGGGGTGACGCAATGGCGAACGTCTCGAAGGCGGTTCTCATCACCGGCTGCTCGACCGGCATCGGCCGGGCGACCGCCGAGCATCTCGTGGCCCGCGGCTGGACCGTGTACGCCAGCGCCCGGCGCCCCGAGTCGATCCGCGATCTCGCCGCCAAGGGCTGCAGGACCCTGGCGCTCGACGTGTGCGACGAGGCCTCGATGCGCGCCGCGGTGGACACCGTCGAGCGCGCCGAGGGCGCGGTCGGGGTGCTGGTGAACAACGCCGGCTACGGCCAGGAAGGCCCCTTCGAGGAGGTGCCGATGGCGGAGGTGCGTCGCCAGTTCGAGACCAACGTCTTCGGCCTGATCCAGCTGAGCAAGCTCGTCCTCCCGGGCATGCGCCGGCAGGGCTGGGGCCGGGTCGTGAACCTCTCCTCGATGGGCGGGCGGCTGACGCTTCCGGGCGGCGCCTTCTACCACGCCACCAAGTACGCCGTGGAGGCGCTCAGCGACGCGCTGCGCTTCGAGGTGAAGCCCTTCGGCATCGACGTGGTGGTGATCGAGCCGGGGCCGATCAAGACGCAGTTCGGCGACACGGCGGTCGCGGCGGTGCGCAGCGTCAGCACCAGCGACTCCCCGTACGCCGCCTTCAACGCGGTCCTGGCCCAGCGGATCAAGGAGGCCTACGAGGGCCCGATGGGACGGCTCGCCGCCGAGCCCGCGGCGGTCGCGCGCGTCATCGAGCGGGCGATCACGGCCGACCGGCCGCGCACGCGCTACCCGATCACCTTCGCGGCGCGCTTCCTGATGGCGCTCCGGCGCTGGCTTCCGGATCGCGCCTTCGACGGCTTCCTGCGGACCCAGTTCCCGGCGTCGGCGACGCGATAGGAGCGATCGTGCAGAGCACGATGCAGGACCGGCCGCTCGCCATCACGCCGCTCCTCGAGCACGGCCGCCGGATCCACGCCCACAGCGAGGTGGTGACCTCCGAGGGAGAGCAGAGCCGCCGGGCGAGCTTCGCCGCGGTGGCCGAGCGTGCCGAGCGGCTGGCGGCGGCGCTCCGGCGCCTGGGCATCCGGCCCGGCGACCGGGTGGCGACCTTCTCCTGGAACACGCAGGAGCACCTGGAGGCCTACCTCGCCGTCCCCTGCATGGGCGCGGTGCTGCACACGCTCAACATCCGGCTTTTTCCCGAGCAGCTGATCTACGTCGCCAACCACGCCGAGGACCGGATCGTGCTGGTCGACGACTCCCTCGTGCCGATCCTGGCGAAGGTGCGCGCCGAGCTGAAGACCGTCGAGCACGTGATCGTGGTCGGGAACGGCGACGCGACCCCGCTCGGCTACGTCCTCCGCTACGAGGACCTCCTCGCCGCCGAGCGGCCCGGCTACCCGTGGCCGGAGATCGACGAGCGCTCGGCGGCGGCCATGTGCTACACGAGCGGCACCACCGGGAACCCGAAGGGCGTCGTCTACAGCCACCGCTCGACGGTTCTCCACTCGATGGCGGTCTGCGCCGCCGACGTCTTCGCGCTCACGGAGCGCGATCGCATCCTGCTCATCGTGCCCATGTTCCACGCCAATGCCTGGGGGCTGCCGTACGCGGGGTGGCTCGCCGGCTCGAGCTTCGTGATGCCCGGCCGCTTCCTCCAGGCGATGCCGCTCTGCCGCCTGATCACCGCCGAGCGGCCGACCATGTCGGGTGCCGTGCCCACCATCTGGAACGACATCCTGCGCTACGTGGAGAGCAACCCGGCCGATCTCTCGTCGTTCCGGCTGGTGGCGTGCGGTGGCTCCGCCGTGCCGCGGAGCCTGATGGAGCGCTTCCAGGAGCGCCACGGCGTGCGCATCGTGCAGGCCTGGGGCATGACCGAGACGAGCCCGCTGGCGGCCGTCGCGCTGCCGCCCGCGGATGCGGCGCCCGGAACGGAGATGGACTGGCGGGCCAAGACCGGCCGCGTCGTCGCGGGCGTCGAGCTCCGCATCGTCGACGACGCCGGCGCGGTGCTCGCCTGGGACGGGAAGACCGCGGGCGAGATCGAGGTGCGCGGCCCGTGGATCACCGGCTCCTACTACCGCGACCCCGCGCCCGAGAAGTTCCACGACCGCTGGCTCCGCACCGGCGATGTGGGCACGGTCGACGCGCGGGGCTTCGTGCAGATCACCGACCGCGCCAAGGACGTCATCAAGTCGGGTGGCGAGTGGATCTCGTCGGTCGAGCTCGAGAACGCGATCATGGGTCACCCCGACGTGCTCGAGGCGGCGGTGATTGGCGTTCCCGACCCGCGCTGGGACGAGCGGCCGCTCGCCTGCGTGGTGCCCCGGCCGGGGGCCCGCCCGACGGTCGAGGCTCTCAGCGCCTTCCTCGCCGACCGGGTCGCCCGATGGTGGGTCCCCGAGCGCTGGACCTTCATCGACGAGGTGCCGAAGACGAGCGTCGGCAAGTTCGACAAGAAGGTGCTGCGCGCGCGCCATGCCGAGGGGGCTCTCACGGTCGTGGGAGCGGCCCCTGCCCGGGCCGCTCGATAAAGCGTCGCAACCGGGCCGGATCCGGGGTATACCCCGGTAATGCCCTCCTCGAAGCTCAGCCTGGCCGATTCCGCCGTCAAAAAGCATCCACTGGCCGGCGCCACCCTGAACGGCGCCGACATGATCATCCAGGTGATCGCCGACGAGGGTGTGGACACCATCTTCGGCTACAGCGGGGGCGCGATCCTGCCCACCTACGACGCCGTCTTCCGTTACAACGAGAGCCACCCGAAGAAGAACGTCCGGCTGATCGTGCCCGCCACCGAGCAGGGCGCGGGCTTCATGGCCGCCGGCTACGCGCGCTCGAGCGGACGCGTGGGCGTCTCGCTGGTCACGTCCGGCCCCGGGGCCACCAACTCGGTGACGCCGGTTCGCGACTGCCAGGCCGACAGCGTCCCGGTCGTCTTCATCACCGGACAGGTGCCACGCGCCGCGATGGGCACCGACGCCTTCCAGGAGGCGCCCGTCTTCAACATCATGGCCGCCTGCGCGAAGAACGTCTTCCTGGTCACCGACGAGACCAAGGTCGAGGTCACGATGCGCACGGCCTTCGACATCGCGCGCAGCGGCCGGCCCGGCCCCGTGGTCGTCGACATCCCCCGCGACGTCCAGCTGGCGAAGAGCGTCTTCCAGGGGACCGGCCTCCTCCCGCTGCACGGCTACCGCCAGCGCCTCGAGGCGCTCCGCCAGGCGAGCATCTCCGCGCCAGACGCCGAGGCCTTCTACAAGCTGCTCGCCGCCGCCGAGCGGCCGCTCATCTACGTCGGCGGCGGGGTGAACAACAGCAACGCCGCGGCGGAGCTCCGCGCCTTCGCCGAGCGCTTCGGCATTCCGGTCGTGACCACGCTGATGGGCATCGGCACCATGGACACGGCCAGCGAGCTCTCCCTGCACATGCTCGGCATGCACGGCACGGCGTACGCCAACTACGCGGTCGAGGACTGCGACTTCCTCTTCGCGGTCGGCTCGCGCTTCGACGACCGGGTCGCGGGCAAGGTGAAGGAGTTCGCCCAGGGTGCCAGGATCGCCCACCTCGACGTCGACGCCTCGGAGATCGGCAAGGTGAAGAACGTCGACTGGGCGCACGTCTCCGACGCCAAGGTGGGGCTCCACCAGCTGCTCAAGGCGGGCAGCGGCTTCAAGAAGAGCTTCGCACGCTGGCGCGCGCACGTGCACGAGCTGAAGCGCCGCCACCCGCTCGCCTACAACCGCGAGTCGAAGGCCATCCAGGCGGAATACGTGCTGCAGACGCTGAACGAGATCACGCACGGCAGCGCGATCGTCACGACGGGCGTCGGCCAGCACCAGATGTGGGCCGCGCAGTACCTGGACTTCATCGCCCCGCGCACGTTCCTCACCTCGGGCAGCATGGGCACCATGGGCTTCGGCCTCCCCGCGGCCATCGGCGCGCAGCTCGCCAACCCCGGGAAGCTGGTCATCGACGTCGACGGCGACGGCTCCATCCGCATGAACCTGGGCGAGCTGGAGACGCTCACCACCTACGACATCCCCGTGAAGGTCCTCCTGCTCAACAACCTGGGCGACGGCATGGTCCGCCAGTGGCAGGACCTCTTCTACCAGAACCGCTACTCCGGCTCGGACAAGGCGCTGCACAAGAAGGACTTCGTGCGGGCCGTCGAGGCCGACGGCTTCCAGTTCGCGCGGCGCGTGAGCGAGATCGGCGAGGTGCAGGCGAACCTCGAGGCGTTCGTCGCCTTCCCCGGTCCGGCCTTCCTCGAGGTGATGGTGGACCAGACGGCGCACGTCTACCCGATGGTCGCCCCCGGCATGGGCTACAAGGACATGATCACCGGGAAGTGGATCCCGAGCCGCGAGCAGAAGCCGCCGTCGAGCGAGGAGCCGGGGGGCTATTTCTAGGCGGCGGGCGGTCGCGCTGGTCCTCCTGGCCACGCTGGCGACCGCCGGGTGCTCCTGGGTGCCGCTCGATCGGCTGATCTTCTTCCCCGAGCCCGTCGTTCCCGACCCGCCGCCCGGGGTCGGGGCGCGGACGATCACGACGGCCGACGGCCTCCGCCTGCACGCGTGGTACGCCGCGCCGCCGGGCGCCACGGCGACGCTCGTCTGGTCGCATGGCAACGGCGGCAACATCGCCGGGCGCGCCGACGTGCTCCTGGCGCTCGCGGCGCGCGGTGTAAGCGTGCTGGCGTACGACTATCGCGGCTACGGACGGAGTGAAGGGCGACCGACCGAGCCCGGCGTCTACCTGGACGCCGAGGCGGCCTACGACAGCCTCCGCGCGCAAGGGATCCCGGCCTCCCGCATCGTCGCCTTCGGCGAGTCGCTCGGCGGCGCCGTGGCCATCCGGCTCGCGACCGTCCGTCCATGCGCGGGTGTCGCCGTGGTCTCGACCTTCACCACCATGCGCGACGTGGGTCGCGCGCACTACGGACCGCTGGCGCTCCTCGCCGGCGACCGCTTCGACTCGCTGGCGCGAGTGCGCACGCTCTCGGTGCCCGTCTTCGTCGCCCACGGCGACCAGGACGAGATCGTGCCCTTCGCGCTCGGCGAGGCGCTGTTCGCCGCGGCCCGGGAGCCGAAGCGCTTCTTCCGCGTTGCCGGCGCGGCCCACAACGACGTCTTCGACGCGCCGGGGCTCGTCGACGCGATCGTCGCCTTCGCGCGCCGGGTGGCCGCATGACCGGACGGGTGTGCGTGGTGA
>JACXTT010004893.1_pt1 | contig 19727 bp, 15 predicted proteins | sample 9270951 | NCBI WGS metagenome assembly JACXTT01 (sample SAMN15532306, study PRJNA645909) | rock metagenome | isolation source: weathered quartz diorite | place: Puerto Rico | collected 2017-06-21 | reverse complement strand
CTCGTGCACGGGCGTGAGCGCAAAATCGCAGTGGACGACGTCCTCGGCCTGCTCGATCGCTTCGGCAAGCATCCGCTCATTCATGTGATTGACCTCGACGCCGCGATGCGAAAGGGAAGCAATGCGAAACTGGTTCGCGAGCTGTGCGCCGCCGCTAAAAGGCGTAAACTGCGCGTCCGCGTGGGTGGCGGAATTCGCACGGTGGCCCAGGCCGCGCGGATTGCGGGTTGGGGCGCGGAGAAAATCATAGTTGGCAGCGCCGCATTCAAGGATGGATGCGTGAACACGGGGTTCCTGCAGCGACTTGTCAGTAGGATTGGACGGCGGCGCGTCATGATCGCCCTCGACACTGAGCGGGGTAACATCTTGGTGCGCGGCTGGCAGGAGAGACTACGTTTGCGGCCGGATGAGGTCATTCCCGACCTGGAAAAATTCGCCTCCGAATTTTTGTGCACCTACGTGGATGCGGAAGGCACGATGCGCGGCACGAATCTCCGTTGGTTCCGGGCGCTTCGCCGCGTGACTCGCTGCCCAATTACTGCTGCCGGAGGAATTCGCAGCCGAAGGGAAATTCAGGCACTTGAGCGCATGCAGATGAACGGTGCAGTCGGGATGGCGCTGTACACTGGAAAACTGCACTGATTACCGGCTGCGCGTGTGGAGCTGAGGTCGGCACCGCGCTGTACCCGGGGAAGCTGTCCTGAGTGCCGACCGTAACTATGAAACGTCCAAATCTGAAATTCTTCGAAATTCGCAATTTGAAATTTCGAATTTCAGATTTCAAATCTGGAGCCCGCACATCCAAGTCCCACAGTGTCCATACGCTTGAGATTCCAGGTCTCAATTCGAATAAATTTGAAATTTCACGTGCTGAGTTTCTCAACATCGAGATTGCCGGTTGCTACGCGGCAGGTTCTGGCTCTTCTTCAGCCGTTGACATCGACTGCCAGAAATCGGGATTGGCTTCCGGAAATGCGATTCCAGCCTCAGTCGTTTCAACGTGCTTCGTACCTACAAAAATCACGTGGCAGTTTTGATCCTTCTGCGTGAGCCGGTTGGTAAGCAGGAGCTTTTGGCCCATCCGCACCGGCGCGCTCAGCAGCAGGAGGGCGCCATTCGCATTTACATTCAGGGTGCGCGCTTCTTCGTGGAAGGGTTCTTTTTCTGGACCGTGGCCATACACGAATACGGAAGTGTCAAGCATCCAGCGGCGGCTGCGGCGCCGGTCGGGGACCTCGACTGGGCCGTCTACCGACGGCTCTGGAGGAGTCTTGCCGCCACAGACAATCTCTGCGCGCTTTATGGCGTCGAAAATTCGGCTCATGGCTTATCTATTGTCTCCGACTAGGCCTAAGTGACCGAAACAAAATACTGAACACGGCCGCGCAACGCAAGCCAATCAGTGGTCCGACACCAATGGGTAACCCTCGGGGTGAAGATCGGCTTTTGAGCGTTTCGGAGCAACGCAAGGAGCCTGTGCACAAGCCTCACTCGATCGCAAAATGCCAAATCAAAGTCAGTCCCTGCATATGGGGCTCTGCTCTCAAATTTGAAGTTTCAGATTTCAAATTTCGATGGCACTTGCGCAGGCTACACAGAAGCCGCACTCTAAGGCAGACGGACAGCGGATCAATCCTAGAAGAGGCGGCATCGGGAGGCTAGTGCCGGAGAACCTGATCCCTCGGGGAGCTGACACCTTGAGAACCGGTGCGCAAGAAAGGATGACTCTCGGCGGCGATGGTCAGCTCTCGCAAATCTAAGACGGAAAAGACCGGCAAGAATGAAAGCGCCAGGACCGTTCGTGTCGGGCCGGCAGGATGGTCGTACGCCGACTGGGCAGGCATCGTGTATCCCGCTCGCAAGCCCGCCGGTTTCCACGAGGCTTCTTATCTCGCGCAATTCTTCGACACGATCGAGATCAATACATCATTCTACCAGCCGCTGAAACCCGACCATTGCGTGCACTGGCTAGAACTCGTTGCGGCCAATCCCCGGTTCGTTTTCACGGCGAAGTTGTGGCAGAAATTCACGCACGAGGCGGACGCTGGAGCGGAGGACGAGCGCTTGGTTCGCGCGGGATTCGATGTGCTGCGCGACGCCGGTAAATTGGGCGCTGTGCTGGTCCAGTTTCCATTTTCGTTCCACCGAGATAAAGAAAATGCCGCATTCCTTGCGAAGCTGCTAAAGCGGTTTTCCGATTACCCGCTGGTCGTGGAAGTGCGCCACGCCTCCTGGAACGACAAGGCGTTCTACGCCATGCTCCACGAGCGCGGCGTCGGCTTCTGCAACATCGACCAGCCAGTGATCGGCCGCTCGATGGAGCCTAGCGAACGCACCACAGCGCGCGTCGCTTACGTGCGGCTGCACGGACGCCGCTACGACACCTGGTTCAGCGACGATCCCGAGACGCCGCCCTCGGAGCGCTACAACTACCTCTACAGTGAAAAGGAGCTTGACCCCTGGGCCGCGCGCATCCAGCGTGTGGCAGAAGGTGGAGACTCCACGTTCGTCATCACGAACAATCATTTCGAAGGGAAAGCGGTCGTAAACGCGCTGCAGCTCGTCCGCCTGCTCACGGGCGCCAAAGTGAAAGTTCCTGAGCCGCTCCGCCAGCACTACCCGCAGCTTGACCGCATCGCCTCTGAGCCCCCTGTGGAACCGTTACTGTTTCCGATCTAAAGAAAACGGCGCTGACTCTTAGTTCGTATCGAGCGAAAGAGCCGAAAAATACAGGAAATCCTGGAGCAAAAGGACAGGTCAGAACCGCCTGTTCCAATTCTGCTCTAATGGACATGGTGTTCCTAACAGGCAACGTAAATCACAATGAGAGCGGGGAGCATCTAAGAAAATATGGGGTTTCTGGATATCCATCCTGCTCTAAGGCGAGTAGTGCGCCCGTGGGGGATAGCGCTCGTTGCATGCATTGGCGCCGTCCTTGTGGGCCACTTCTTGCGACAGCTCAATATTGTCCTGAACCCTTTGGCTTGGTCGAGCGCCGAAATTATTTCGGCGATGCTCAGTGTCACGATTGCTGCCAGCGTATTGGTACGCTATTACGGCACTAGCAACCGCCTGTCGTTGCTACTTGGATTGACCTTCGGCATTACTGGACTCATTCACCTCTTCGCGATTTTCGAGTTCTACGATCACTTCCTGAAGCACACTGAGCAGCTCCGCGTGCCGGTCTCCTGGATGGTGGGGCAGACACTCCTCGGACTGCTTTTCCTGATTGCTTGCTTCATCGACAAATTACTGCCCTGGCCGCGCGGCCCCAAAAGGAATGTTTTTGCCGTGCTGGCAACGGTCATCAGTGCGTCTTGCTTGGTTGCGACCAGCTTCTTGATTCTGCCGCACGCGCCGCCGATTCACCCGCAGAGTTCCACTCCGCGCCCTTGGGAGCTGCTCCCCGCGGCGATGTTCTTTGCGGCGGCGGTGGTCCTCGATCGCGTAAAAGATCGCGACCGGTTCGCCTTTGACACTGCGCTGGTGTGGGTGGCAGGCCTGAATGTGATGAGCCACCTGATCGCGTCGCAGTCCGCGCGCCTGCTAGATGCCTCGGCAGGCGTGGCGGAGCTCGTTGACGCCATCAGCTACGTCGTTCTGCTGGGCGCGACGCTGCTCGATAACGCGCGGCTCTTCCGCCAGGTTCGTACCCTGGCGATCAGCGACAGCCTGACGGGGCTTGCGAACTACCGCCAGTTGGTGGATGTTTTGCAGAGCGAGCTCGAACGATCGGGGCGAACCAACCGGCCGTTTTCCGTTCTGCTCATGGACCTCGATGGCCTTAAGGCGATCAACGACCGGCACGGGCACGTCATTGGAAGCCGCGCGCTGTGCCGTGTCGCCGCGAGCCTAAGGCTGAATTGCCGTTCGATTGATACCGCAGCCCGGTACGGCGGCGACGAATTTGCGCTGGTGCTTCCCGAAACGAACTCGTTTGCCGCTCAGCAGGTGGCCGACCGAGTGCGAAACTGCCTGGACGCAGAAGAGGAAATTCCACACCTTAGCCTTAGCATCGGCATCGCCACGTTTCCGCAGTGCGGCGTTACGGCTCAACAATTGCTCGAGTCCGCCGACCGAGCCCTCTATGCGATGAAAGATCACTCGAAGCGTGGGAACGTCGAAAGGCGCAGGCGAATCTGACCGGTAGTATGACGGGCTTCTCATCCTGAGCATCGCGAAGGGCAGCCTGTCGCTTTTCTGTCTGGTTGGAAATCACACGAGGCTTCGGAACAACAACTGGCTCCGCAGCACTTGAATTCCTTTTCTGCGATTCACTTTCCTGTGGTCGGCTCGTCGCGGTGCGGCGCACTCAAAATCTCGCGGATTCTGGCAACTAACTCTGTTTTGCGCTTCTCATCGATGGGGCCGTGTTCGCGCCAGGTGATCTTCTGCTCTCGGTCCAACACAACAATGTAGGCGTCGTCCGCCTCTGAAAACTGCGCGACCTGTTTCCACTGCATCTCGTTGTGGAAGACGGGAAGAAAATGCTGCCTTTCCGTTGGCGATGACGCATTTTTCATGGACCGGACCGCCATGCCTCGAACGAGTCGCGGCATGTTCTCCAGGATGGGCATTTCAAAAATCGCGACCGAAGGCTCTGCCGAGAACTCCGGTAGCAGCGCCTTGGTCCATTCCTTGGCTTGATCTCCGGATTTCCTGCTGAAACCCAGAATCAGTATGCCGGTATTGCCCTTGAGAGCGCTTTCAAGATTGACTTGATCTCCCGCCAGCGTGACCTCTTCTGTCTTGGGGAGTGCCTGCGCGGTGGCCGCTGGAAGAGTTGCGCATAAGAACCCAACGAGGGCGAGCGCGATGGTTAATCGCGGTAACTTGGGCCATCGGCGTTTGGTGGCCTCGCTGCTTTCGGCTTGTATGGAGAGGCGCAGTATCACGTTGTCGACCTGAGGAGCCGGGTCTGGGTCATTCGATTTTGGCACTAGGAATCGTCTTTGGGAACAACAAATCTTCGTGGACTTACTCGAGTGAGGAAGCGATGGGCGCTGCCTGATCGGTTGGCTACACGCACCGAATCAGGAGTTGTCGATCAGCCCTTGCGGTTGGTAGCTGGGGTTGTCCAGAAAGCCGGATTCGGCGAGGAGAACTTGACGGAAACTTCGCTCATCTGGATGTCTCGGATGTGGACACCTACGACGGTGCAGATTTGCTCGCGCGAGGTGCCAGTGTTTATAAGCAGCAAGTCTTGCCCTTCAGTAAGTGGCACTGGGATTACAATCAGCCCGCCGTTCGGGTTTCCGATGATCGCTTTCGCGCGGTCATAAAACGGGGCGCCGTACGCGGACCGGCCATACACAGTCAGCTCAACGTCCAGGTCCTGCCTGGGAGCGATGCGGCGATCAGGTAATTCCATTCCGGTGCCGGTGTCCGAGGCGCGGTCAGCAACTCTTGGTTCCATGTCTCTCAAGCCTTTGGCGGGGTCGTAGATTTTGCTCATGAACGGCTTGGCGGCCACACAATTCCGTACCCGTCTGCGAACAGTCTACAAATGCAATCATCGCTGGAAATCTCGGCGGGTCCAATAGGTCAATAGTTCCGCCACCTGGTACTTGAGGACAGGTACTTCGCGCGGGGACTCCGCGCCCCGCTTGCATCGAGCGGGCCCCTTGGTCGGCAAATGAGCTAATTCGGTTGAGATTGCCTTGTACAGCCGATGTCACCGTGAGAGGATTTCGTTTCGGTCGCTCTGCGCGGAAGGATCGATGATCTCAATGGGTTCGAGCAGGAGAAAATCGTGAACCGAAGGCAGTTCGTGAAATTCGGCGGCATTGCCGCGATGGAGTTGGGTGCGGCGCGACTTTTGCTGTCTCAATCGCCACCCATGCCGACCAGCATGCAGTCGCCAGGGTCCGCGTCCGACAATTCCAAGGCCGATTTCACTCTGCGAATTGCGCCTGTCACCGTCGAGCTGACCCCAACGCGCATCATCAGCACCATCGGCTATAACGGAACTTCGCCGGGGCCAGTGCTGCGAATGCGGGAAGGCAAGCCGGTCACCGTCGAAGTCATCAACGATACCGACGTGCCGGAACTAGTGCACTGGCATGGTTTGTTTTTGCCCTCTGAGGTTGATGGCGTGGAGGAAGAAAGCACGCCCATGGTTCCCCCGCATGGCCGCATCCGCTATCAGTTCACGCCGCGGCCCGCCGGGACGCGCTGGTATCACACGCACACCATGGCCGGGCCGGACCTGCACCGAGGGGCATACACCGGGCAATTCGGTTTTCTTCTCATCGAGTCGGGCAACAATCCCGGAAACTACGATCAGGAAGTTTTCCTGGCACTGCGGGAATGGGAACCCTTCTTCAATCCCGAAGAGGACGAGGATGAAGATGAAACTACGGCCGGCCCGCAGCCCGAGAGGCCCAAGGTGCTCGATACCAACCCTTCCGGTCTGGAGGTGGGCTACCAACTCTTTTCCATCAATGACAAAGCCTTGGGCGCAGGCGAACCAATTCGCGTGCGGCCGGGCCAGCGAGTGCTTGTGCGCTTGCTGAACGCAAGCGCCAGCATGAACCGGCGCATCGCACTTCCCGGTCACAAATTCCAAATCGTCGCCATGGACGGCAACGCAGTCCCCACGCCGCAATCCGTAGACGTGATCTACATTGGGCCTGGCGAGCGCATCGACGCAATTGTGGAAATGAATCAGCCGGGGTCGTGGATCCTCGGCACCACGACCGATGACGCACGCAACGCCGGCATGGGGGTCGTTGTCGAATACGCGAATCAACACAAGCAGCCGCAATGGACGGCCCCGGCGAAATCGCTTTGGGACTACACGATTTTTGGACGCTCCGGGTCGCAGCCTCCGCCGGACTCCACGATCGACATGATTTTCCAAAAGATTCCGAGCGGGGCTGGTCTATTCAATAGTTGGACGGTCAACGGGAAAGAATACCCGCACGAGCAGGAATTCGTGTTGAAGCAGGGTAGCCGCTACCGCCTGGTGTTTCGCAATCGCAGCGAGGATGACCACCCGCTGCACCTGCATCGCCACCTGTTCGAGTTGGTCGAGATCAACGGCAAAACAACGGCAGGAATCATGAAGGATACGGTGATCGTGCCCGGCTACGGACGTGCCACCGTGGACCTTGTTGCCGACCAACCTGGGCTGACGCTGTTCCACTGCCACATCCAGCAGCACATGGACTACGGTTTCAAGGCGCTGTTCCGCTACGCGTAGCCGCGGGAATTGAACGTCTACTTCTTGTTGTCGTTCTTGCTGTCGTCCTTCTTCTCGGTGGGCGTCCCGATCTTCACCGTCACGCCAAAGCGCTTGTAGTTCTCGTACCGAACTGTCACGCGCATGTGTACGGGGGCGCTCTTGAAGGGCAACGTTTCGTTGGCCCGCGAATAGGTAGGAAACCAGAACCTTCCCTCAATGTTTTCGCGAAACGTTTCAAACTCCGGGAAAAGCGATTCACCGTCTTTGGTCTTCTTGACGAAGCCAACCGGCCTTCCTAGGGTTTTCACAATCTGCAAGTCTTTGTCGTCCACCCAAATGCGCCCCTTGAAGTATCGTTCTTTCTTTTCCAGGGTCTTAGGCGTCACGTCGAACACATAGGTCGTAAGCTCGTCGAGCGGCACGTGGTCTACGTATTTTATGTCGTACCTGGGGAGATCCTGGGTGGCAAGCGCAAATGGGTAAAGGTTCTCGAGATCGTCAAAATCCTCCTGAGTCAAAACCACTCGTTCGAGAGTCGGCTGGGGAGCGTAAACGTCCTTTTCGTACCGTTTTCCACCGGGAGTAAAGACAACGTCGGTTACCTTCCGATATTCGCCGTCCACGCGGTCACTGTCGTCCAAGGTTTGGACAACGAAGGTTTGCGTATAGGTGAAATTGTCGCGCTCCGCCTTGAACTCCGCCTCTTTTGCAGCGAATTTCTGGATGATTTCTTCAACGGGTATAGGCGGCGGCCCCAGCGAGGTAGGCTTCGCGGCGGCGACTGGAGCAGCTTGCGCGGGTTCAGCCGCGGGTTTCGGCGCCGGGTCTGTTGGCGGTTTGACGGCTCCAGGTGCCGGCGTTATGGGCCCCCGTTGTTGCGCAGCGAGCGGCAGAACCGCGCACGCCGCCAATAGGAAGGTCACAAAAATCAGCGCTACAGCTTGCCGGCAGTCACGCATGCCTTGGGATGAATTCTCCGCCATAACTTGTTCTCCTGACGTTCTGCCAGAACGCTCTGTGGCCTCTTGTCCTGAAAATCCCTGTCGGCACAACCACTAGGAAAAATTTAGCACAGCCGCGAAGCCGAAGACACGCGCGTTTCCAAGAGATTGCGACGCCACAACTAAAAGAAAGGCCAGCACTGTTTGTGACGTTCTGCAAGGCGGAGAGGTTGCTCGAAACGAGGCCGCATGACAACAAGATCGGGTGACCGCGGTTTCGACGCGGTCGGTCATATACTCGAATCGGATTTTCTATGCCAGCTTCAGACGCATCATTTTCCGTGCATTGCCCTCGTAAATCTTGGCGCGATCCACGGACGAGAGCTGAAGCTCTTCGACGCAGCGAATCGTCTCGCGAATGTACCCCGGCCCCTTCTCTGGATCGAATGGCGAATCCGAGGCGAACAGCACTTGATCGGCGCCGAAGAATTCGAGCCCGCACTGCATCGCCGCGCGCGAGCCGAACGTTGCCGTGTCCGCGTAAAACATCTTGAAATATTCCTGCGGGCGCTTCTTGAGGCGCCGGCCAAGAACGGCCAGATCCTCGTCTTCCGTGCGTGCCCCTAGTTGGTCAAGTCCGGGTCCGGTCCGACCGGAGAAGTAGGGAATCATGGCCCCCAAGTGATGCGTGATGATCTTGAGGCTGGGGAACTGGTCAAAATAGCCCGCGAAGATGATCCGCGCCATGGCGATAGAAGTTTCATAGGGCCACCCGAAGACCCACCAAAGCTCAAACTTGGATTTCTTTTCGGTCACATAGTCTGGGAAATTGGCGGATCTCGTCGGGTGAAGCCAGCTGGCCACGTTACGTTCGGCCAACTTCGCGAAAATGGGCTTGAAATCGGGCTCATCAAGCGGGCGCCCATTCACATTCGAATAGATTTGCACGCCGGCAGCGCCCAGCTTCAAGACTGCGCGATCGATTTCCTCCACTGCCGCGTCCGGATTGTTCATCGGCAGGGCCGCCACGAAGCCAGGGAAGCGGTCCGGATGCTTGTCGACGAGCTCCGCCATACCGTCATTGGCGATTCGCGCGAGTTCGGGCGAGCTCTTTGCGTCGCCGAGGGCCTCGATCGGCGGCGCGGCCATGCTTACGACTTGGACGTAGTCCGCAAAGCGGTCCATCATGCGAAACCGCGTGTCGAGGTTCACCATGGCGGGAATGTTGGCTGTGCGCCGCTTGATCGTGGTTCCGCTTTCCGGCAGCTTAAGCATTCGTTCGTAGTAGTTTTGCGGGACAATATGGCAGAAGATATCGATTTTCATGAATCCCCTCGTTTGTGAATTGAAGAACGGAAAGCATCGGGCGACAACGAAAGATCAGCTCGATTTTTGTCGCGGGCCCGTTTCTGATTGAGCGGGAAACATATCAAGCCACACGGAGCGTGTCAACGAAACGGCCTGAAACAGGCATGTACATCGGCTTTTCTGCCCGACCGACCGGTAACCCTTTGCAAAAGGTCGTGCAACCTTTGTGTTCGCAAAGGGCTTCAGAACAAGCGAAGATAGAGTAGAGCAGTTCTGCTATCACTGGATTGGGGACTGCTGAAATTTTGTCCGCGATTCGTGTCAGACTGAGCCTCACCTCTGATTCAAGCGGCCAAACCGGGTCAGTGTGGCGGGTGCGAAGCATGGGCGCAGGCCGTCACGAAGTACCATCCTGCCGGACAGCTACATCCAACTCAGGGATCCCTAAGGGATTCCAGTTCAAATGCCGGAGAATTTCTCATTGGCTTTGTTGCATAGCACTGTGAATCGATCTCGGACCGTTCTCGCCGGCGCCTTGCTGACGGTCGTCGCGGTCTGCGCTGCGCCCGCGGCTGCGCGCCAGGACGCTCCGGCCCCGCCGGCAGGAACCGCAGCGATAGCCGGCGTGGTGACCGTAACAAGCGCGGAGGGCGGGGCAACCAGCCTGGCAGGCGTTTCAGTAAAGCTCACCGGGCCTGCTCCTACAGCCTCAGCCCAGACGACGGTCACGGAATCGGACGGGCACTATTCATTCATGGGCCTAGCGCCGGGAAGTTACACGGTGGCGGCGACGCTCGATGGGTTCAAGCCGTGGACTGCGATGGTCACGCTTTCTCCGGGCCAGGCTGCTACCCAGGATGCGTCTCTGCAGCTCAGCTTGGTTGAACAGAAAGTCGAGGTGCAGGCCGAAGCAACTGAAATTCAGACGCAGAGCGTCAGCGCCACCGCGAACGTCAGCGAGCAACAGCTCGAACAGTTGCCTCTTCGCACCGGGAAATTCACCGAAGCGCTTTCGGTGACTCCGAGCGTCATTAAAACTCAGGAAGGAAGACTGAACTTCAACGGGCAGGCGGAAAGCCAGGGTATGCTGCTCGTGGATTCCGCGGAGAATGTGGATCCAGTCTCGGGCAGTTTCGCGATTCCTGTGCCGGTCGACGCGATCCAGTCCATAAAGGTATTCAATACCCCGGACAGCGTGGCCTACGGCGGGTTTTCTGCTGGGTTGACGCGGATCGAGATTCGCCCGCCCTCGCCATCGTGGAATTATAAGTTCATCGACTTTGTCCCCTCGTTCCGAGCCAAGAATAATAGCTTGGTTGGCCTTGCCAACATTACGCCGCGCTTCGAATTCGGCGGGCCGATCCTCAAGGACAAACTCAATTTTTCAGAAGACTTGAGCTATGAGTTCCGCAGGGACCCCGTGCGAGGATTGTCGTGGCCCGTCAACGAGACCTATGCGCACAGCTTCATCTCCTTTACGAATGCTCAGTGGACACTTTCTCCGAAGCATCTGATGAATTTCAACTTGAACGTTTTTCCGTCGACGAACCTCTTCACGAACATTAATTCGCTCATTCCTCAGACAGCGTCCGTCGATTTTCAGCGTCGCGGATCGTCCCTGGGAATTTCCGACGCCTACCAGTCCGATTCCGGTTACGTCTTGACGACTGTTGTCCGCTACACGAATTTCTACAGCGACGCTCACGGGCAGGGAACTGCCGAAATGCAAATTGGCCCCGAAGGCTGGGGCTTAAACTACTTCAACGCCTGGCAGCGCAATGCCAATCAAGTGGAAGCCCTGCCGATGGTGCAGTTGCCGGCCAAGAACTGGCTTGGCAGCCACCAAATTCAGTTTGGCGTCGATTTTCTTTATCGCACGTTCACCGGGGCCACGACTTCTCAGCCAATCAACCTCATCGACCAGAACGGCGCAACTGATGAGCGGATCACTTTCCAAGGATTGGGCGCGTTGCAGGGGTCTGACCGGGAGACTTCGGAATATGCCGAGGACCGCTGGACCCTGACGAAGAGCCTGTCCCTTACTCTCGGCGGCCGACTGACGACCCAATCGACCGGCCGCGACGCAGCCCTTTCTCCGCGCGCAGGTGTGGCCTACTCTTTCGACGGAGGAAAGGTGATCCTGCGGGCCGGCGCCGGGATCATCTACAGCCACGTTCCTTTGCTCGCCGCGGATTTCACCGAGAATCAGACGCGCGTCATCGCGTGTCAATCTAGTTTGTGCGGCACGCCGGGCCAAACCCTCACGTTGCAAAACGTCTACCTACCCGACGGCTCCGCGACGAGTTCCGCTACGCCAAGTGACCCGGGCGACAGCCCGAGGACGTTTACATGGAACACAGAAGCTGAAGTTCCCGTGCGGAGAAACGTTGACCTTCGCCTGGGCTACTACGAGACGCACACAGCAGACCTGTTCATGGTCACGCCGATTTTGCCCGCGACGGGAACCACGGGCATGCTGGCCCTGGAAAATGCGGGATCCGCGCATTACCGGCAGGCGCAAATAGCGGCACGCTATCGGCCGAGCGAGCAAGCCGAAGTGAATGTTTCCTATTCCTGGAGCCGCGCGCGCGGCGATCTCAATACGCTTTCCGACACTTTCATTCCATTCCCAATTCCCGTTATTCGTCCCAATGCCTATGGCATCCAGCCTTCCGACGTCCCTAATCGCGTCCTTGCTTGGGGTTTTTGGCACGCGCCGATTTGGGGACTCGTCATGAGTCCGGTCGCGGACATGCGGACCGGTCTTCCGTACTCGAATGTGAACGTTTTGCAGGACTATGTGGGCGTTCCGAATGGTCAGCGGTTCCCCATGTATTTTTCTCTGGACGCCAAGGTATATCGCGACTTCACGTTCCACATTCCATTCCGGGAGCGCAGGGGCAAAGGACGAAAGGTTCGCCTGGGAGTCTATTCGCTTAACGTTACGAATCGTCAGAATCCCCGTGACGTTTTCAATAACGTAGCCGCAACCTCGCCTCTTTTGGGGCCCGTCTTTGGAACATTTTCAGGGATCCAGCGAAGATTCACAGGCCTCGCGATCGGTCTTGGCGAATAAAAGTCAGCCTGCCTCCTAGATATCTTGTCAGGTTTCCAGCGGCGCTTGAAGGGGCTGGTCATCGGTCTTGGAGAGTAGCAGCACTTTGCTTCGCGGCGCCGCTCGCTTGCTTCCTCGGTCCGTCTCCTTGAGTTTCTGAAGAAATCCCGGCTGAGGTATGCTGGTTTCGTGTGGAGGTTTCGGGTGAAGCGAGCCGTTTCCCATCTGCGTTGGGGCAATCCGCCCTGGTGCATCGATTTTCAACCAGCTCGGGCGCCCATGCCCAGTGAAGCGGACTTTGCCGTTGTGGGCGGGGGATTTACGGGCCTGGCAGCAGCGGCGTGGCTGGCGAGGATCGCTCCTGGGAAGACGGTTGTCCTCTTCGAATCAGCCTCCCTTGGGGCGGGTTCGAGCGGCCACACGGGGGGAATGGTGCTGTCGGAAACCGCTGCGGGCGATCTTCCCGGCTTAGGAGATGTGCTGGCCGGATATGTCTCAATTCTCAAGGACTTGGCCATCGATTGCGATCTGGCCCTTCCGGGAGTTTGGGAGATCGGCCGAAGCGGTGGTCTCGCTGATTCTCCGATTTCTTGGACGGACTCAGGGGCGCTGCGCGCAGTGAAGGAAGTTCCGGGAGGAATGGTTGATCCCGGAAAGGTGGTGAGCGGCTTGGCGCGCGCGGCGGAAACCAGCGGAGCGAAAATCTTCGAGAATCTACCCGTTGACGATATCGAGTTCGCCGACCCGGTGCGATTGCACTTCTCCGGCGGCGAGATTCGCGCGCGAAAAGTGCTCCTGGCAACCAACGCAAGTTCTCTCGAACTGAGCGGCTTGGCGGCGAAGGGCGAACCGAAATTCACGCTTGCCGTGGCCACCGAGCCTCTGGGTGCCGACCCACTCGAAAGTTTGGGCCTAGCGTCGCAGAAACCGTTCTATACGATCGATTTTCCGTACTTGTGGGGAAGGCTCCTGCGAACGGCCGGCGTTGTCTTCGGCGCGGGCCTCGTCCACCTTCGCGATTGGCGCGAATTTGGGGATCTAGACATTGCAACGGGCGAGCCGGCGGCGCTCATCGCCCGCCTCGAGTCCCGCGTCCGCCAGCTGCATCCGGCGCTGCACAACGTGAAATTTGGGAATCGCTGGGGAGGCCCAATCCTCTTCGCGAACCGCTGGCGGCCAGTGTTCGCGCAGCACCCGCGCAGCGCGAATGCAGTTGTGCTGGGCGCCTACAGCGGGCACGGCGTAGCCCAGTCGGTGTATCTAGGTTGCTGGGCCGCGGAAGTCTTGTGCGGGAGGAAGGCCCTGCCGAATTGGAACCAAGCAGGAGAATCCGCTTAGCGAAGTAGGACACGCTCAGCCTGTCGGTTCTGTCTCCTCGTAACGCAAACCCGACAGGCTGAAGCCTGTCCCACTACTACCAAGTATTGTAGGCTGTGTTCTCGAATGGCGAGACGGCATCCGAGTTCGAGTGAACGCCAGTGATACCGGGAGAAGTCTGCAGCGGATCCAGCAGAACTGGATCAGATTCAGTTTGCCAATCCTTGGTGCGAGTGATGGGATCGGTTGGAACGCTGGAGAGATATTTCTTATCCACCAAGTCCTCGAGCGACGTCGGCCCGGCCATTTTGTCGAGCGTGTATTGCTGAATGGCATTGCGCATCACGAACAAATCCTGCTTGAGCGTGGCCTCTCTGGCTCGAAGGATCGACCTCTCGTAACGCGTGGCTGCAATTCCCGCCAGGATCAGGATCACGGTAATGACAATCATCATCTCCAGCAGGGAGAAGCCGGCTCTCAGCCCCCAGCGAATGTACGAGCCTTTGGTTGTTATGAATTTATGCACTCGCATGTTTTCCCCTTCATTCTTCGGAACGCGGCCTATCCCCTGATTTGCCAGTCGAATATGAATACAGATGCCTCGAACCAGGGATCGTCTCTATGGGGTCCATGTATTCTTCGGGTCCGCCGACACACTCCGGAAGCGAAAGCTTTTCGTGAGTAATAGGATCAACGGGAACCGTGGAAATGTATTTGAACTGGATCAAGTCGTCGAAAGACTCCGGTGGAGCGCCTCTATCGAGTGTGTATTGCCGGACGGCCTCGCACGCAGCTCGTCGCGCAATCTCTTCGGCTCGCAACCTAGACCGCTTGAAGTTGGGCGACATAAAGAGCACCGCCGCCGCAACGATCCACATTCCGAGTACCGTCAACTCGGCAGCGCGCAAGCGGCGCTCAAACGGCGTCCGTGACCGCAATTCTTTGGTTCGGTGAGCTTTTCCAGGGAGAAATCTCATTCTCAGCTACCGATCCTATCGAGTCCCACCAGGTTCCATAGAATCATCTGGTCCACCCGCGCAGTCTTGGAGCGCAAGCTTCTGGTGTGTAATGGGGTTGGTGGGAACGGCCGAAAGGTATTTCGACCGCACCAAGTCGTCAAGCGACTTCGGTGCAGCATGATTGTCAAGTGTGAATTGCCGGACAGCGTTGCACACGACAAACAAGTTCGCTTTAAGCGTGGCCACTTTGGCTCGTAACATTGAGCTTTTGTACCGCGTCGCAAAAATTCCCGCGAAGAGCAGAACCGGGATCAGAATCATCGCGAACGACTTTTGTCGCCAGCAGTAGAGTCTGCGCACCCAGCCTAAGCGGGGCTTCGTATTAGAACCGCCAATGGGCATATTGTCGGGCCGAAAATTCATCCGCGGCTTACCAGTCCTCGTATTTAGTCCCGTCAATCGCGGTGCTTTGCGATTGCGTATATACGTCGAAGACGTTGTGCCCGCCCCAGCTATGCGAGTCCGCGTCATCCTGAATGGCGCGCAGGCCCCAATCGGGTTTCCCGGTCATCGGGTCGACCGGAATTCTTCGAAGGAAGCGGACTTTCGTGGGCAAATCTGACGGGGCCGCTGCAATGGATCCGCCGGCCTGGCTTGCAGCAGCCAGCGCGGCCGCGCTGATCCCTCCGGTGTTTCCGCCCACGGCGATATCCACGCCACTGACGAGGGTATCCAGATCAGGCGGATAGCCCTGGCTGCCGACTTCCGTGCGGATCAGGTTCTTGTCCGCAGCGTCCTTGTAGCGGTCGATCGCATCTCGCATCTCCCGCAAATCGCGGCGCAGTTCCGCCTCTCGCTGCCGCTGAATGGTCATCCGAGCCACGGGGATGGCCGCCGTTGAGAGAACGAGAAGAATCCCAATCGTGACGACCAGCTCGATCAGCGTCAATCCCGCCGTGCTCCGCCTTGTGACATGTGGGCCGGGCAGTCGATGTCGGTGAAATAGTCCCATTGTCATTGCACCCGAACCGTGGCCTCGCTGGTGACCACCTGGATCGGCCGCTGCTGCGAATCCTTTGCGTTCACCTGCACAATCGAAAGCTGTGAATTGCCGGGAGCGAGAGCCTTGACCACAATTCCCACAAGCGTGCCCGAGCCATTCACGCCAGGGGTATTCGGCATGCGCGTGGCCGAAATGATGGCCTGGCCGCGCTCCTTGTCGACGCGCTCGACAATCGCGACTTCTTGCGTCCCGCCCGAGAGGAATCCGCCCTGGCGAACGTCCTCGATGGAGATCACGGCCGGATTGAATTGCAGGAGCATCGGAATCGAATACAGGTCCTGGACATTCTGGACCACGACGCCGATGGTGGTGGTCTCACCCGCTTTCAGATTCGCCGTCCCAGGCTCAAACCGCAAGGACGTATTTTGCGCGGTTGGCGGATTGGTAGCCGCGGGCACAGGAGCTGGAGCGGGTGGGGCTGCCGGTACGCCAGGCACTACTTGCGCCGCCGGATTCGACGGCGCCATCACTTCGTCCGCGAGCCGGACCTCGGCGTTTGTGTCCGTCCCCGAGGCGATGCTGCGCAAGTTCGCCGCCGTCAACGACGGCAGACGCACGATGTGGGGGATCAGGACGATCAAGACCTCGTTTTCTTGATGTTCCACGCTTTCGTCGGAGAAGAAGTAGCGGAAGAAGGGAAGCTTCTGCAATCCCGGAAGACCGTTGAGCGTGCTGGTGTCGGTGCGCTCGATCAGCCCGCCGAGGATATTCACTTCGCCGTCTTTCAGGCGAATGTCGTGCTCGATGCTTCGCTGGCTGATAATCGGCTGATCGATTCCGCCTATGTTGGTTTTCCCCGTGACCGAGGAAACCACGACGTTGACCTTCATGCTGATCTCGTGGTCCGGATGGATGCGCGGCGTTACGTCCACGTTCACACCCACGTCGAGATATTGAAATTGTGTGTTTACCAGCGGATTTACGACGCCGGCGCCCGTTCCGGTTGAACCCACGCCAATTCCGGCTTGGAAGCTGCCCGTCGCGACAGGCACGCGGTCGCCGACGCGCAGCTTGGCAGTCTGCCCGTCAACGACGCGGATTTCAGGGTCGTCGATGATTTGCGTCGACGAGTCGGTCATCAAGAAAGACGCGGTCGCACTCGGCATCGTTAGGCTGTAGCCTTTGGCGAGATCTGTGTGGACGAGGTCCGAGATCGTGATAGCGCTGCTCGAAGAGCTCGAACTAGAACTCGTGCCGGAGGTCGTATTGGGATTTGCGAAGGACGCCGTAACGCTGGATGGCGGCGTAATGCCAATATTTCGCATCCGGTCTCGCCGCGCCTGCATGACGGCCACCTGAATCACAACTTCCGGTTTGGCTTTGTCAATGTCATCGATAATCTTGCCCGCGAGCAAGACCCTGTCCGGAGTGTCGCGGATCACGATCGCATTTTGCGCGTTGATTTGCTGCACGCGCCTCAAATCGAGCAGCTGGCGAATGCTGGTCACGATCTCAGTGAGCTCTTGCGGCAAGGTCGTGTTGTGCAGGTAAAACGTCTTGACGATTTCCTCTTCGTAGTCCTTGCGCTTCTGAGGCTGGTCGGGAACCACAAAAATGATGTTCGCGGTGACCGGCCGCCAAAATGCTTTGCTCTGCAGCCCCGTGATATTCAGGGCCTGCTCGAGCGTCACGTTCGTCAACTCGACGGAAATCCGCCGGGCGGTGAAATCCGGATCGAAAATGACGGTCAGGCCGGCAAGTTTTCCGATGGCCTCAAACACCGCCTTCGAGTCGTTAGTCGCCTTCATGTTGATGGGCGCGCGCGATATCGGCATGAGCTGCGGCGGCCCGGCCATAAGCTTCGGCTCTTCTGGGTTCGATCCTGACGGGCCAGCATTCTGGGTTGTCCCCTGCCCTTGTTTCGCGTTGATCATGTCCACTGTCGCTTGTACTTCCTGCTGGGCGACGGCGCTCGAGGGGTCGATCAGCTGAGCTTTGCGGAACTCCGCGAGAGCGAGCTCGAGATTGCCCTGTGTACGCAGGCGGCGGCCCTGGTCCACATGCCACTGGCCGGCCTCAAAGCGGGCCCGCGCCACTCTTAATTTGTATTCCGTGTTGTTGGGCGAAGAGCGGAGGGCTTTATTGTAATGGTCGAGGGCGGTATCGTAATCGTTTAGAGTTTCTGCCTTGTTACCTGCGTTGTAATCAGAATTGCCCTTGGGGCACCCGGAAAGGAACACAACCCAGGCAATTACTGCTGGTCCGCACAGCTTACGGAAGTTCATCCGTGCTCCAAGTGGACATTTACGCCGACCAAGTCTAGCACCCGCACCATAGGCGGACAAGGTGCGACCTTGACTAGTTACTAGGCGCGGCTAAGATAGCTTCCTGTGGCTAAACCGCCTAAAAAACAAGGAAAACCCGCTGAGTTGGTTGTGGCCCAAAACCGGGCCGCCTCCTACAACTATCACCTTATTGAGAAGCTGGAAGCGGGGATGGTGTTGCTCGGCACCGAGGTGAAATCCCTTCGCCAGGCCAAGGCGAACTTGCGGGACGCCTATGCCCTGATTCGGGGCGGCGAAGTCTGGTTGATTAATTGCCATATCGGCGAGTATCTTCCCGGTGGGCCGTTCAATCATGGCCCCTTGAGATCGAGGAAATTGCTCCTGCGGAAGGAAGAAATCGAAAAATTGGCGCGAAAAACCGATCAAAAGGGCCTTACGCTTATCCCTTTGCGGATCTATTTTCGTGACGGGATCGCCAAATGCGAAGTGGCGCTCGCGCAGGGCAAGAAAAAGTGGGATCGCCGCCAGACCGAGCGCGAAAAGGAGGCCAAGCGCGAAGTCGGCGAAGCCATGCGAAGGTTTCGTCATCGGTAAAGGATGCGGGTTCCTACGTGGAGCCCGCATGAACGAAGTCCGGTTGTATGGGCTGGAACACAACGGAGCGAATCAGAATTTCGGCACGCACCCGTTGCAGTTGATTGAAAAGCGTTGAATATTTCGCGCGGCCCTGCGGGCAGCGCTAATCCACTCACAGGAAGGGACTTATGGAGATATCGGTCGATACCAGAGCGCTTGCCAAGCTTGATGCGGAGGCTCTCATTACGTACATGTTCGAGGAAGAAAAATCCCTGGGAGGGGTTCTGGCCGAACTGGATGGCGCTGCCGCAGGGTCGATTTCGAAACTAATCGCCTCCGGAGAGCTGACCGGGAAAATGCTCGAGTCGACACTCCTGTACTACCCGCAGGGGCTGGCCGCCCAACGGCTTTTCATCATTGGCGCGGGCAAGAAAGACAAATTTGGGACGGCGGAACTGCGAAGGCTTGCCGGCGCGGCGGTCCGGTCGCTGAAATCGCGGCAAGTGAAGCGCGTCGCATTTCTCGCGCGCGAAAATGACCGCACAGCCGCCGCCGCACAAGCCATCACAGAAGGCGTGATCCTGGCGAATTTCGATTCGGACAAGTACAAAACGGACAAAAAGCAGAATAGCGAAATCACAACGGCATCGCTGGCCGGATGGGACGAAGCTTCGCGCGCCGCCGCCGATCAAGGGCTTGGTCGCGGCCGCGTCATCGCGGAGTCGCAGAACTTCGCGCGCGAGTTAGGCAATGAGCCGTCGAACAAGATGACGCCGACCATTCTTGCCGATCGCGCCGCTGCCATGGCGCGAGAGGCTGGGCTCGCCGTCGAAATCCTCGACGAGAAGAAAATTGCCGAATTGAAGATGGGCGCGCTGCTTTCGGTCGCCCAGGGAAGCGCCGAGCCGCCGCGCATGATCGTGATCACGTACACGCCTGCGAAATTGAACCCCGGCGCGCCGGTCCTGGGCCTGGTCGGCAAGGCCATTACGTTTGACACCGGGGGAATCTCGATCAAGCCCGCGAACGACATGGAAAAAATGAAGTATGACATGTGCGGCGGCGCCGCCATGATCGGCACGATGCGCGCTCTCGCT
>JACXTT010004892.1_pt1 | contig 19727 bp, 15 predicted proteins | sample 9270951 | NCBI WGS metagenome assembly JACXTT01 (sample SAMN15532306, study PRJNA645909) | rock metagenome | isolation source: weathered quartz diorite | place: Puerto Rico | collected 2017-06-21 | reverse complement strand
GTTCGAGCACGAAGAAAGGGTAACAGATTACATGCCTTGTGTCAAGTACACAATCCCGCTTTAACTTTCTTTAGAATTATAGAGTTACAAAGATATGGGGGCTAGTGCACTCCCATAGTTGGAGGGGCTACTTGAACTACGGTTTCTACGGAGTCGGCTCTAGCCTGCATTTGGCCGACGTCCGGGCCGTCAACTGCTTACGAATTGACCTTTGAACAGGTCCAATGTACACATCAACAAGGAGACTCCATGATGCGCCACCGTCTCTCTCCCCGTCTCTTTGCCTCGCTGTTGTTGATGCCATTTCTGCTTGGCTTCACATCCAGGGCCCAGGAATCTGCGCCTCCACGGGTCGTAGACCTCACCGCGCCCGACGGCACCAGCCTCAAAGGCACCTATTTCTCTGCCGGAAAACCCGGTCCGGGAGTCCTGCTGCTCCATCAGTGCAACCGACAGCGCAAAGTGTGGGACGACCTCGCCGCGCGCCTCTCTGCCGCAGGCTTTCATGTCATGACGCTGGACCTCCGCGGATACGGTGATAGCAGCGGCACGCCGGTGGACAAGCTTTCACCCGAGGAACTACGCGTGGTCTTCAGCGATAAATTCCCCACCGACGTCGAAACCGCCTACCAATACCTCGTCTCCCAACCTGGAGTTTCGCGCGACACCATCGCCGTCGGCGGCGCAAGTTGCGGCGTCAATCAATCCGTCCACGTTGCTGCAAGTCATCCGGAAGTGAAAGCGCTCGTTCTGCTCTCCGAAGGAACCGATGCTGGCGGTCGCCAATTTCTTCGCACCGCCGCGAAAATGCCTTTGTTCATGGCCGCCGCTGACGATGATCCCGATCTTGGCGTGACGGAGATTATGCAGTGGCTGTTCACTCTCTCTTCCAACCCAGTCAACAAGTTCGTCCACTATTCCACCGGTGGACACGGCGTGGAGATGTTTGACGCCCACAAAGAACTGCCCGGCATGATCGTCGCGTGGCTTGCAACAACTTTGAAAAAGCGTCCACCCATCGTTGCAAGGGCATCCGCTCCCGTATCCGCCGAACCGAATTTCTTTGAACTCATTGACCACCCTGGCGGCGTCGAAAAGGCCGTCCAGAAATTCGCGGAGGCTCGCAAGCGCGACCCCAAAGCCATTTTGTTTTCAGAGGCAGTAATGAACCGCATCGGCTACGAGCACCTGCAAGCCGGGGACAACAAAGGCGCAGTCGAGCTGATGAAATTGAATGCGACCGCGTATCCCCATTCACCGAACGTCTACGACAGCCTGTCCGACGCCTATCTCGCGGATGGTCAGAAGGATTTGGCGCGTCAGAACGCAAAGAAGGCCCTCGAACTTCTCCCGTCCGATACAACGGACCCCGAGGACCGCCGCAAAGCAATCAAGGAAAGCGCCGAGCAAAAATTGAAGCAGCTGAGCGATACGCCGTAGCAGGTCGCCCCTGATCGGGAGGGCACCTAGAAAAGTTGCGTCACGGAAGTTGAAGGATGAAGTGATGACCGATTTTCCTGCCGCTCGCGAGTTTCTGCAGTTCGCTTAATCCGCCCGCCCCCCATCGGGCCAAAAACGGAAGGAGACACAATTCCCGCGATTGTAGCGCCTTGTGTGGATACAGCAGCGACTCTAAATATTGCATGTGGGCCGAGATCAGCCCGGATTTTTGGTCCTGCGCCTTACCCGCTTTTTGACGCAGTTTTTCGAGGTGGAATTCTATTCTCTTTTTTGCCCGTTCCACGGTGCCCTTTAGCGTGGGGTCGAGCTTCGCAATCTGTTTCCCGAGCTGCGTCAGCATTTTCTGAATTTGTTTCTGGTCGCGCTCGAACGTCCTCGATAGTCCTTTCGGCACCGATGCACTTTCCATCTTGTGCCGCAGACTTTGCGAACCGGCCCACACGTCCTCGACCGTCAACCCGTAACGCCGCAGGAGTTTCGCGGCCTTCGCATCCACCAGCGTGAATCCCGCGCGCGGCAACATCACCGGCATGCGCCCGAGAAGATGCCGGTAAATCACTTCGGATTGCGCGAAATAGGAGATCTCCGCCGGCCCGCCCACATACGCCGCGGTCGGCAAAAGGTAATCCTGCACCACCGGCCGGAACAGAGCATTCGGGCTGAATTTCCCCGGCTCCGCGTGCGTCAGGTGAATAAGTTCATCGCGCGCCCAGGTTTTGTCGCCGGCCTGAAATTTCCCGTTGCTGGCCGTGATGACTTGCCGCACGCCGTCGCCCAAATAAAATAGCAGCGTGCTGCGCGCCGTCACTTTCACTTGCGCGTCAAATCCCGCGCGATCCAGATCCTTTCCGCGCTGCAAGAGTCTTTCGTTCACCGCATCGCGCTCCGCGAGCGCATGCTGATACAGTGGCGTCGCCACCCGGTGCAGTCCCGGATCGAGGGGGTCCATCAAAATCAATCCCTGCTGCGCGAATAAACGCGCGAAAAGTTTCGCGAACGCGCTCCCGTAAGTTTCGCCGGGCCTGTAGCTTTCCGTCAGATACTGCGCGAGCAAATCGCTTCCCTGGTTCGAAAGTAATTCCGCCGCTTCCCGCGCAAACGGCTCTACTTCCGCGCCGAGCGAGATTCCTCCCACCGGCCTTCCCGCTTCCACAACCGGCAATTCAAATCGCCACAATTTCCCCTGATCAAACCACGTCGCGGTGCGCACTTCATCGAGGTCGTGGTCCTCGGTGGCCATCCAAAAAACCGGCACCGCCGAAATTCCGCCGCGCGTCGACTCTTCCGCGATCCGCACGGCCGTCAGCGCTTTGTAAATCGCATACGCTGGCCCGCTGAACAATCCAACCTGTTGTCCTGTGACGATGGCGACCGCGCCTTTTTCCAAACGCGCCAAATTGGACTGCGTCTCCGCCCCCGCGCCAAGCGCAATATTTTGCTTCCGCAAAAGCTCCGCCACTTCCGCTCTTCGCTCGCGCGTATAGTCCAGCTTGCCCGCCGTGCGCGTCACTGCCTGCATCGTCGGCGGGTGCGCGTAAAACGCCTTCACACGCTCAAAATGATCAACGTACTCGAGAAAAAGCTTGGGCTGATGCGGGAGCTGGCGGAACGCGAGGGCACGACAATCCATGAGACCTTAGATGATACTCGCGAGAAAACGTCTCATCAAATCTGTTCGAATTGAGTTTGAGTTCCGTTCGAATCGCACGGATCAGGCCCGGGCGACGGCGGGTTCCAGAGTCGCAATGAATTCGCTAAGGCGCGTCTTTTGTTCAGGCTGCAGGGGGAGGAGCGGGAGGCGGGGAAGGCCGCCGCGGTAGCCGCGCAGGTCCATGACGTGCTTCAGTCCGGCGATGCCAAATTCGGAGGCGATGGCTTTCGAAGCGCGCACCAAAACAGCCTGCAATTCACGAGCTTTTTCATGGTGGCCCTGGCGGACTAATTCGAACAGAGCGACGCATTTTTCCGGAAGGGCGCACGCCAGCGCAAGAATGCATCCTCGCGCCCCCATCATGAGCGAAGGATAAATCGTTGCGGCGGCGCCAACTAAGACTTGAAACGCCGGCGGCACGCCTGCGATCATTTCTCCCACTCGCTGCACATTCCCGGAGCTGTCTTTGATGCCGACGATGTTCGAATGCTCGGAGAGGGCAACGACCTCAGGTGATTCCAGCGCGATGCCGGTGAATTGCGGAACGGAATAGAGCAAAACAGGGATTGGAGATTCGTCCGCCACTCTGCGGTAATGCGCAATGAGGACTTCGGGCTTATAGAGCGGCTTGTAGTAATGCGGAGTCTTCACCAGCGCCGCGTGATAACCGAGTTCCGCGGCGCGCTTGGTTCGCTCTATGGTTTCTAAAGTCGATTCGGCACCGGTTCCGGCAATCAGTTTCTTTCCCCTCTCGGCAGATTCCTTTACTGTGACGAGAATTCCGTCCATCTCTGCCTGGCGGAGCAGAACCGATTCTCCGGTCGAACCGAGCACGACGTATCCCGCCAGGTCCGTGCCGTTGTAGCGCTGGATGTTGTGTTTCAGGTCGGGAAGCGAGACGGAGCCATCATTTGCGAACGGCGTGGTTAGCGCGGGAAAAATTCCAGAAAGGTCCATGGTTTAGTCTCCTGATGCGGGCACGCTGGAAGCAGCGGCGCGTCCCTTATGCAAATCCTGCAGAGCGGCAACTTCCGTGCCCTGCTCGCGCAGCGCGTGAATCCCGCGTGCTGCGGCGTGCGCCGCTGCCAGCGTGGTAATGCACGGAATGTTGTAGCGAATCGCAGCGCGGCGAATGGATTTTTCATCGTAGAACGATTCGCGGCCAAGCGGAGTGTTGATGACTAAATCGATTTTTCCCGTTTTCACGAGATCGACGATGTTCGGGCGGCCTTCATTCACTTTGAAAACGGATTCCGCCTCGATGCCGGCGGCTTCCAGCGCTGCAGCCGTTCCGCGCGTGGCGAGCAGACGAAAACCGAGGGCGGTCAACTCTTTTCCAAGAGAGGCCAGGTGCCGCTTGTCGCGGTCATTTACGCTGAGGAACACCGTGCCTTTGCGAGGGAGGCGCTGCCCCGCGGCAAGCTGCGCTTTGGCAAAGGCTTGCCCGTAGGACGTCGAGATGCCCATCACTTCGCCGGTCGAGCGCATTTCCGGGCCGAGAATCGTGTCCACACCGCGGAATTTGTTGAATGGAAAGACGGGCGACTTCACCGAATAAAATTCGTGCACGGCAATTTCCGCCACGCCGTTATGCTGCACAACCGGGAGATTCATAGGGGCCAGCTTTTTGCCCGCCATCAATCGCGCCGCTACTTTTGCCAGCGGCACTCCGGTGGCTTTGCTCACATATGGCACGGTCCGCGACGCGCGCGGATTCACTTCCAATACGTAGACCGTATCTCGCTGAATCGCATACTGAACATTCATAAGGCCGACGACTTTCAAGGCCAGCGCCAGCCGCCGGGTGTATTCACGAATCGTATCGAGAACGGCGGGCGACAAACTCACCGGAGGCAATACGCAGGAGGAATCGCCGGAATGCACGCCGGCTTCTTCGATGTGCTCCATGATGCCGCCGATGACCACATCGGTTCCGTCGGCGAGGGCATCCACATCCACTTCGGTGGCTTCTTCCAGAAACTGATCAATGAGCACGGGCCGGGCCGGGCCCATCAGCGCGGCTTGCGCGACGTATTCTTGCACCGTGTTCACGTCATAGGCAATCACCATGGCGCGGCCGCCGAGGACATAACTCGGGCGCACGAGAACCGGCAGACCAATTTCTCCCGCAACGCGCGCGGCCTCTTCCGGCACCAGCGCGGTCCCATTGCGCGGCTGCGGAATCTTCAACTCTTCGAGCAAGCGGCCGAAGCGGCGGCGGTCCTCTGCAAGATCAATCGATTCCGGAGCGGTGCCGATGATGGGAACGCCGTTGCGCTTCAGTTCGAGCGCCAGATTCAGCGGGGTTTGGCCGCCGAACTGTACGATTACACCCTGCGGCTTTTCGCGTTCGACGATGGCCAGGACGTCTTCCAGGGTGAGCGGCTCGAAATACAGTCGGTCGGAGGTGTCATAATCCGTGGAAACCGTCTCCGGATTGCAGTTCACCATGATCGTTTCAAAACCGTCTTCGCGCAGCGCAAACGCGGCGTGGCAGCAGCAATAGTCAAACTCGATGCCCTGCCCGATGCGGTTGGGGCCGCTGCCGAGAATCATGATTTTGAAGCGGGACTGCGGATCCGATTCGTCTTCGTCTTCGTAAGTGGAATAAAGGTACGGGGTAAAGGATTCGAATTCCGCAGCGCAGGTGTCCACGCGCTTGAAGACAGGGGCAACGCCGTACCGTGCGCGTTGCAGGCGCACAGAAGCGGGTGTGGTGCGCCAGATTTGCGCCAGTTGTTCGTCGCTCGTCCCATTGCGCTTTACTTCGCGGAGCAATTCTTTCGAGGCGGTTTCCACGGTGACTGCCGCGGCGCGGCGGTTCATGGCGGTCAATTCCTCGATCTGGTGGATGAACCACGGATCAATCTTCGTTAGATCGCAAATTTCCTGCGCGGGCAGGCCGCGCTCCACGGCCGTGAGCAACCAGTGAATGCGGTCGGGCCGGGGCGTAGCAAGTTTTTCGCGGAGCAGCGAATCCGGAGTTTCCGTTGGCGCGCGCCACGGTGAGCTGGGCTCGAGGGAGCGAACGCCCTTTTGCAAAGCTTCTTTAAAGGTCCGTCCGATGGCCATCACTTCGCCTACGGATTTCATTTGCGTGCCGAGAGTGCTGTCGGCGCCGGGAAACTTTTCGAATTGCCATTTCGGAATTTTCACCACGACGTAATCGATGGTGGGCTCGAAGCATGCCGGGGTCTTCTTCGTAATGTCATTCGGAATTTCGTCCAGCGTCATACCGACGGCCAGGCGGGCGGCAATCTTGGCAATCGGAAAACCCGTGGCCTTGCTGGCCAGCGCGGAACTGCGCGAAACGCGCGGGTTCATTTCAATGACGACCATGCGGCCATTTTCCGGATTGACGGCGAACTGCACGTTCGAGCCGCCCGTTTCCACCCCCACTTCACGGATGATGGCCGCGGAAGCATCGCGCATGCGCTGGAATTCCTTGTCGGTGAGCGTTTGGGCGGGTGCCACGGTGATGGAATCGCCGGTGTGCACGCCCATGGGATCGAAGTTTTCGATGGTGCAGATGACCACGAAGTTGTCGCGGAAATCGCGCATCACTTCCAGTTCGTATTCTTTCCAGCCGAGGACGGATTCTTCCACCAGCGCCTCGTGCACCGGGCTCATGTCTAGCGCGTGCGAGATGGCTTCGCCGAATTCTTCCTTGTTGTAGGCAATGGACCCTCCCGTGCCGCCCAGGGTGAACGACGGCCGGATCACGAGCGGGAAGCCAAGTTGATCGCAGAGGCGCAGCGCATCTTGCGCGTTGTTCACTAGCGCTGATGCGGGAACTTCCAGTCCGATTTTCCGGCAAGCGTCTTTAAACCACAGGCGGTCTTCCGCCACTTTGATAGCCCGCAGCGACGCGCCAATCATTTCGACTTTGTATTTTTCGAGGACGCCGCTCTCGGAAAGCTCGACGGCAAGGTTCAGCGCAGTTTGCCCGCCAACCGTCGGCAGCAGCGCATCCGGCTTTTCTTTGGCGATGATCTCCTCGATATACTCCTTGGTGAGCGGTTCGATATACGTGCGGTGCGCCAGTTCCGGGTCGGTCATAATGGTGGCCGGATTGGAATTCACCAGGGTGACCTTGTAACCTTCGGCGCGGAGCGCCTTGCAGGCCTGGGCCCCCGAATAGTCAAACTCGCAGGCCTGCCCGATGACAATCGGTCCGGAGCCGATGGTTAGGATTTTCTTGAGGTCCTTGCGCTTCGGCATAGTCTCCCGTGAAACTCTTAGCGCCGCGAACTGCCCGGCTGAGCGAATTCCTTCATCATGTCGGTGAACTGCGTGAACAGATAGTGCGAATCGTGCGGCCCGGGCGAAGCTTCCGGGTGATACTGCACGGAAAATAGCGGCAATGATTTGTGGCGCATGCCCTCGTTGGTGTGGTCGTTTAAATTGATGTGGGTGACTTCCACTTTGCTCGATGGCAAGGATTCCGGGTCCACGCAGAAGCCGTGATTCTGGGCGGTGATTTCGACTTGCTCGGTGAGCAGATTCTTTACCGGATGATTCGAACCGTGATGGCCGAATTTCAGCTTGAAGGTTTTTCCACCGAGCGCGAGGCCGCATAACTGGTGTCCCAGGCAAATTCCAAACACGGGAACGTGGCCGATGAGTTTTTTGATGTTTTCCACGGCGTAAGTGATGGGCTCCGGATCGCCGGGACCGTTCGAAAGAAAGACTCCGTCCGGCTTCATCTCGAGGACATCTTCGGCGGAGGTCTGCGCGGGGACGACGAAAACTTCGCATTGATGATCCACGAGCAAACGGAGAATGTTCTGCTTGATGCCGTAGTCATAAGCGACGACACGATGCCAGCGCGTCTCGGCGTGAGCGTCGGACTCGCCCATCTGCTCGGACCAGGGAGAAACGGCAACCTCCACGGAGCCTTTGTCCCAGCCGTAGGATTTGGCGCAGGTGACGCGGCTGGCAAGCTCCTGGCCCGCCATGCTGGGCAGTTGCTTGGCTTCGAACACCAGCTGATCCGCCGGCGTACCGTCGGTGGAAACGACGCCGCGGAGGGCACCGACATTGCGAAGGTGGCGGACGAGCGCGCGTGTATCAATGTCCCAAATCACGGGGATCTTGTGGCGGTTCAAGTAAAGCTGCGTGGTTTCCGCCGATCTCCAGTTCGAAGAGATCTGCGAAAATTCGCGCACGATGAGCGATTCGATGTACGGCCGCGCGGACTCCTCATCATCGAGGTTCGCGCCCACATTTCCGATGTGCGGATACGTTAGGCAGACAATTTGGCCGGCATAACTGGGGTCGGTGAAAACTTCCTGGTAACCGGTGACGCTGGTATTGAAAACGACTTCGCCGCCGCGGCGCGTAATCGCACCGGCCGCGCGGCCGTTAAAGACGCGCCCGTCTTCCAACGCGAGGATCGCGGGTCGGTGCTGAACTTCGCTCAGTGAGTCCTCCCATGTTTCGCATCAAGATATGCCAGTCACTTGGTGTCGGCCTCGGTGGTCGAAAGAGAGCCGAAATGATCCACCGGCCAGTAGGCAAAAACGGCGCGGCCGTAAATATAGCGGTCGGCGACGGGCCCGAATACGCGTGAATCGTTGGAGCTGATGCGGTGGTCGCCCATGACGAAATAGCTGTCCTTGGGAACGCGCACCGGACCGAAATCGCTAAGGTCTTCGTATTGCGGCGGTACGTAAGGCTCGGGAACAATTTTATCATCCACGTAGACCGCGCCGCGGCGCATCTCCACGGTTTCGCCGGGCAATCCGATGATGCGCTTGATAAAGGACTTCGAGCGGTCCAGCGGATACCAAAACACCACGACGTCGCCGCGTTGAATGGGCTCGAAGCGGTAGACAAATTTGTTAATGAAGATGCGCTCCTGGTCGGAGAGCAGCGGCGCCATGCTGGTGCCTTCGACTTTCACGGGCTGGTACAAGAAGACGATGATGACGAGCGCAAGGCCGATGGCGATAAGAAGGTCGCGGGTCCAGACGCGAACTTCGTGACGAAGAGAATGCGGTGATGCCGGGCAGTCTGAAGAGCCCACGGGAGATGTTGCCGGCGCCGTGGAATCCGGTGGTGCCGCGGTTACGAGCTGTTTTTCTTCCGAGCTTTCCATTTTTGGCTGCCTTGTATTTATAACATGTCCCTTGCGGCCCGCGCCAGATACGATTTGCGATGCATCCAGTCGGGTACGGAGGAGGCCACGGTGTTGTTACTTTCTGTTTGATTCGGATGAGGTGGCTGGCCGTTGCTTGAGAGACAATTTTGGAGACTACGATTCCACGTTCAGCGCGTAGTTCATCGAAGCCAGAGCGGTGACAACGGCGGTTTCCGTGCGCAGGATCAGCTTGCCGAGGGAGGCTTCCTGGAAGCCGCCGCGGCGGCCGGTTTCGAATTCAGCGTCGGTCCAGCCGCCTTCGGGCCCGATGGCAAGAGTCGCGTTCGCCTGCTGTTGGCCTTCGAGGACTTTGCGAAGCGTGGGCGCGTCAGGGCGTTCCGAGAGCATCACGCGCAAGCCATTCTGGTGCGATACGAATACGATCTCCGGCTTTGCGAGTTCGGCCAGAACGGGGACGCGGACGCGACGCGACTGCTGTGAAGCGTCGAACAGAATTTTTCTCCAGCGTTCGGCCCGCTTCGCGGTTGCCGAGAGCAAGGCCTTTTCGCTACGCGCGGCCGCCAGCGGAACGATTGTCGCCACGCCGAGTTCAGTGGCCTTTTCGATGGCCCATTCGAACATGTCGAATTTCACGACAGCGAGTAAAAGGGTTACGTGCAGGCTTGGCTGGGGGGCAGGCAATTCTTCGAGGAGCACGAACTCGACGCGATCGCGGCCAACCTTATCGATGCGGCCGAGCCAGACGCGTTCGCCGTCGCTTAATTCGTAGAGCTGACCAGCCTGTGCGCGAAGTACGCGGCCGAGGTGATGCGCTGCGTCATTTTCCATGACAGCACGATCACCGGCAAACTGTTCGACGAAAAATCGCCTGCGCACGCGGAGATTCTATCCCAGGTAATGCGTGCCTAGCCGAAGATGTCTTTGACTTTGTCGAAGATCGAGGAATTGCGGTCGGCGGGCTTGTTTTCGACTTTGAGAGTGGCGCCGAGCTGCTCGATCAGCTTGCGCTGTTCGCGCGTGAGCTTGGTTGGCGTGAGCACGCGAACATGATAGTACAAATCGCCCTTGCCGCCGCCGCGCGGATCAGCAAGTCCTTTGCCCTTGATGCGGAACACCGCACCGCTTTGCGTACCTTCGGGGATCTTCAATTTCTCTTCCCCGTTTAATCCTGGAACCTGCAGCTCGGTTCCGAGGGTCGCCTGCGCGACGCTAATGGGAATGGTGCAGTACAAATCCGCGCCGCGGCGTTCGAAGAAGGGATGCTCTTTGACTTCGAGGACGACGTAGAGATCTCCCGCCGGGCCCCCATTCGGGCCGTGCTCGCCTTCGCCGGCAACACGGAGGCGCGTTCCAGTGTCCACGCCGGGAGGAACACGGAGTTCGATGGTTTTTTCGCGTTCGAAGCGACCTTGGCCGCGGCACTCGGGGCAGCGTTCGCGGACCATTTGTCCCGCGCCCTGGCAAGCGGGGCACGTGCGGGTAATAGTGAAAAATCCTTGCTGATAGGCCAACTGGCCGCGGCCGCCGCACGTCTGGCAAGTAACGATGCCGGTGCCTTTTTTTGCGCCGGTGCCGTTGCATGCTTCGCAGAATTCCTGACGCGGCAACTTGATTTTTGTGGTGACGCCCGCCGACGCCTCTTCAAAAGACAGCGTCATGTCATAACGCAGGTCGGCGCCGCGCTGAGCGCGACTGCGACCGCGGCGTCCACCGCCGCCGAAGAGATCCTCGAAGCCAAAGAAATCGCCGAAGATATCGTGGAAGTCCTGAAAAACGGTGTTGTCAAATCCCTGGCTCCCGCCCACGCTGGAAAGACCGGCATGACCGTAGTTGTCGTACACCTGGCGCTTCTGCGCATCGCTGAGCACGCTGTAGGCTTCCGTACATTCGCGAAACTTTACTTCCGCTTCGGATTTGTTTTCCGGATTGCGGTCAGGATGCCATTTGAGCGCAGCTTTCCGGTAGGCGGACTTGATCTCATCAACCGCCGCCGTGCGCGTTACACCGAGCACCTCGTAAAAATCCCGTTGAGTCCCTTTGGCCATGGAAACGTTCGTTCTCCTTTAGTTGACTGCTTCCTTCGATGCGGGCTTTGGATGGACCGCTACACGGACCATGGCGGGCCGCAAGACGCGCCCGTGAAAAACATAGCCTGGCTGAAAGACCTGCAGGATCGTGCCGTCATCGTGATCTTTCGTTTCGGCGCGATCCACGGCCTGATGCAGATGGGGATCGAAGGGCTTGCCGACCGGATCGAGGCGTTCGACGCCGAGTTTTGCCAGGTGATCGAGGAGCTGCTTGTAGATGAGCTCGAAGCCTTTGCGATAACTCTCATATTCGGCTTCGCGATGCGCTGCGAGGGCGTGTTCGAAGCCGTCGATCACGGGGATGAGCCCTTCGACGACGCGCGCGGTGGCACGTTTGGCGTCTTCGAAGCGCTCCTTCTCGATGCGTTTGCGGTAGTTGTCGAAGTCCGCCTGGCGGCGAAGCAGCGTCTGGCGTAACTCCTCCAGGTCGGCTGTCAGCTTGGCCAATTCGGCATTGGCTTTGGCCGTGTCCGCGGCAACAGACTCGGCGGATTGATCGAGTTCGGAGCTGTCCACGTTCTTGCTAAAATTGATCTTCACGTCTTTGTCGCTCACTTTCAATCGTCTCCTGTTGCAATGAAATCCTAAGTCTTGTTCAGCGCTTCGCTGAAAAGCTGCGCCACGTAAGCGACTGCGGTCATGGCGCGCTCGTAATGCATGCGAGTCGGCCCCAGGACGCCAAGCGAGCCTTGCACGAGGTCGTTTCTGGTGTAAGCGGCGCTGATCAGCGCGAGATTCTCGCCGGAATGCGAAATCTCCTTTACGCCGATTTGCACGTGCACCGGCTCCGGCGTCTCGATGCAGGCATTCAACATTGTCACGAGGCGGTGCTTTTCTTCAATGGCGGCGAGCAGATCGCGCAATTGCGCCTGGTCTGCGAACTCCGCCGCGCCGACGATCTGGGCCGCACCTTCGACGTGGACGTGCAGGGACGATTCGTCCCCCAGAACCGCCGGATCACATAGTGAAAGGGCGCTCTGCACGATGCCTTCGTAGCGCTCCCGCTCCGTCGCCAGCTTTTGCAGCAGGTCGGCACGGATGGTTTCTAGCGTCCAACCATAATAATGGCGGTTCAGAAAATCGGCGGTGGCATCCAGTTCGACCTGCGTGAAGAGCCGGTGTGGCCGCAATATCTTGTCACGCGTGTTTCCGCCCGGGGAAATAAGGACGACGACCACGCGGCCGTCGGGCAGCAGCCACATGCGCGCGTGCTCCAGTACGGTCTTGCTTAATGGTGGCGAGACGATGATGCCCAGGCCGTTCGAAACTTCCGCCAGGATGTGGCCGGCACGCTCGGTGATTTCTGCGGCGCTCGTGGCTCCGCCCATCTCGCGCTGAATCCATTCGCGGTCCGTCACGGTAATAGTCGCCTGCGAGGCAATCTCCTGCGCGAAAAAGCGATAAGCCGCCGCGGTTGGCACCCGCCCTGCCGAGGTATGCGGCTGATAGAGGAAGCCGCCGTCCTCCAGGTCCGCCATCAGGTTTCGAATGGTCGCGGTGCTAAGCGTTTCTTCGAACCGCTTGGAAATGGCGCGCGAGGATACCGGCTCGCCCGTCTCGATGTACGTGCGAACAATATCCGCCAGAATCTGGCGGTTGCGGCGTTCCTGTAGTGCAGCATTCCTCATAAGCAGCACTCTACTCTTAGTGCTAGAGAGCGCTACCTCTATTGTAGGAATGGTGTCAAGCAGCGTCAACGCACACCGGCCACCTAGGCGTTGTCGATTTGAGCGCGCTGGAGCTTGTCTGAGTAGTCGATGTAAATCGTCTTCCACTCGGTGAAGAAATCGATGGCCGCGATAGCAGCCTCGCGATGGCCGTTGCCGGTCTGCTTCGTGCCGCCAAAGGGCAGGTGGGTTTCCGCGCCGATGGTCGGCGCGTTCACGTAGACGATTCCCGTGTAGAGATCGCGCGTGGCCTGAAACGCGCGGTTCACGTTCCGCGTATAAATGGATGCCGACAAACCGTACGGAACACCATTCGCCACATCCAGGGCTTGTTCCAGACTCTCGATGGGAATCACCGAAACCACCGGGCCGAATATTTCTTCCTGCGCGATACGCATTTTTGGCGAGCAATCGCCAAAAACCGTCGGCGCGTGGAACCAGCCTTTGGCGTACATGCCGCCATCCAGGCGATTTCCGCCGGTCAGCAGCTTCGCGCCTTCACTCTTTCCTATCTCCACGTAGCTCATCACGGTTTTCAATTGCTGCTCGTTGATGCAGGGCCCCATGTCCGTTGAGGCATCGACTCCGTTCCCCACTTTGAGAGACTTGACGCGATCCACGAAGCGATCTACGAATTCCTTGTAAACATCTTTGTGAACACCGATGCGACTCGCGGCAGTACAACGCTGCCCCGTAGTGCCGAAGCCGCCCCAGACCGCGCCATCCACGGCCAAATCCAGGTTCGCGTCTTCCATCACGATGATGATATTTTTCCCGCCCATTTCCAGGCTGCAATGTTTGAAATCCGGCGCGCACGCTTGGGCGATGATCCGTCCTACCGCGGTCGAGCCGGTAAAGCTCACCACTGGTACACCTTTGTGCTGTGACAGCGGCGCGCCCGCGTTTGGCCCATCGCCGCTCACCAGGTTCACGACGCCGCGCGGAACTCCTGCCTCCGTCAGTACCTGCACCAGGTGATACGAAGACAGCGGCGTATCTTCCGCCGGCTTGAGCACAACCGTATTTCCACTGATGAGCGCGGGCATCAATTTCCAGGAAGGAATCGCCATGGGAAAATTCCATGGCGTAATCATTCCGCATACGCCGATGGACTGCCGAACGCTCATCGCAAATTTATTCGGAAGCTCCGAGGGAGTGGTTTGGCCGAACAGCCGCCGCCCTTCTCCCGCCATGTAATAGGTCATATCAATGGCTTCCTGCACGTCGCCGCGCGCCTCGGCCAGGACCTTGCCCATTTCTCGCGTCATGTCCTTCGAGAAATCTTCCTTGCGCTGTACGAGCAGCTCCGCCGCGCGAAACAGAATCTCCGCGCGCTTAGGCGCCGGTACACGCCGCCACGTCTTGTACGCTTCTTTCGCGGCATCCACGGCGGCGTCCACATCCTCGTTAGTCGAAGACACAAACATCCCGATTAGTTCGTCGGTATTCGCCGGATTGCGATTCTCGTACGCGCTCCCGCTCCGCGATTCCACCCACTCACCGTTGATGAAGTTCTTGAACATCCGTGGCGCCACTGCCGTAGCCATACTGCCTCCCAATCTCTGTTGTCCGGCTATTGGATGATCCCAAGGTCCTCTTTGGATTCAAGCGTAAGCCAAAACCGCGCGAAATCAAAAATCTGGCAGCTCTGCCCAAGTCGGCAAAATGGGGAATAGAGTGGCGCCATCCTTATTGGTGTCCTTCCTGATCGGGATTGCCCGCAGGGGAGGACATCCAGGCTTGCAAGTCGTCCATGTCCTTTGCGACGGTACGCGCCGCCACCAGCAGCACCATAGAGACAAATGCAGCGCAGACGGGAATTGCGTACATCGCGCTATGTAAACCGGCGGCGCGAAAATGTTCATTCATGGCGCTTGCGCCGGCCGCTACCACCGCGCGGCGCGCAAAATAGTCGCTGAGTTTGCCTGTCAAGACCGGCCCAAAGCTCCCGCCCAGGAGGTACATGGCAAGGAAGTAGAGAGCCATCGCTGTGCCACGAAGGCTGGGCGGGACAATCTCCTGAATCGTGGCGTACACCGACGCGTAGTACGCAAACGCAATCATACAACCCGTCCCCAGTAGCGCGACGAAGGCCGTCACGCGGCCAGGCAGCTGGCTGAAGGCCAGCCCGAGGCAAATTGCCATAGCCAGCATCGCCCCAAAGCTCACAAGCAAACGGCCATTGGCGCGAAACTGTGCCGCGCGATCCGCGGCCCAACCGCCCAGCAACAGTCCAGGAACACCGGTCAGTCCAAATGCAAGTGCAGCGACGGTGGTCGACAATCTTAAGTCGAGCGAATGATAGCGGCTGATAAATGCCGGCAAGAAAGTGGCGAGCGCGTACATGTTGAAGTTGAACAGCGCACCCGTGATGATAATCAAGCACATCGTGGGAATCTTCAAAATGGTCCAATATGGCGATCCCTCATGCGCCCGCCCCGCCATTGGGGAGTTCTCCGACGCCCCGCGTGGCGGGTCCGGCACGCACAGGGCGAGTGCGGCGATGAACAATCCGGGAATGCAGGCCACGTAAAATGCCATTCGCCAGCCGTGCCCAGCGGCGATAAGTCCGCTCGCAAAAGTGCCGAGGAAATTCCCGAGAGGCAGACCGAGCATGAAGAACGCGAGCGCGCGTGCACGTTGCGCCGACGGATACAAATCGCCGATCAGTGAGTTGGCCGCCGGAGCGCAAGTGGCTTCTCCTACGCCCACGCCGAGGCGCGCGGCAAACATCGAGCCATAGTTCCAGGCCATCCCGGAAGCAGCCGTGAGAAGGCTCCAGCCCGCCACTCCCCAGCTCAGCAACTTGGCGCGGTTCCATCGGTCGGATAAGCGTCCCAGTGGAACGCCAACGACCGCATACAGAAGCGTGAACGACGTAGCCAGCCAGCCGATTTGCGAATCACTCAGGGACCACTCTCTGCGAATGGGTTCGGCCAGAGCGCCGAAGATATGGCGGTCGTAAAAATTCAGCAAGTTGACGGCAAATAGTATGACGAGAGTGTAATGGGCCTGCTTCCTGGTCTGATTCACGCATTCCTCGCCTGCGAAGTGTACGGGATTACTGGAAATGTTTCCATGCCACAAGCCTGGGGGCTGGACTCAATGCGGGTCGGTCTTCGTCTTGTTCACCACGATGGCGCCTCCTTTCATCACCCACTTCACCTTGTCGAGCACCACGTTGATGTCCGTAGTGGGATCGCCTTCGACCGCGACCAAGTCCGCAAAATATCCCGGCGCCACCGCGCCTAGTTCCTTTTCTTTACCAAGCAGCTCCGCGGCATTTGTCGTTGCGGTCCGCAGCGCTTGTTCCGGTGTCATCCCGGCTTTGACAAACCAGCCCAGTTCTCGGGTGTTCTCTCCAAACATGGTGTAGATCGCGTCCGATCCCATGGCGAATTTCACACCCGCTTTGTGCGCTTTGCGTGCGGTTTCCAGATTCCGCGGAATGAATGCCTGCAACTTCTCTTTGTATCCCTTGGCATAACCAATTTTGTCTCCATTATCGATGTAATAGCGGTTGTGGTCGATCGTCGGAACATAGAAGGTGCCGCGCTTGGCCATCGCTTGGATCGTCGCGTCGTCCATGTCCGTCGCGTGCTCGAGCGAGTCCGTCCCGGCACGCACGGCATCCCGCGCTCCATCCGGGCCGTAGGAATGAATCGCGATTTTCTTTCCAAATTGATGGGCTGCGTCCACCGCTGCTTTGATCTCATCGTAGCTATAAGTCTGGAATCCGGTCAGGTCATCATCGGTGCCCGTCGACGCGTACATTTTGATCAAGTCCACGCCTGCGGCAATTTGCTGGCGCACGGATTTCAGGACTTCCGGCACACCATCCGCAATTCCGCCCGCCGGCGGGTTCATTCCGGGTTTGTAGGGCGTATTCGTGATGTACAGCCCGTAGCCGCATACAAACATGCGCGGCCCGATCATTTCGCCGCGGTTGATCAAGTCCCGCATGGCGATGTCCAGATACTGGTCCGCGCCGAGGTCCCGCACCGTCGTGACACCAGCCTCCAGCGTGCGCATCGCGCCCTTTCGCGCGAGGAACAGTTCCACGGCCGCGGGATTGCTTGTGAGCTGTTTGAGCATCGGCTCGCCCGGAGTCTCGTCCGTGTACATCGTCATGTGCGTATGGGCATCGATCAACCCGGGCAATCCGGTGTACTTCGAGAGGTCGACGATCTCCGCGCCCGCGGGCATCGCCGACACGTCCGTAGTCACGCTGCGAATCCGCTCACCGTCAACGATCACAATCGCATTCGTCCATAGTTTTCCCTTGGCGTCCCACAACTTCCCAAAGCGCACGGCTTTGACTGTTTTTTTATCTGTTCTTGCCTGGGCGCGGATGCCCGTGACGCAAAATACAAGGAGGAGAACCGCCAGACACGTCCGAATCAGCTTCATCAGGCAAAACCCTCCGCATGCGCAGACTCTTCCCACGCAACGAAAGACTTCTAATTCAGTTGTGGCCGGAATGCAATCAAGAACGTTCGAAATCTACTGCTGGCGCCGGGCGGTTTGCGCTGCGGAGGATTTCATGGTCGAAGAGCTCGTTGGCGGCACCGGTGGGGCAACTCCGGCGGTGTGCGAGCCCAGGCCCAACTGTTGCAGCGTTTTCGCATCCAGCTTCCCGCTGGGATTCAGCCCGTGCGCGTCCTGAAATTTCTTCATAGCTTCCACAGTCGGCGCATCCCACTTGCCGTTTGGAGTTCCGGTGAAAGAGCCGTCCTTCGCCAGCGCCTGCTGAATCTCGGAAATCCGGTCGGGAGCAGGAGCTTTCTGCCCGCGCTCCCACCGGCTTAATCTCCTGGAGGATTTCTTCTTGTGCGACTTCTTCGCGGAATTGGACGTGCCAGATTTTTTCTGCGGCGCAGACTGTGCTTCCGCTGATGCGGCAAATGCACCCAGCCCTGCCACAAGAAGCAGCATCAGGGCCAGGTGGGTCGCTTTTCGCATATGCGCGAGTTCCGGTTCTCTAGGTGGCTATTGCTGACGGTCGGCCGGCACTCTGCCGGACAGGTAAAGGGTCAAAATCCGGTCGCTGTCCTGACGGCGGAGAATCTTGAATACCACATCCTCGCCGGGCTTCAGCTTGGACACGGCTTTGCGATAGTCGGAAACCGAGCTCACGGCTTCGCGGTTAATCTCCGCGATCACATCGCCACGGCTGAATCCGAGATCATCGGCAAATGTGGCCGGATCAATCTCGGTGACCATCACGCCCTTCTGCCCATCCATTCCGACGCGACGACCGCGGTCGGGAGTCAATTCCTCGACGTGCAGTCCGAATTCGGCCGGCGCAGCTTCGCCCGGCTGGTCGCCCATGCGGCCTGCCGTGTTGGGAAACACCCGGGTACGGTCTTCCACCGTTGCAGTGGTTTCTTTCTGCGCGCGGTCGCGCACGTAAGTCAGTTTCACCTTGCTCCCAATTGGAGCCGTTGCAATCGGATTCACCAGGTCATTTCCGGACTTGACCGGCTGTCCGTTCACGCTGGTGATGACGTCGCCGCCCTTCAATCCCGCCTTCTCCGCGGGACTTCCCGGCTCGACTCCCTCAATCACCAAACCGTACTGAGCGCCCAGAGACTTCAGCGTGATGGCGTTCGTGCTCAGTTCTTCCTGGAAGCTCACACCGATCGAACCGCGCGTCACGCGGCCCTGCTTGATGATCTGGTCGTAGACGTTGATCGCCGTGGTGGACGGCAGAGCGAAGCCGACTCCTTCATAGCCGCGGCTGCCCGTAATGATCGCCGTATTGATGCCGATCACCTGGCCGGCAAGGTCCACCAGCGGCCCGCCAGAGTTTCCTGGATTAATGGCCGCATCGGTCTGCAAAAATCTCTGGAACTGACGCCCAATTCCGCCCCGGTCCTTCGCGCTGACGATTCCAGCGGTCACTGTCGCTTGCAAACCAAACGGGCTTCCAATCGCGAGCACCCAGTCGCCGACCTGCACACCGTCAGAGTTCCCCAGCTTTGCCGTGGGCAGATCCTTGTTCGCGTCAATCTTGATGACCGCCAGGTCTGTATCCTCATCAACGCCGACGACCTTAGCGGCATACCGCGTCGTCTCGCCGTGCAATTGCACCTGGATCTTCGTGGCTTGCTCGACCACATGATTGTTCGTCAGGATGTAGCCACGCTTATCCACGATGACGCCGGAACCGAGACTGCGCTCCGCCTGCGGGGGGCCGTCTTGTCTTCTATCAAAGAATCGATCGAAAAAATCCTGCATCGGATCGTCCTGATCGTTTGGTTGCGCGCGGCGCTTCTTCGTCTGGCGACGTTCCATCACCTGGGTGGTCGCAATATTCACGACTGCGGGTTCCACGCGATTGACGATCGATGAAAAGGAATTCGTCGCGGGAATGGGTTCCGGCACCGTCAGCGGCGTTGCCGTTGTGCCTCCGAATCCAAAGCTCTTCATAGCCGAGGTGCGGCCGGAAACGATGGATCCGATCAAAATACCAACCGCCAGCGTCAGTACCACAAAAAAAGTCGCCAGTATCTTCCGGCGTCGTGCCCAAGTAAAAAGTTCTCTCACTTGTTCTCCCATTTGTTCCTGTCCTTATCCCTCCGGCCCCAGAGACCGCTTACAACAGTCAGCCCGTGCTTCAGCCTCGCCCCAATACCATAGAGGCTTTCTCCAAAGTATAACACCTCAGATTGCAATGGGTTTCTACCTCAAAGTGATGCAACGGAGCAATAACTGTCCTTGCGGCCGGGGTGCCTTGCGATTTTTGTTCTCCTCTC
>JACXTT010004891.1_pt1 | contig 19729 bp, 17 predicted proteins | sample 9270951 | NCBI WGS metagenome assembly JACXTT01 (sample SAMN15532306, study PRJNA645909) | rock metagenome | isolation source: weathered quartz diorite | place: Puerto Rico | collected 2017-06-21 | reverse complement strand
CCCACTCGGATAAGGGCAAAGCCCTATTTTCCCCCGCAGTTTTACCCCGAAGGGGGGAAAATTGTTTGGAAGGTCCAGGCAGCGAATGACGAAATCTGGTTGTTTCACATCGGGAGGAAGAGCCTCTCCCGGCTGACGTTCGGCGGAGGGAACAGCGGCTTTCCTGTCTGGAGTCCGGACGGCCGGTACGTGTACTACAATTCGGAGCGCGGAACCAGCACAAATATCTACCGGAGAGCGTGGGACGGTTCAGGGAGCGAGGAAAAAATGACATCGGGAAACTTCACTCAGCTTCCAAGATCCATTTCGGCCGATGGGAAGTTTCTGGCCTATATCCAGAACGGAGATATCTGGTTGCTTTCGCTGGACGGGAGCAGGAAGACCATGCCCTTCTTCGAATCTCCCGCGAGCGAGACAGACCCGGTCTTTTCGCCGGATGGCCACTACCTTGCGTACGAAACCAATGAATCGGGCAAGTATGAGGTCGTCATCGTCCCGTTTCCCTCCCGGGCCGGGAAATGGCAGATTTCCTCAGGCGGGGGGTTGAGTCCCCTTTGGTCCTCGTCAGGCACAAAGGGTTATTTTACCCAGGGCTCAACGATCTATTCGGTGGATATCAAGCCAGGAAACGCATTCGACTACTCTGCCCCGAGAAAGTTTCTTGAAATCCCGCCCGCGGGGGCTTTCGTGGTGGACATTTCAAGGGACGGGAAGAAATTCGCATTGATTACCTTTCCCTACAAGGATTTGAACTCGTCGGAATTTACGCTGGTCACCGGATGGTTTCAGGAAGTGAAAAATGCGTTTGCCACAAGGTGATTTTCCCGCGAGTATCCCCCGAGTCGTCAGGAAATCTTGAAGGACGTCATCGACACAGAGCCCATGACCGTCCTGTCGTTGAAGAATTCAATTTGCTCTTTCTCTTCCTTAAGGCCGAGTACGTATAGCATCGGCAGGAAATGTTCAGGAGTCGGCACCGAGAGCAACGCGGTCCTGCCCAGCGACGGATAGCCAATCAACTCGCGGAATCTGCCTCCGACGATGTATTCCTTGAATTTTGTATTCATTTCTTCCGCCCAATCGTATGACGCGTCCGGATTTTGCCAGCTCAACAGCGAGAGATTGTGCACCATATTGCCGCTGCCAATGATGAGGACCCCCTTCCTGCGGAGGATGGCCAGCTCCTTCGCAAGATCGAAGTGCCACTGCGGAGCTTTTTCATAGTCGAGGCTCAACTGCAGGACAGGGACATCCGCCTCGGGATACATCCGACCGACAACGCTCCAACATCCATGATCCAGCCCCCAGTTTCTGTCGAGCTCCACGACGGCCTCTTTCACGGCGTGCTTCGTTCGGAGCGCCAGTTCCGGGCTCCCGGGCGCCGGATACTGGACTTCGTACAACGGACGGGGGAAGCCGCCGAAATCGTGGATCGTCCTCGGTTTTTCCATGGCCGTCACAAATGTACCCCTCGTCTCCCAGTGCGCCGAGATGCACAAGATTGCCTGCGGTCTGGGAAGTTTTTTCCCGATCGATCTCCAGCCTGCCACAAACTCGTTCTCCTCGATGGCATTCATCGGACTTCCATGGCCGACAAAAAGAAGGGGCGTCCTCTCTGCGGAGGGCGACAGTCTCTCTCCGAACTTGTATAGATCTTGGGGCGTTTTCACAGTCATGAGGGGCTATCAGAGATGAATGCCGTCAGTCAAACCCGAGTTTTTTCGAGTACTTGAAAAAAGTCAGACGATGTGTTTTATCATGATTCTGTCCGGAACGGCGATTCTTTTACAAGAAATGGTTGCCTGTCTGGAGCATGTGCAAGGTATTCCACGCGCGACTTTGCCCGACTAACCCCATGGGCATGAGGTGAAATCTCCCGGCGCAGAATTTCCCCCTCACTTCGACGGCAGGCGATTCTTTAATCCGTCCGCTCCCCAGGCTCTCGGCTTCGGACAGGTTTTGAGATGGAAGCTCACGAGCCGTCCCGAAAAATCGCCCCGATTCATTTCCGATGCCGAACACTTCATACCTCCACAGCGCATCGAGGGTTCAGGATTGCGCACGACGCTCGTCAACCACTCGACCGTTCTGCTTCAGAAGCAGGATGTCAATATCTTGACCGACCCCATCTGGTCCGAGAGAGCAGGTCCGCTGTCGTGGATTGGTCCGCGTCGCAGGAGAAAGCCGGGGGTGTCGCTTGAAGATCTCCCGCCCCTCAACGCCGTGCTTCTCAGCCACAATCACTACGACCACACGGATTTACCGACGCTGCGCCAGCTTTCGACGCGCCCGGGCTTAGCATTTGTTGTTCCATCCCGCCTCGGGAGATTCCTTCGCTCGCATGATCTGGAGCCTGTATACGAATTGGATTGGGGCGAGTCTCTGTCGCTGTCCGGATGCACAATACATTCCGTGCCGGCCCTGCATTTCTCAAGCCGGGGTGTCTTTGACCGGAACATGACGCTCTGGTGCGGCTATGTGATAGAATGTGGGGGGAAGCGCGTTTATTTTGCCGGCGATACCGGGTTCGGCTCCCATTTCTCGGAAATCCGGAAGATATTCGGCGCGCCCGATCTTGCTCTCCTGCCAATCGGAGCCTACGAACCTCGCTGGTTCATGTCCCCGGTGCATATGTCCCCCGATGAGGCGGCAAAGGCTCACGAGATTCTCGGAGCGAAGACGAGCATCGCCATTCACCACGGCACTTTCCAGCTGGCGGATGAGGGCATCGATGCGCCCGAAAAAGTGATGAGAACCTTTACACCCGCTCGGCCCTTTAACATCCTCAGGAACGGCCAATCCGTGGTAATTCCCTGAGCGAGAGAATTCGGACCTCCGGATCCTCTTTTCAAGGCGTGCTACCCCGCCTTGATAAAAGTCCCGTTCTGAAGTTCCGCGTACGCCCGTCTCAATTCCTCCTGCGTGTTCATGACTATCGGACCTCGCCATGCGACGGGCTCCTCAAGCGGCTGCCCCGAAACCAGAAGGAATCTGATTCCAGAATCGCCGGCCTGAACCGTGACCTCATCGCCTCTGTCAAAGAGCACCAGCGAACGATTCCCCGCGAATTCGTATGTTTCTCCCCCCGCAGATCCCACGCGATCGGTTTTCACGGGCTGAGGGTTCGAAGCCTCGGAAAATCGTCCGCCGCCTTCGAAGACGTAGGCAAATGCATGCCGGGTTGTTTCGACCGGGAAGGATTTCCGTCTGCCGGGGGGGACCCACACATCAAGATAACGAGGCTCGGCCGCGACCCCGTCCACGGGGCCGGTTTTCCCCCAAAAACTTCCGCAGATGATGCGGACGCGGGTTCCGTCATCGTCGGTAACGTCGGGTATCTCGCCCGACGCAATGTCCTGGTAACGGGGCGATGTCATTTTGAGCGATGAAGGGAGGTTCGCCCACAACTGGAATCCATGCATTCGCCCGCGGGGGTCCCCCTGAGGCATCTCCTGATGGAGAATCCCGCTGCCTGCCGTCATCCATTGCACGTCGCCCGCTCCCAGCGCGCCCGAGTTTCCCAGGCTGTCGCCGTGATTGACAGATCCCGCGAGCACGTATGTGATCGTCTCGATGCCGCGATGAGGATGCCATGGAAACCCCGCGCGGTAATCTGCCGGATTCTCATTCCTGAAATCGTCCAGGAGGAGAAAGGGATCGAACTCCTCCGTCTCGCCGAATCCGAAGGCGCGCCGCAGCCGTACCCCCGCCCCCTCGATCGTGGGTTGAGACTGAACTATTCTCTTCACGGGGCGTAAGGACATGATCGCTCCTTTCTTGAAAACTATTCCGAGGGAGAGGGGTTAGTTTCCTGTGTGTTCATATGGAAACTCAGGGCTCCGGAGGGGCATTTCTTGACCTGCTCGATAATTCGCTCGCTCGATGCGCCCTCCATGTCTATCCAGGGTCTTTTCCCCGGGTTGAACACCGAGAGCAGGTGAGACCAGCAGACTCCGGAATGAATACACACCCTGGGCTGCCAGACAACGGTCACCTCGCCATTGGTGTAGTTCTTAGTGATCTGCTTTTCCAACCTACTGCTCGTAATTCTCGACGATACCGGGGGGGCGGACCCTGGCATCGTTCGGATTCTTTCCCGCATCCCGGAGCCCTTCCCGCTGCCGGAGAAGGTCCCAGCACTGATCCAGCTCGACTTTCATCTGATGCAGTCGTTTTACCTCTGCGTCGGTAAGGTTTCCCTTCGAGTAGAGGCGTTCTTCCTCTTCCGTCAGTTTTTTGATATGGCTGAATACCTGGCTGTCTTCCATGGTCCTTCTCCTTTAACAATGGTTGTCCCAGAATTTGCTCCCCAATTGATCGCGGCGAAGATGGCTGCCACGTAAATGCTGCTCGCGGCGATGTCGGGGTTTTTTTGGAGTAGCCCGTCAGCGCGCTCCGCCGGTCCGTGCCCGAGCGGTGCCTCAGCGAACTCAGTCCGTCGATTCCGGTCTCCTACAGATACCGTAACCACCATTCCTCTCTTCTCGACCTGAGATCGGAGAACCATCGGCAGGGGTAGTAGAGAAGCAGAATTGCCAGGGCCCATATTAAGTACAGGAGTCCGAGGCTCCACGTGTAGCCGGCCGGAGCCGGAGCGTTGCCCATGGGATGGTTCTCAAAAAGCCACGGGCTCACCTCGCCAAGGCGGATGCCGGAGACGATGAGCGCGAGGGCATGAATGAGCGGGATGTGGAGAATGTAGAAGAAAAACGGAACGCGGCCAAACATCGAGATGAGACGCGAAAGGCTCCCACCCGCGCGTTCGAGAACCGGAATCATGGCAATGATCGGTCCGAGCGTCATGAGAAGGAAATCGAGCGACGCGGGATACTTTGTCGTGTTCAGGATAGCGAGCACGGGAGGTAACCCGGGCGGCCCTCCTGGAGAGGGTGGATGCCACGGTCGCGGATCCCCATAGATATTGAATCCCCGAAGAAGGAGGAAGAGCAAGGTCGCACCGAGCCCGATCATGAGGCAAAGTCGATCCCGCCTCGATGGCTCCAGGGCGAGGATTTTCCCGAACCCGTAGCCCGCCGCCATGACCCCAATCCATGGGATGAGCGAGTAGAGAACGATCAACATGGGGCCGCCTTCTCCAAACCAGATGGGCCCGGCGAAGAAGCTGACATAGAAAATCTTCCAAAGCCACGCGCCGGGGTCGTTCCCGAGCGTGGGCGTGAGCGCGCCTGCGTACGAATCCAAAATATTGTGACCGGCGACGATGACAACTCCGATTGCGCCGATAAGTTTTACAGGCAATTTCACCAGGCCCGCAAGGAAGATCATGCTCCACCCCAGGGACCAGATGACGCCGGCCATTTCATAGTGCGCGAAGTCGAGGTTGAAGGTCCAGGCGAGACGCAGGATTGTGAGCTCGAGGAAAACCAGCCACCCGCCCCGGATCACCAGATGGCGCGACAGATTGGCATGTTTGCGGCCGGAGAAGAATGCGCTCGTCCCCGCAAGGAAAAAGAATGCAGGGGCGCAGAAGTGAGTGACCCAACGGGTGAAAAAGACGGCGGGCGAAGGGCCTCCGGCGGGAACGCCCGAATAAACGCGGACGTGGTCAATAGCCATCAGGATAATGACCGCCCCGCGGACGAGATCGATCGACGTGATCCGCGAACTGGCCTGACCGACCTGTGGTTCCGTCTCTGGCATGAACCCTTACCTTCGCGTCCGTTTGCTCCCCGCCGGGGGAATTCCCGGCAGGCACAGTCTTCCCCCCTCTCCCCCGACCCATTTCATCTTCAGTTGAGATGCGCCGGGAGTTTCCTGTTATGTCGGGGTGTCAGGCCCCGGGCTGCTTTATGATCCGAATGTAGGGCTTGGGAGCTTTCCACCCCTGAGGGTACTTTTCCTTCGCCTCGGCATCAGTGACCGAACCCGCGATGATGACGTCGTCGCCCTGCTTCCAGTTGACGGGAGTGGCCACCTTATGCTTCGCGGTGAGTTGCAGCGAGTCGATGATACGCAGGACCTCGTCGAAGTTCCGGCCCGTCGTCATCGGATAGGTGAGGGTGAGTTTGATTTTCTTGTCGGGCCCCACCACGAAAACGGATCGGACGGTCTGGTTGGCCGCAGGGGTTCGTCCTTCGGAGGTCCCGGCTTCCTGGGCCGGAAGCATATCGTAGAGTTTTGCTACGGACAGGTCGCGATCGCCTATCATCGGATAGTTTACGGAGAAACCCTGGGTTTCCTTAATATCCTTTTCCCATTCTTTGTGACTCTCGACCGGATCGACGCTCAGACCGATAATCTTCACGTTCCGCTTCTTGAACTCCGGTTCGAGTTTGGCCATGTATCCCAGCTCCGTCGTACAGACGGGCGTGAAATCCTTGGGGTGTGAAAACAGCACCGCCCAACCGCCTCCTATCCAGTCGTGGAAGTTGATTGTGCCCTGCGTGGTTGGCGCCGTAAAATTCGGCGCATCGTCATTTATTCGGAGAGACATGGTGACTCCTTTCGTTATGGTTTTTAATAATGATTAGTGGGATTACCCGGCAATGAGTAATATCCAGTCTTACGTGAAGTTCGTGGTGCCACGGCAAAATCGACAAGAAGTATTGCTCGATGCTCCATCGGCGCGGAGGCAATGCGACGTAGCCTCATCCCCCCTGCCGCCATGACGATCGATCTCTGCCGTCTTCAGATCGGCCCTGCCGGAAACCATCCTTGGCCTCTGCGCCAACACTCAAGAATGTGAGGAAACGCGCCTCTCTCCTCCGACAGCCGGTCAGAAGCTCTTTTTCCTCGAATTCGGATTACCACACATGATAAGAATTCATCAAAAATAATGCAACATGGCCGAGAACGGTCCATCGTTCGCTTCTGATGACATCAACTTTGCCGATGGTAGGGGGAGGGGAAGCGTCCGCAAAGTTTGGGTCTCTGACGAACTATTTATCGGCTATTCCCCTGGCGGGGGGTGCAGCATTTTTGCATTTTCAAGTAAGAAATGGCTAATTAGTAACCGTTCCGGAACCGCGAGGCTAATCCCCTGGACGATCTCCTCTCCGGATCTGGGGTGGCCGGCGCCACGTTCCGTGGTCGCTTGTTTTAAAGGCTCAGAATGTATAACTTGGTGCCTCTCTCTGTGACCTCTTTCAATGGATTCACTGAATCGTAATGAAGCTCAGCGCGCGGAATAAACTGAAGGGAAAAGTCATCCTTGTGGAGGAAGGATTGATCACGGCGAAGGTGAAGCTTGATCTCGGGAATGGCAATATTGTGACGTCAATTATATCCCGCGACGCGCTCGACGATCTCCAGATCAAGGTGAATGACGTCGCCTATGCTGTCATCAAATCCACCGAGATCATGATCGGGAAGGACTAGCGTTCCGGCAAAAGCTGTATGATAAAAGTTGATCTGCAGATAGAAATTATGCGCAACGGCCAGTCATTCCTTCGACCGGCAACGGTCAAACTTCTTGAAGAAGTTGAGCGGCGGGGAAGTCTGCGGTCGGCAGCAAAGGTGTTGCACGTCTCTTACCAGTATGCCTGGGATCTCATCGATGAGGTGAACGGCGTGGCGTCGGAACCGGTGGTCGTGAAGCAGCGGGGGGGAGTCCGCGGGGGAGGGGCCCGCCTCTCGGCGCGGGGACGAGGTCTCATCGACGATTTCAAGCATATTGAGAGGCTCGTAAATCGGTTTGCGAAGAAGATGAACGCCGAGATAGGTTTTTAATTTTTTTGGGGAGCGTTATCTAATTTAGAAGATAACGCTCGGCGAGCGGGGAATGTGTGCCTCCTCCCGACCGCGTCACCTCCCGGAAGAGATATCCTTAGTTGTTGAGAAATGCTTAAGAGTTAGCCCAGGACTTCGGGCCTATGGCAGATGGGCTGCAGAATGAATTCGAAAAACAAATAACAGAAGGGAAGAATATCCATGCCAACCCGGCTCGTCCGTCTCGCGACGGTTCTCCTTGTACCCCTCTCTGCGTTCTCACAGTTCAAGATCGATCTGGGCGAAGGGAGGGAGCTGACGATCACTCAGGCCGCACAGGCCTGGGATATCGCGTCATTTCGTATGAGTGCGCCCGATGCGGTGGACAGGCGTAATGACATCTATCTACGGCGAGCCCGGCTGGGGTTTGAGGGAAAGATGCGCAGCACCATCGCATTTAATCTCTCCTTCGCCTACGACGGCATCGGAAAGGACCCGTATACTCCGACATCGGGCTCGGCCAACGCGTCGGACAACCGGGACTTTTATCTCTGGGATGCGTTCTGGATCTGGTCGCTCTCCCCGGAGCTTAATCTCGTTTTCGGATATTTCAGGCCTCAGGCCGGCAAGGAACAGATCAGCAGCGAGTTCTATGTAATTTCTCTCGATAAATCCCTTGGGGATGTCCAACCCCGACTGCACCTGCTGGCCAGGAGCACCGGTCGCGAGACCGGTGCCAATATCGGCGGACTCTGTCTTTCCGACGGGTGGAGCCTCAACTATAATGTCGGGATCTTCGATCCCTCGAACAAATCCATCATCGGCAATGGAACCAGGTGGGCGCCCCTAGTCACAGGACGGGTTGCGCTCAGCATCGGCGATCCGGAAATGAAACAGTATAAAATCTCGTACGTGCAGTCGTATTACGGCAAGCGGAACGGCACAACTCTCGGAGTGAACGGAGCGCGGCAGGGCGTGACCGAAATTTTCAGCAGCAATGCCCTCTACGGCGCGGATGTTCTGTCGAACTATGGGCCGTTTGATTTCGATGCCGAGTACGATTGTCTGTACAGAAGTACGATTCTACCAGCGGGAGGCGTCGATCCGACGACCGACAGGGTGTTCTCCGCAAAAGCGGGTTATATCATCGCGACGTGGGGGGATGATGCGCTGGAACCCGTCGCCGAGTATACCGGCGAGCGCGCCTCAGAGAAGGGAGCCGTGCACGCGACCAACGGATTTACCGGCTCGGTGAGCCGGGATCTGTATGATATCGGCGTGAACTGGCTCAGGAACGGGGATAAATTCAAAATCAGTCTTCATTATGTGTGGGGAAAGAACTATGCCAAGGCTCCCGATGACGATTTCTCGTACCTTGGACTCGGCACTCAATTACTTTTCTAACCGGAGGTAAGTATGGCTCTTCGTATCGTGGTGTGCTTCCTCCTGGCATTCGCTTCGCAGGTTCCGGCTCGGCTGAAGGCTCAAGCCAATGAAAAACCTCAGCTCGTGGTGTTCGCCGCGGCCTCTCTCACGGAAGTTTTTCGGGAACTGGGAAAAAATTTTGAGGCTCAGAATTCAGTCACTGTGCAATTCGATTTCGCCGGCTCACAGCAGCTCGTGCAGCAGCTGGCCCTGGGCGCAAGGGCGGATGTGCTCGCGACCGCGGATATCAAGCAGATGAGCGCCGCACGCCGATCGGGGTTGATCGATTCCTCTTCCGTGAGGATTCTGGCCAGGAATAGGCTTGTCGTCATTGCTCCAGAGGATAATCCGGCGCATATCGCCCGGCTCCAAGACCTGGCTGTTCCTAACCTGAAGATTGTTATCGCTGATTCCGCTGTCCCGGCCGGGCGCTACGCGCGGCAGGTTCTTGAGCGCTGCTCTGACAAGAACGTCTTCGGGACGTTGTATAAGGATCGGGTCTTGAAGAACATCGTCTCATTTGAGGAAAACGTCCGCGCAGTGCTCGCAAAAGTTCAGCTGGGTGAGTGCGACGCGGGGATCGTCTACCATTCCGATGTCGCATCCGACAGTCTGCACCGCATCACCCGTATCGAGATACCCGATTCATTGAATGTTGTGGCCGAATACCCCATCGCAATCGCACGCGAATCGAATTCTCGTGAAGCGGCGGCAAAGTTTTTCACGTACGTCCTCTCCGAAGACGCGGCGAAGGTGCTCTCGAAGTTCGGATTCATCCCCACTACCCCGTCGGGTAGGAGCAAAGGCGGAAGTTGAAGCGAATCAGGAGTTCCAGATGAAGACGCCGGCTCTGCCGTGCCTTGACTCTGTCCTGTAACGTGATTCTGGACGAGCGTGGTTAGTGGCATGCTCGTGTCGTGCGCAACGTCGTATCCCACTAAGAGGTGGTAGGGAGGGGTTTGGCCGATCGCAGCACTCGAAGTGAAGAAAGCTATGAACGCTAGAGGGAAGTTGACGACAATTTGTTTCCACATAAATCCTCCTTTTGGACTCTTGAACTGCTGATATCATGAGTTATTCGTCCGTTCATTTGGCAAGCAGTCACGCCGACGCGAAGCCATCGCAATGGATTCCATAAAGAATCGTTCATCGTCCCCAATGTGGGCCACCCTCGCGGCAGAAGAGTTAGGGTGACGTGTTCTTTTCTCGAAGCCAATTCATGTTTTATCTTGCGGGAGATCGCCTCGACATTCGAAGGAGGATCGCGCGCGAAGACGTGTAGCCCACGGCAAACATCGTGTTTCCCTTGAAATCGACCGAAGCATAGACGGCCGCTGCAGCAGCATGGGGATACCTCTGGAAATTCAACCCGTTATAGTGAGCTACAGCTCCAAAGTCTCCGACGACAAACAGATCATTGCTGGCGGTGCCACGTAATTTCTCGGTGAACACCGGTAGCACATTGATGCCTGCTATTTCCTTCCATACGTTATCTGGTCCGCGAGTGAACACTCCATCGCCGCAAGAAAAGATCCTTGAAGGGTTGGCAAACCATATTGAATAGAATCTTCTATCTGGAACTCCCTCCACTGTGCCAACGACATGGTTTCCGACAATCCGAAGGATCATCTGATCTCCCATACTAGTAACTTCGGCGGCGACGGAAAGTATATCTAAAGAGCCGTCTGCGGGATTACGTATTCCCGAAATATCTTGGATTGTTCCAGTTATCCTGCTCGACAGGTTGTGCCATATCACTCCATCGAAGTGAGCAATTGAACCATTCGTACCAACCATGTACAAGTTTGATGAACTCGTTCCCCAAAATTTCTTGATGTACCCACCAAAAACTCCCGCAACATTGTATCCGTGCCAGCGGGTCCCATCCCAATGGTAGGGCGCAGAGCTCCCAACCCAGACATCTGTCGAGGAGAAGGCGAATACCGCTCGAAGTTGGACGTACGTAGCACTCTGCTGCAGGGTCCACGATTTGCCATTCCACGTGAGAAAGTTGAATGGATCGGTATTGAATTGGCCGGTGCTATCGCGATAGTAAATCTCACCGACAGCGTACGCCAACGAGTCATTGATGACTGCTACATCATAGAGAGCGCTTGCCGCATCGCCGAGGGTATCGATTGTGACATCGAATTCGTGGCCAGTTGTGTCGAGAGTTCTAACAGCAAGTGATATGCTATCCGAAAGAAAAGCATAGTCGGCCTTGATCCTAGCACCGAAGACGTACGTACGTCCCGGCATCAGCGAATCAGCGTAGATAGTTGTATCAGGACCAAAGAATCGCGTAGTCACAAATCTCCTTCCATCCTGCGTCAGGGCTAGATCCTTCGAACCATTTGATATTATGGAGGACACTCGAATCCAAGCCTCCGTGACCTCAACGTCAACCACTGTGAGCCCGGCGTTTGGAATGTTTGAGCCGGAAGGATTATCCTTGCAGGCAAAGCCTCCCAGTTGAAGGATAAGGCCGACGATCATCGCGGAACTCCCAAGGGCAAATATCTTTAAACTGTGACGCATACCTTCATCAAATGATCAGACAGAATACTTACCAATCATTCGCATGATCTCACGCTATTCAAAGTCACATCTCCTCAGAAATGGACGAGCGATAAAATTATCGATCGGAATTTGTCAGCCCTATTCGAAAGTGGCACTTACGGAACTCCAAGTTGCACTACATACTGAGCAGAAAAGCCTATCCGGCTGCCCCAGAACAGCAGGATGGAATTTTGATAAATAAGAGGGAGATCTCTTGGGCGGGGAAGAAAGTTTGAGGCAGGCGCGCGAGATGAACCAAAAAACTGACGGAGACATGATAACTCCCTGCTAGCATCGCAAAATGAATACGAAGTTTTGATAAATGCAAACATTAGAACTCCATCACACCTTTTATCTCGTGTGGGTTTCAGAACATTCTGCGTCAGTGTCTAAAGACCGCGATATTGAGTAACAATGATCGCTTATCTTGGTGTAGACAATCTTAACAAGAAAACAGAATATGTCGATACTGAAGATAATCAGGTGACTCTCAGATGATAGACCCAGAGATTTGAGTTTACGATCGGAATTCTGTGTCTTCCAAGCGATGATCCAATGGCTCAGTGGGGAGCCGGTAGGTCGAATCATCTCTTTAATCCAACAAGCCAAGTTAGCTTGGGGTTAGTTCGGGAGATCGAGGTGCTAACAGTACCGCCCTATTTAGACTGGAAAAGGTGCTCAAAAACCTTGCGCCAGTAGCCCGATTATGATAGATCGCCAGCCTACTTAAGCGGGAGCAGAATCGACAATTCACCGAAAACGCCTCGAGCATCGCCAGCCGGGAGAATAACCGTCCCGTCGGATGGTTGCGTGACTTTTTTCCCGGGTCCACCATTGCGCGGGTTTGGCGACAATGCCACTCAGCGCCGTGCTTATGCATCTCCTGTCAATTGCGAATCTTTGCGCAAAGCTACGGACCTGTCAACCTGAGTCATCCACCGAACCGGTAGCCTATTCCCGATTCCGTGAGGAAGAGGCGGGGCTCATCCGGGTTTTCCTCCAGCTTTTTGCGCAGTTGACGCACGTAAACCCGTGAATATTGCGTTTCACCGTTGAACGAAGGACCCCAGATTTGTTCCAGTATGTATCGGTGCGTCAGAACTTTTCCTGCATTCCGAATAAACAGCGAGAGGAGAGAATACTCCGTGGGTGTGAGCTTGATGATCTCCCCGCTTTTTCTGACGACTCTCGCCGCCAGGTCCACGGTAAGCTGTCCCGCCGCAAAGGTCATTCCCTGTTCGCTCCGCTGACTGTGGCGAATCGCCGTGCGAACTCGGGCCAGAAGTTCGCCTCCCCGGAATGGCTTTGTCATGTAGTCATCTGCCCCGGCATCGAGCGCCGCGACGATGTCTCGCTCGCCGGATCGGACCGAGAGGACGAGAATTGGCACGGTTGTCCACTCCCTTAGCCTCCTGAGGACCTGGAGTCCATCCATGTCCGGAAGTCCGAGATCGAGCAGGATGATTTCGGGCCGCACCATGGCCGAGCGTTCGAGTCCCTCAGCTCCGGAAGCCGCGAGGTGAACCGCGTAGTCTGCGCCTTCGAGCGTTATCTGAAGAAGCCGGCGTATCTGCGCTTCGTCATCGATGATGAGTATGGGCGTCCGCCCGCTCATTTACCAGCAGGCAGCGGAAGGCTTATGGTAAAGAGGGCGCCTCCCTCAGGCCTGGTCTCCGCCGTGACCCTGCCTCCCTGCGCCTCGACAAATCCGCGGACAATTGATAATCCCAGGCCGGCGCCGCCGGCCCGGATCCCGGGAGCTCTGTAAAATTTTTCGAAGACCATCGGCAGACTTTCTTTCGAAAATCCGGGTCCCTCGTCCGAAATGGAGATCACGCACTCATTTCCCGTAACGGAGGCGCGAATGCCGACCCTGGTGCCCCCCGGCGCGTAGATCGCCGCGTTGTGCAGGAGGTTGACGAGGGCCTGCTCCATAAGCCCGAAATCGAGTTTGACAAGGGGCATCTCAGGATCCACCTCCACGGCGACGATGTGCCCGGATAATTCTTCGCGAAGGTTGCCGAGCGCCGCATTGATAAGATCCCTTACGTCGCACCAGTCCAGAGTGGGGGAAATCCGCCCCGACTCGAGCCTCGTCATGTTCAGAAGATTTTCCACAAGCCTGTTGAGGCGGTCCGCGGCGGTGTGGAGCTCGTCCCCAAGGTTGCGCCTGATTTCTCCTGAAGTCCGTTCGTCCCGCAAACTTTCTGATGCGCTGATGATCGCGGCAATCGGCGTCCGGAGCTCATGGGAGATCGAATTGAAGAGAGTCTTGTACAATCTCTCCGATTCCACGACGGCAATCGACTTCTTCGTCATCTCGTTGAGCTGTTCGCGTTCAAGGGTCGAAGCGATCTGCCTGACGAAATTCTCGAGCAGCGTCTCGTGGTCGATGCCGAGCCTCGTCTCACCCGAAAGTCTTACGCCGATGACGCCGAGCGGGTAGCGCGGGCCAGACATGGGATAATACGTCGCCTGTGCGAAGGGGAGGGTGTCGGTGAATTTTCCCGCCTTGCGCTCGTTCCAGTAGACCCAAGCCGCAACCCCGAATTCCTTCGGGTCGACCTCGTAGGTGCCGGCCGGATTCGCCTCGGTGAATATGTCGCCATCAGGCTGGCTGAGGAAAACAGCGACCCTGGCGTTGAAGAATTTGGCGATGTGTGTTACAGCCGCCCGCGCCACATCGTCCTGCGTCGCCGCGCTCGACAGGTCTTTCGTAAGGGTGTAGAGAGCCGATGTCCGCTCCTCCCTCTGGCGGACCGCCCTTTCCCGGGCCCGGATGCGGGCCGTGAGGGTGCCCGTAACGGCGGCGATGGCAAAGTAGCTGACGAGCATCAGGATATCCTGTCCCCGCGCGACGACGAATGTGAACTGCGGCGGGATGAAGAAATAGTCCCAGACAAGCGCGCTCAGCGCGGCAGCGACGATGACCGGCCCCGCGCTCAGCTTCAAAGGGAGCAACGCCACGGTCAGCAGGAGAAGCAGCGATACCGTCTGATAGCCGAGGAACGTCGTGAAAGGATAACAGATGAGAGCCACAAGACAAATCGCCACAGCCGCGGCCGCATAGTGCTGAATTCCCGAGTGGGGCCGGGGAAGCGTTATCCCCTTTGGCTGCATCTCGCCTTCCCCCTCCCCCCCAACGACGTAGATGTCAAGATGCCCGCTCCGCTCGATGACTCTCTCAAGCAGAGTTTTCCGGATTGGCAACGAGTTTCCCGGCTTTCCGAGAAGGATCTGTGTCGCGTTCTGCTCCCGGGCGACTCTCACAAGCGCCTCGGCGACATCATCGCCTGTAGTCGTGACGATTTCCGCGCCGAGCTCTCGAGCGAGTTTGATGTTGTTTTCCAGCTGACTCTTGGATGCTTCGGAAATCTCCGCGGCAGGCTCCGCATAGACCGCCAACCATGATGCATCCATTGTATATGCCATCCTCCGCGCCCACCGGATCAGAGAAATACTGTGGGGGCTGCCGCTGATCGCGACGAGTAGACGCTGGCCCGATTTCCAGGGGCCGGCGATCTGCTGCGTCTTCATGTAGTCCCGAAGCTGATGGTCCACCCGCTCCGCCGTGAGCCGGAGTGACATTTCCCTCAAGGCCGTGAGTGTGCCCTTGCGGAAAAAATTCTGAATGGCCTGCTGCGACCGCTCCGGCGTGTAGACTTTCCCCTCCGACAATCGCCTCAAAAGCTCGTCGGGAGGTATATCGATGATCTCAACCTCGTCCGCCTCCTCGAATATCGAGTCGGGCACGGTCTCCCTGACGAGAGATCCCGTTATCTGCGCCACGGTGTCGGCACGGCTTTCAAGATGCTGCACGTTGAGCGTCGTGTAGACATTAATCCCCGCCTCGAGGAGTTCGGTAACATCCTGATGGCGCTTGACATGCCTGCTCCCCGGAGCATTGGTGTGGGCGAGTTCGTCCACGAGGACGAGCCGGGGTTTCCGCGCCAAAATGGCGTCGAGATCCATTTCCTCCAGTGCCGTGCCACGGTAGTCCGTTTTCTTACGCGGGATAAGCGGCAATCCCGCGACCAACGCCTCCGTTTCAGGCCGATTGTGTGTCTCGACATACCCGATGACGACGTCAATTCCCTTGAATTTCGCCTCGTGCGCCGCCTTCAACATGTCATAGGTCTTCCCCACCCCTGCGCACATCCCAAAAAAAATCTTGAGGCTCGCCCTGCTTCCCTGTTCCTCCTCTTTCTTCAGGGCATGCAGGAGGGCGTCGGGATCGGGCCGGCTATGCTGCATCGGTTGATTCACGCTACTGGCTCCCTCCGCATGACATGCCACCGTCGTTGAATGGTGGCGCCGACATGCGGTCTTCTTTTTACGTCAGATTCTCGAGTCATGGGCCTCCGAAAACCCAGCCGATCAGCGCTGAGGTGAGGACAATCCACCCCGGCTGGATTTTCCCGAAAATGAGTATGACCGCCGAGCCGATGAGTATTAACCAGGGGACAGTTCCTCTTAGAGAGGATTCCCCCAGGGCGACGCACACGCCTGTCATGAGCCCAAGCGATGCGACATTGACGCCGTCAAGGAACCCGCGCGCCCCTGCCCAGCGCCTGAGCTTCGGCACGAACGGCCCAAGAATGAGGACGAAGATAAACGAGGGAAGAAAAATGCCCAACGTTGAGGCGACCGCCCCGGGCCACCCCAGGATGAGATATCCTATAAACGTTGCAGACGACAGGACCGGACCCGGTGTGAATTGGCCTACGGCGATGGCATCGAGAAGCTGTGACTGGGTCAGCCAGTGCCTCGCTTCAACCAGTCCATCCTGCAGAAATGCCACCAGCACATATCCGCTGCCGTAAAGTACCGAACCGATTTTCAGGAAGTATAATCCAAGACTACCGATCGACGGGTAACTAGGTCCGGCATCGGCCATAGCGCCCGGAACCAGAAAAACGATCGCAGGCAGCACAAATACCGAAGCCCAACCCTTTAAAAGGGCCCGGCGGTAAGTCCACGTGAACCCGACAATCCCTGAACCGAGCAGTAACACGATCTCATCAATGTGGAGGAGGCTTAAGGCCGCCACGACTATCACTCCCACGACCCTGTAGCGGTTCATGACAATAGGACGACCAAGGCGGACGACGGCGGAGATGATGATTGCGATGACCGCCGGCCGTACGCCCCACATGAAAACTCCCGCCACAGGAAGTGTTCCCAGGAGAACATACAACCGCGCCAAGATCAGGGTAATGATGACTGCCGGGAGTATGAAGCATAGTCCCGCCACCATGAGTCCCTTGAATCCGGCGCGGACGTAGCCGATGTGTGCTGCCATCTCTGTGGAATTCGGACCGGGTATGAGGTTTGTGGCGCTGACGAGATCCAGAAAATGCTCGTGCGTGAGCCATCCCCTTCTGGATACGACCTCGGCTTCCATCATTCCGATGTGCGCCGCTGGGCCACCGAAGGCCACGGCGCCAAGTTTCAAGAACAGTATGGCAAGTTCTCTCACGTCTCCTCACGAGTATCTCCCGCCTGACCATCCCAAAAGTCTGTGATTGCATACGGAGGCGGGCAAGCTTTTTTCGCTTCTCCCGCATGAAATATAGCGATTCCTCTCCTCAGTTTCTTCTAGTTCCTTTGTCAGTGCCGGTCAGAATCGCCCAATTCGTCAAGGTCGAGATTCAACATGAGAACGTTTACTCTCGGCTCCCCGAAAAATCCAAACTGCGGCCCCTCGGTGCGGCGCTTTATCAGTTCCACTAAATTTTTTCTCCCTCTCTCGTCAAAGCCGCGCGCCATCGCTATGCGTCCAACCTGCATCATGGCCGCGTCTGGGGATATGTGAGGGTCTATGCCGCTCCCGGATGCAAATAGCATCTCGGACGGTACAGGTGTGCCGTCGGGAAGAGCATTCGATCGAATGAACTCGTGGCGTCGCCTTGCGACAGAATCACGAAGCCCGCTGCTCGTGGGCCCCCAATTGCTTGCTCCGGAGGGAAGAGGGTCGTACCCGGTCGCCGACGGACGTGGCCAGAAATTTTTCGCACTTCGAAATCTCTGGCCGATGAGCTCAGATCCTACGATCTTTCCCTTTCTCACGATGAGGCTTCCTTCTTTTTCCCGCGGGAAGAGGATGCGGACGGTTACCGTGACCAGCAACGGGTAAAGAATTCCGGTGATCAGCGTAAGCACGATGAGCACCCGCAGCGAGTCTATGATGTGCTTTTTCAAACCCCCTCCGGCCTTAACCGCGATTATGACAACTCATTGCCATTTCCTTCTGCCATACTAGAACCGAACGATTATGGAACCGATGATTCTGTTTTCGCTCGTCTCGAGATCAGCGGAATAATTCTGCGGATCCCCAATCGGCGCATTCCACCCGTTCGGCGACGTCAGCCCCCCGTGGCCCGCGAAATAAGGAACTGATGCCTGGCGATGAACGAATTCAAGCCCCCACGTCACGTGTTCCTCCGGCATGTACTGGATGCCGGTCGAAAAGTCCCATGCATCAAACTGATCCCCGGGGTTTTGACTCAGAATCCCCGCGCCGGGCGGAAGGAGGGCGAGGTATCGGCCGGGATTGTGCACCATGCCCCCTCCACATGTCCAGGCGAACTGTTCGTCCTCCCCGAGCCAGAGCCTGTTGTATGCCATCCAGCTGAGAAAATTCTGCGATGGGTTAAGGCTATCCCCCCCAAACGGCACGACGCCGTCGCCATTTTCGAATCCGATGTCCCCAGTCAGCGAGAGGGCGGCTTTCGGTATAAAACTGTCCGGGGAGTTGCGGTATCTCAGCAGGAAACTGTTGTCGCTGTGAAACCGAAACCGTCCGGGGGAGACCGGCGTGTCCCAGCCGCCATAGGCGCTGGCAAGTATCGAAACCGACTCAACGGGTCTGTAAACCGTCTGGAACCCGAGGCCCGGCTGCTCGTTGAACATTCCGTAGGTCTGCCAGCCGTTGATCAGCCAGTATTCCAGTTTGAGGCGGTCCGTGGGAAATGTCTGCACGCGTATGCCGGTGAAGAACCACGGGGTGTTATCGGACGTGAAGGATGGCTGGTAATTCCAATTTTCGGAATTGTTGTATCCCAGAAGTCCCACATAGGACTTGAAAATGCCCACGTCGATGTTGATCCCGTGCATTTTGTCAACGTGCATTCCGACGTAACCCTCCGTGACATAGCGGAGAGCCGCATAAAGGTCGAACTGCCCCCTGAGAGGGGTCACGTCATTGCGCGGGACGCCCGTCGCCCGGGTGCCGAACTGCAGCATGAGTCTCCCCCGTGCCCTATTTTCCGGATCATGAAAATCGCCGCCGACTTCGATGTAGGAAACATTGAATTCGTCAGATCGGAAGGTTGCCGTAGAGCCCGAATTCGTATGGTCGATCGGATGATGGAAATTGAAATTGTAATTGATGTCCATCGTTACATCGCCCGTAAAATACTTGGAATCGAGCACCTGCCTGTGAAGCCGGCTGTTTCCCTGCAGCCATGTGAAATCCCCCCAGGCGAACGGTTCGCCCGCCGTCCGGGAAGAATCTGCCTGGGCGAAAATGATTTTTGCCGGTGCGAGAGTTAACGCCAGAACAACGAGTGCCAACGTGGGTGAGGTCGTCATAGGGCATCGAAAGGGGATGTGATTCATGTCCAGCCCAGCATCACGATGAGCATGTCAATTGCCTTGATCCCGATGAAAGGGGCGATCAGACCGCCGACTCCGTAGATGAGGATGTTCTTGCGAAGAGCGGCGGTCGCGCCGATTGCCCTGTACGTCACCCCGCGGAGGGCGAGGGGGATAAGCAGTATGATGATAAGCGCGTTGAAAATAACCGCGCTCAGGATAGCGCTCTGGGGCGATGACAGCCCCATGATGTTCAGGGCGGAGAGAGGGCCAGGCAAGCCGCTTCGCGAATAGAGCGGCCCGGCCATCGCCGGGATGATTGCGAAGTATTTTGCCACATCGTTGGCAATGCTGAAAGTCGTGAGGGCGCCCCGCGTCATGAGGAGCTTCTTCCCCGTCTCGACAACCTCGATGAGTTTCGTCGGATTGCTGTCGAGATCGACCATGTTCCCGGCTTCCCGCGCGGCCTGCGTTCCGGTGT
>JACXTT010004890.1_pt1 | contig 19731 bp, 13 predicted proteins | sample 9270951 | NCBI WGS metagenome assembly JACXTT01 (sample SAMN15532306, study PRJNA645909) | rock metagenome | isolation source: weathered quartz diorite | place: Puerto Rico | collected 2017-06-21 | reverse complement strand
TTTGGTCGCTGGACGAGGTGAAGGGAATGTGGGCAGACAAGTGTTCGGATATATTTTCACTCGGGGTCGTCCTTTAAGAATTACTTACCGGCCAGCTTCCGTTTAAAGGCGCGCATGAAGCTGCCGTCATTTACGAGATCGTTCATGTCGCTCCGCTGAGCCCAGCGATGGTGAGGCCGGATATCGATCAGGCATCCGAAGATATCGTGATGAAATGTCTGGAAAAAGATATCACGAAACGGTATCAGAACGTGCGTGAGGTTTCGGCGGACCTCAGGGCAATCCTCAGGCGGAAAGAGAGTCCCGAAGCGCAGCGTCGTGCGAGAAGTCCCGCAAACACCCGCGCTGAATCCTCCGCTTTGACTTCGATACGGCCTGCGATCAAAATCGCGATGGCCGTCGGCATTATCGCATTGCTTCTGGTCGCGGGCATTTATGTCATTCCGAATCGAGGTGAATCGATCGAATCGATGGCGGTGCTCCCATTCGAGAATGCCAGCAAAGATCCGAGCATGGAATTCCTCAGCGATGGAATAACCGAATCTTTAATCAACGCGCTCTCCCAGCTCCCGAAATTGAAGGTCATGTCGCGAAACTCCGTCTTTCATTTCAAGGGAGATAATCCCCAATCGGTGGGACAAAAACTCCACGTTCAGGCCCTTCTTCTCGGGCGTGTGCTGCAACGCGGAGAAAACCTTATGATCAGCGCGGAATTGATCGACGTCTCCGACAACACGCATCTCTGGGGGGATCAATACAACAGAAAATCGGCGGATATCCTCGCCGTTCAGGAAGAGATCACACGGGAAATTTCACAGAAGCTGCGCCAGCGTTTTGCGAACGAGGATAACAAGAATCTTACCCGTCCATCGACGGACAATACCCAAGCATACGAGCTTTACCTCAAGGGGCGCTATCACTGGAATAAACGATCGATCGATGGACTCCGAAAGGCGATCGGATATTTCCAGCAGGCGGTCGATGCGGATCCCCATTATGCCTTGGCGTATTCCGGCCTATCGGATGCCTACCAGGTCCTTGGATGGTTCGAATACGGCGTCGTGTCTCCTCTTGATGTTTACCCGAAAGCGAAAGCGGCGGCGGAAAGAGCTGTAGAACTGGATCCGACACGCGCCGAAGGGTACACGTCGCTTGCCTTCTCCGATATGCACAATCACAACGCGGACACTGTCTCTGCCGAAAAAAACTTTAGGCGGGCGCTCGAGCTCGATCCAACCTATCCAACCGCTCACCATTGGTATTCCGAGCTGCTCATGAGCAACGGACGTGTGGAAGAATCGATCGGGGAAATGAAACGCGCTCTTTCCCTCGATCCGCTTTCGCTCGTCATCACGCGCGATGTCGGCTGGATGTTGTACTTTGCCCGAAGGTATGACGAAGCCGAGGATTACATTCGCAAGTCGCTGGATCTCGATTCCAATTTTTCGCGGGGGCACATGCTGCTCGGCGAATGCTATCTCCAGCAGGGCGCGTACGATCAGGCGATCGCCGAGCTCGAAACCGCATCGAAGCTCTCGGAAGGTTCTGTCAGCAGAGCCATGCTGGGGCTCGCGTACGCGCGGGCGGGGAAAAACCGGGAAGCGAACCGCATTCTTCAGGATCTTCTGGCCGCCTCGACCAAGCAATATGTTCCTCCGGGCGGAATCGCAATGGTGTTTCTCGGACTCGGAGATAAGGACAAAGCATTCGAATGGCTCGATAAGGCGGTCGATGCAGGTTACGGAATATTTGCATTCGTCAACGTCGACCCTGTGTTCGACAGTCTCAGGAACGATCCCCGGTTCACCACCTTAATGAAAAGGAGGGAATATATTCATTGAATCGTGAGTAAGAAAAGACAGATGCGCCCTCGGATGGCGAAACAATGTCTGAGCTTAGGAACACAAGCGACAGAAAGCCGGAGCACATCAGCGAGGCGATTCAGTATCGGGGTCTGGACAGGGATTTGCGGGAATCTCAGCGATGATCACTGACCAAGACACCATTTGGAGTTGTCGTTATTTTTTTGCATCGTGAAGACCCTCATCACCATTCACAACACTATGAAGGAGTAACCATGGCAAAATTTCTGATTAAAGCCTCCTATACCGCGGAGGGTGCGAAAGGACTGCTTAAAGAAGGGGGCACCAAACGGAGAGAAGCAGTCGAGAAGATGCTTGCAACTCACGGTGGAAAAGTGGAAGCATTTTATTTTGCATTCGGCGAATACGATGTTTTTTCCATCATTGACCTGCCTGACACCGTAACCGCTGCTGCACTCGCCCTTGCGATCAATGCCTCCGGAATGGTAACGAACTCAATGACGGTACTTCTGACTCCCGCCGAGGTCGATCAGGCGACAAAAAAGACCGTGAATTATCGGGCGCCGGGTAGTTAAGTAACGGAGGGTCAGGGTATACGATGATCCGGAGGGAACGATGTCGGTTCTCGAAGCCGGGGAAAAGAGAAGTGCCAACACCATAATCAGCATTGGATTAGGAATGGCGGTCACGGGCAGGCTGTTTGTTTCTATCGGCCTCAGACTCGGTTGACATCATCCCTGGATCGCGCCTATCACATAAGATGAATGCCCGGTGAAAGAGAATGCATGCCCGGCCGTTTCCGGGAGCAAAGATTTGTGATCGTACGGCCGGGGTGTTTTGACAGGTCTTTTCGCTTCGTGTCCATCAAAGTTATAACTCTGCCTTCCATTCTGATCCTCCTTTTTGGAGGGATCGGTTGTCACACAGGCATTATTCCGTCCCTGGCTGACATCGAGCGTAGCCGCGTATTCCTGCCGAACGGGTGGCATCTCACTCCGGTCGGTCGCTCCCTTCGGGTCGGAGATCTCCCGTTGAATCTCGCTGTCAATCGCAACAGGCGCCGGATAGCGGTGACCAACAACGGCAAGAGCGACCAGTCAATCGAATTGATCGATGGCGAAAACGCCCGCGTAATCGACAGCATTTCTCTCCGACAATCATGGCTCGGGCTCCAGTTTTCAGATGACGATCGTCGCCTTTACGTATCGGGAGGAAATCTCAATTCCATCTTCGTCTTTGATGTAAGCAATGATAAGTTGAGACTCGAAGATAGTATCGTCTTGGGAAAACCCTGGCCGGTGAAGATTTCCCCTACGGGACTTGCCCTCGACGATACCAGGAGCCGTCTGTACGTCGTGACGAAGGAAGACAGTTCATTGTACATCATCGATCGCGGAACAAAATCCATCCTCCGGAAAATTGCTCTGGGGGCTGAAGCATACACATGCATCCTTTCCCCGACCCGTCAAACCCTCTACGTTTCGCTCTGGGGCACGGACAAAATCGTTGCCTACGACACTGAAATGGACACAATGCGTGCTCGCATCCAGGCGGGCGATCATCCGAACGATCTTTGCCTGACGAGCGACGGCCGGTATCTCTTCGCCGCAAATTCACAGGACAACAGTGTCTCCGTCATCGATGCCACCCACTTCACTGTGCTGGAAACGCTTGATGCGGCGCTTTACCCGCATTCCCTTGAAGGAAGTACGACCAATAGTATCGCCCTGAGCGACGATGACGGGACGCTTTACATTGCGAATGCCGACAATAATTGTCTCGCCGTCTTTGACGTGAGACATCCCGGTCACAGCATGTCAAAAGGCTTTATCCCCACAGGGTGGTATCCGACCTGTGTCCGAGTTGTCCACAATCAATTGTGGATCGCGAACGGGAAAGGACTCACTTCCCTCCCCAATCCCAAAGGCCCGAATCCTGCACAGCGACGCGGCAAAGCTGAGGACATCCATGAACAGTATATTGGAAGTCTCTTTCGGGGAACAATCAGCGTTCTTGCGGAACCGAATGATCGTCAACTTGCCGGATACTCGCAGGTTGTGTACCGTAACACCCCCTACAAAAAACTGGAGGATGGTGGAATTGGTCGGGAGCCCGGCAATCCGGTTCCTCTCCGTCCGGGGGATGCCTCGCCGATAACACATGTCTTTTATGTCATCAAGGAAAACCGGACGTACGATCAAGTGCTGGCGGATGATCCGCGTGGAAACGGCGACACCTCGTTGTGCCTGTTCCCTGAGCGTATCACTCCCAATGAACACGCGCTCGCGAGGGAATTCGTCCTTCTCGATAATTTCTACGTCGACGGCGAGGTAAGCGCTGATGGGCATAACTGGAGCACGGCAGCGTACGCAAACGATTACATTGAAAAAACGTGGCCGACCCGATATGGGGGAAGGGGAGGCAATTATGATTATATCGGGAATCGTTCAATCGCCCTTCCGCGGGCGGGATTTATCTGGGATAATTGCACGGCGCACAATATCCCCTTCAGAAATTACGGGGAATTTGCAGACGAAGGAACTCCTCGGCTCCCTGTGCTCGCCGAACACACATGCCCTGCATACCCGGGGTGGAATTTAGAGATACGGGACACGACCCGCGAAAGAATCTGGGAGCACGATTTCGATTCGCTTCTTGCCGTGAATGCGGTACCGGCCCTGAGCATCGTTTACCTTCCGAATGATCACACAAGCGCCTTGGCAAAGGGGGCATTTACGCCCTTTGCTGCCGTAGCCGACAATGATTTCGCCCTCGGTAAATTCGTCGAACATATTTCGCACAGCTCTCTTTGGAAGGAGAGCGTCGTCTTCGTTATTGAAGATGACGCTCAGGATGGCCCTGATCATGTCGACGCGCACCGAAGCATCGCTTTTGTTGTCGGTGGACGCGTCAGACGTCATGCAGTCGACCATACTCTGTATTCTACCTCTTCGATGCTCAGGACCATGGAATTGATTCTGGGGCTTCCGCCCATGAGCCAATATGACGCGGCGGCGGGGCCGATGTGGCGTTGCTTTCAGGAGGCGGTCGATGGTTCAGCCTTTCAGGCGCGACCCGCGCACATAAATCTTGACGACCGCAATATTGCAGAGACCAACTTGATGAAGCGCTCGGAAGGATTTGATTTATCTCAAGCCGATCGCGTCCCCTCAGAGGAGATGAACAGAATATTGTGGGAGGCAGTGCGAGGAGAAGGTTCGGTCATTCCGCCCGCAAGGAGGGGAGCCTTCCTCCGCTCGGTGCCGGGCGACGATTGATAGGGTGATATGCCAGGAGGGAGATTGCCGGGTCACACACCGCGCCGCCGCCCTCATCGATGTTCTGCCGGTAAGCGGTTTCTCTCTTCAGCAGTCCATTCACAAATCCTTTTCACCTCATCGGGCGAAAGCCTGACCCCTGGATGTACGAGCGCATACGAAGGAATCGGCATCTCACCACGTTGGCATTGATCGCAAATTGCTTTGAGACGAGTATCCTTCTTGCGCAAGCCATATCTTCCCCACTCCGAAAAATTCAGTTCCGCACGTCCCTTAGTGACATGACCGATAGTGTACCATGAGACCGGGGCGATATAGGTGTAGGTCGTTGAGTAATCCTTAAACGCTTGACCATCAAAAACACTTATACCGTCTGTTGTTCCGAACCACATGTAACCTCGGGAATCCTGGCAAATTGCGCCTACGTCATTTGAAGGTAGTCCATCTTTTGCCGAGTATGTTTTGAAAGACAATATCTGCGCACCTGCCTTGGGACATATTCCCACGAGATTGAAAACTAGCAAGTGAACTGTCCATACAATAAGCTGATATGAGGATTCGTATTTCAATATTGTTCGTGGGAAGGAGTATCACATAGGGACATTTTAATAAAAATATTCAGAGAATGTCAAAAGTGGGCACAGCCCTAATTTGTGCGGTCGGGTATTTCGACCTGACCGAAACGTGCGCGTGTCAGCTCGAAAGACCTGAAAATGTCAATCGAGTACGCGGCAAATCTCATGCTCGTCTGCGCAATGAGCCCCTGACATCGCGTTGATCCGTACATAGACAAAATTCGCCAGGATTGAAGGTTCATCCAGTGATGTTTTACAGCCGGATTCCTGAGGCGATGAGACAGGTCGATCTTCCCTCGGTCTTCTGGTCACCAGCAGGATGCCTGCGCCAGATTGTCAAACCTCGCGCCCATGCTTTTCATGATTCTGACACGCTTCACAAGCACGTGAAAGCCTGGGAGGCGGGGTGAGCCCCGTTGAAACAGATCCTGATCGCGTTCAGGCCGTTGTTTCCGAAGCTTAAACTTTACGATACACTCACGTTCTCAGCTGCCTTATCGACCGATCAGTGCAAATTTTCAATCATCACGAGACGGCCGCTGATACGGACATCCACATACACGATCTCTTTCCCGTCGGACCTGATACCGAGATTTGACTCGAGGCTGATCCCGGGAAACTTAAGAGAGGTAGGGTTTCCGTCGGGGAGGGGAATTGCCCGGACTTCGCCGACCGTGCGGGGCTCGAGACACAAAGCGCCATCCGGCGAAAGGGCGGCATTGGGGAGAGATGACACCTTACGGCGCATTTCAGGATTCGCCCTGGGTGCGATCCACATCCCGGCCCGGCCCTCCCGAAAATCCTGATAGAAGACATTTTCCCCAGGGATTGGAATGGCAAAGGTTGAATCCTCATAAAACTTTTGCCCCGGTCCGTCGAGGGGAAGGAGCATCGATTTCATGCCCGAAAGAAGCACGATTTCTCCCGCAGGGGACCATTGAACCATCGTCCCCTTCCCGACGAATCGCGGCGCCCCGGGGTTTGCACTCTCGAGCACAAAGGCTTTTAGTGAATCGACCGGTTCTCCGGCGGCGCGCGTCAGATACGAGATCCATTTCCCGTCCGGGGAAAAGGAAGCTGACGTGACGACACCAAATCCGGATGTAATCTTTCTCCGATCGGCTCCGTTCCGGTCCATGAGGTAGAGTGAGGTCGTCGGTTTCAGAGGGTCGGCGTCCCCCATTTCAAACAGAATCTGGTTCCCGTCGGGAGAGAGCGATACCGAATTGATCTGCCGGTCGTCGAACGTCACCTGCCGGGCATTCGATCCATCGATGCTCCCCAGCCACACATGTCCCACTTTCTGCTGCTCGAGGTAAAGAAGCTTTTTTCCGTCCGTCGAGATTTTCATGCCGATATCCGGCCCGCCGCCTCTGGTGATCTGGACAGGCTGTCCGCCAGTGGACGGCACAAGCCAGAGATTTGTATTGCCGTTTTTATTCGAAGAAAAAAGGATCTCATCCTGGCGGGTCCAGCACACCTCGTCGATATTTTTTTGTCGAAGGTCATCTGGACTTCCCGACCATCCTGGAGATTGCGCGTAAAGACCTCCTGGTACCCTTGAGGAAAAGATCTGATCCAGGCGACGGAATTCCCATCCGGGGAATAGGAGAGCGAGTAGCGACCCCGGCTGGAGAGGCTGTCGATAAATTCGAGTTTCGCATCGGATCCGTCGGGGTGTATGCTCCATATTTCCAGCTTCCCTGACTGGCTTCGGGAGAGACTTTCGTCGTTCTTGAGAAAGCCGATCCGCGCGCCGTCGGGGCGCCAGCGGGGAATAAACCCACCGTCGGCGATCCTCCGGCTCAGCCCCCCGAGCGACGATACGACGCACACACGGATCCTCTGAGCCTTCAGATCAAAAAGATCATAGACAATTTGATTGCCGTCGGCGGAAACATCCGCCCCCTGTGTAAGAGCGCTCGAGTCGTTCGTGATGCGCCGGGGCTCGCTCCCTGCGGTATTCATAAAGTAAATATCCCACGTTCCCCCGGCGTCAACCGCTGGGAAGGCGGTCCAGTTGCCGTCCGGGGAAAGCCCGGGATAGTAAACCTGAGTGAGGGGAATTGAAAGCACCCTGAAAGTCATATTGGGATTTATGCTTTCCCCCCGTTTTCTGGTTATAAGAAGAACCAATCCGGCGACGATCAGCGACGCGGCAATCAACACAAAAATTCGGGGAGGATGCACCCAAGACCGCAGGGATACTTTCTTCGCCTCCGGGGTGACTGCACCCGGTTGAACGGGGAATGAGCGCGTAACCCTTGTCGACTCCTTTATGAGGCGACGGATATCGATAACCATATCCTGGGCTGTTTGATACCGGTCCTCTCTGTTTTTCTCGAGAGCACGGTCCAGAACATGAAGCAGACCGGGCGGGGCATCCGGGATATGGCGTGTTATCGGCTCAGGCTCCTCATTCACGATCGAGTACATCATCGCCGCCTCATGCTCGCCCCTGAAGGGGGTTTTTCCGGTTAACATTTCATTGAGCAGGACACCGAATGAGAAGACATCCGAGCGCGCGTCCACCTCCTCCCCCGCGATCTGTTCGGGGGACATATAGGCCAGCGTGCCGACGGTACTTGACGTTCTGGTCAGTTTCACTGAACCCTTCAGCTTTGCAAGACCGAAGTCCATCACCTTGATCTGATTCCTGTTGTTCACCATCATATTGTCGGCTTTAACATCGCGGTGGACTATCCCCTTCGAATGCGCTTCGTGGAGGGCCTCTCCGATCTGAACAGCGTACGAAAGCGCATCCTGAACCTTCTGGAGCGGGATTTTTTGCCGGAGGGTTGCCCCCTCGACATACTCCATCGTGATGAAAAGATTCCCTTCAAACTCTTCGATGGCGTGGATCGTGCAGATATTCGGGTGGTTGAGCGTGCCGGCAGCCTGTGCCTCCTGTCGAAACCGGGCCTGTTCCTCCTGTGTGCGGGTCAGATGATGCGGCAGAAATTTTAGCGCAACGATCCGTTTGAGCCGAAGATCTTCTGCCTTATAGACTACACCCATCCCCCCCTCGCCGAGTTTCTCGATAATCTTATAGTGTAGTATAACCTCGCCGGTCATCTGGGGATTGTCAATGGGAATAGTCTGGACGCATGCATGAGGCGAGGGGGAATCAGGCCGTCAAAAATTCTCCATCAGCCAGATATTTCCCCCCTGCGGTTTGACGCGGTCAAACAGAACCCACCGGCCGTCGGGCGACCAGACGGGATAATCGATTCGCACCTGCTGGTCGTCGAACTTAAAGACGGGCTTTGCCCCTCCTCCCTCGATCTGTGTCACCCAGATCTCTTTGTGGTCGACGACGTCCATCACCAGCTTATCATCCGGGGACAGAGAGATATGCGCTCCTCCTTTCGGCGCACAGCGAAAGACTGGGTCGCCACCGCTCCGAGATGCAGACCAGAGACCCGGGCTTATTGGATTGGGAGAGCGGAAAAGCACCGATTTCCCGTCCCTGAACCATCGCAGGAAGTGGCCGCTCGTTTCCATCTCTGCCAGGCGATGCTGGTCTGTCCCGTCTGAGTTCATGATCCAGGGCTCGAGCCTGCCGGCCCTGTCTGAGTGGTAGGCTATAGACCTGCCGTCGGGCGAAAAGAATGGATTGATTTTCAGCGAAGCATCGCTTGTCAGCTGTCTGGCCTGCCCGGTTGCAAGCTCCGCGATCCAGATCTCCGGCCTTCCAGAGCGGGCCGAAAAAAATGAAAGCTGCTTCCCATCGGGAGACCAGTTCGGCTGAAAATCCCCCCCGGCGCCGCTGGTGATCTGGCGTACTGATTCATCGGCAGCGGAGAATACCCAGATATTCATATCGCCCGACCGGTCTGAATTGAAAGCGATCATGGTTCCGTCCGGCGACCACGCGCCCCGGCTTTCCTCCCGGGTACTCACGATGAGAGGCTCAGGGGGGCCTGCGGCCAACCCTGTCGACGGATTGATGGGGAGTTTCCAGAGATCTGCGTTAAGTTTCACGGTCGAGTAAACAAGCCTGGTACCATCCGGCGAAACATTCGGTTGTATATCCTGTCCAGCGCCGATGGTCAGCTGCCGGGCCGATCCCGCTCCCTTTCCGACCGGGATAGACCAGATATTCAAGCCGCCGCTCCGAAACGAAGAAAGAATGATATCGGTGCCTGACGGCGACCAGACGGGGTAGACATCCTGAATAGTATCGTCAGTGACCCAATCCATCTTTCCCGAACCCACGTCGACGATGCGAACATCAAATCTCACCCTTTCCACATTCTGGAAAACAATTCTGGAACCATCGTGCGACCACCGGGGCGCGAGGTGCATCACCGCTTCGGAGACATCGGAGGTCAGTTGGCGGGGATTCCTTCCGCGGGCATCGAGGAGCCAGATCCTCCGCGGCCCGGCGAGGGAGGCATCGACTGCGATCCAGGAGCCGTCGGGAGAAAAGGAGGGATTGAAGCAGTTCTCGATGAATTTCTGTTCCTTGCCGGATTTGACGTCGCAGGCCCAGATGTCGCCGCCGGTGTAATATGAAAAAATATCGGCGGGCTCGAGCTTACCGTTGGGCTGGCGAGATCTGACGAAGAGAACCCGTGCACCGTCGGGAGACCATGCCGGCTGAATATCATCCACGGAACCTTTTGTGAGTTGCAGTTCCCTCCCGTCGGCAAGGTTTTTCAGGAAAAGCTTGGTGTAACCCTGAAACTCCCTCGAGAAGACAAGCCTCGTGCCATCGGGCGACCAGACGGGGTATTCTTCGACCGCTTCGGCGAACGTCAGCTGACGCAGGCTGATCTGTTTCGGCGTCGCGGGAATGCCTGTTGCTCCGGTAAGCTCCTGCTGAAGTTTGCGTAATTCGGCGACAATCTCATCGGCGCTCTGGAACCTTTTAGCCGGATCTTTCTCCAAGCACCGGAGAACAATGCGTTCCAGCAACCGGGGAGCTTTGGGCAGAATCGACGAGAGGGCAAGAGGCTCTTCATTGAGAATCGAATAGGAAAGGGCCGCGGGATGATCGCCCCGAAAAGGCAGGCGGCCGGTCGAGAGCTCGAACAGAATGACTCCAAAAGAAAAAATATCTGTCCGGTGATCGAGTCTTTCCCCCCGGGCCTGTTCGGGAGACATGTACGCCACGGTTCCTGCTACGGCGCCGGAATCCTTCCCGGCGAGCGCGGCAAGCCCGAAATCCATGATCTTGACTTCCCCCTCCCGGGTGACCATGATATTTGAGGTATTAATGTCGCGGTGGACGATATTGCGGCGATGTGCGTGCGCCAGCGCCCGGGCGATCTGAACGCCCATCTCAACGGCAGACTTGGGGTTAGGGGAGCCCGATTGGAGCTTTTCGTGGAGAGTCTGCCCGTCGACGAACTCCATCACAATAAAAGACTGGGAGTCATACTCCTGTATATCGATGATGGAGCAGACGTTGGGGTGATTCAATGCGGCGGCGGCCTTCGCCTCCTGAAGAAATCTCACCCTCTCCTCCTCAGAGTCATGCAGATGAGCCGGGAGAAATTTCAGTGCGACAGTGCGGTCAAGTTTGGTGTCGCGGGCCTTATAGACTACGCCCATCCCCCCTTCACCCAGCTTTTCAACGATTTTATAATGTGAAAGAACCGCGCCGATCATGACACGCGTTACAATTATCGAAAACCCTTCCGACAAAGTAACGATAATACCTGAAATACCCAATCTGTGAAGCACATTGTGTCGGTCGCGCGGATCACACACCCCTTGTTCTGAAGTTTTCGGGGATATATGTTAGAGCATGCGGATTTATCTCGTCATATACATGCTGGCGCTCTCGTTCGGGAGCTGCCAATTCTCCGACGAAAAACAGAGGGAAGGCGCTCGTCTGGACAGCCTCGCCAAGGACAGTACCCGCAAGGCCTATAACCCCTACAAGACGGGGCAGGACACAAAGCTATATGACCAGCAGCGGGAGGTTTTGGGAAATGTCGACAGTCTCGTAACCCCTCAGGATCCCGGGATCCCCAATCACTGACTCATCAGGCCCCGCGGCGGGTGGTCGGGTTACTGCGTGGAATCGGCAGCTTCATAAAGCCCGCCGTCGGCTTCCTCATCCACGAGGCGCAGAGGCACATAGCGCGAAACCTCGTCGAGCGTCGCAAACACCAGACCCTTATTCCTCTGACTGAAATACGCGACCAGCGCGGAGCTATCCCTCACATCGCTCGCCATGGCGCGCATTTCGGCATCAAATTTCACGCTGGGGCGTTGCGTGCCATTATTGATCTTCAGGGGGATGGGGTTCATGCGTCTCTTTGTATAGAGCGAGACGGGGAGATTGAGGTTGGAATAGATCGTGACTGCGGGGTCGGTCATACCGATTCTCTGAATAAGAGGAGAAGACCGGAATGCGCGTGAAGCGTATCCCTGCCCGTCGCCGCTCAGAGAAATGATATACGGGATCCATGTCGAAACAAAAAATAAAACGATACCAGAGAAAAGGATGGTACCTGCGAGCCTTGCACGCGGGGTTTCAGGGGATCTCGCCCATTCGTCCAGCACAACCATCACAGCGATGATGAACAGCGCGTGGAGCGGCATGAGCAGCCGTGAGCTATCACGGAAAAGGTCCGCCTGGAAGAACATTGCCGAGGCAATCAGAACCCCTCCGTAAGAGAGTGCGAAAATCATCATGGAGTACCAGGCATTGGTGTTCGGGATTCTGTGATTCGAGCGGAGAAACCAGCGGGCGAACCCGGCCGCACCGAAAATGACCGGGATCAGAATCAGTGTGGAATCGGGGAAAACCCATTGAAAGAGCCAGCCGGAAAAAGTGTGCAGGAGGCTGGCAAATTCCTGAGGGCCGAAGAATGCGTGAACATCAAAACTCCTTCCCATTGCGGTGCCCAGCCGGGCGTTGCGGGCAATCCAGAGAAAATACGGCACGATGCTCAGACACAAAAACCAAAGAGCGGATCTCACGCGGGCCCTCCTACCGAAAAGCAGAAGAGTCAGGGTCCCGCTGATGATCCAGGCGATCCCGGCGTACCGGGTGAGCGTCGAGAGTGCCGAGAGGAGAGCTGAAGAAAACAGATAGAATGATTTCCCGCTGTCAAGATAGAGCATGATCAGCAGAAAAGACGGCAGCCAGAAGAACAAGAACGCCCCGTCTGAAAGCGCGAGGGCGGTATACCTCGTGAGATCCACGGCCGCGCACATCACAAGCGACCCAACGAGCGCTGCCGGAACTGATCTCCCCAGATAATACGTCAGCAACCCTGCCCAGAGAATATTTCCCGCAAAAAAGGCAGCCTGCAGCCACCGGGCTCCATCCAAGGGGTCGACCCCGAAAATCCCTGGGAGGGCAAGCAGCAGAGGATAAAGTGGAGGGAAGACGGTTACCGGATCTCCGTAAATCGTCCAGCCGTTCCGCTTCAGGAGACTGCGGGCCGTGAGGACATACATGACAGAATCGGAATAGACCCCGATGCCGGGAGAGGTGGCAAAGAGTAGCCCAGCCGCGCCGGTCAGGGAGGGAATTAGGAAAAGGCCCTTATCAAGCTTTTTCACGAGGCAGAATCCATGCGGGTTGCCGAATGTAGGGATCATCCCGCGCAGAATCAACCCTTGCACGATTCTCGTCTGCCATGCTGAGAAGAGTGAGAGACCTTGTGAGCAAGCGCGAAAAAGTTCAGTAAAACCTGCAAAACATTCGAAAACCTCAAGGTATCGTTAACAATTCCTTAATCTGAAATCTATCATTCCTTAACGCCGTGGGTGTAGATTGGCCTACAGATTTCACTCCGCAAAGTCTTGTTTCACAAACGCCTGCATAACCCATGAACCACACAAAACCGCACTGGAAGTTAGGCCTGGCCCTTATTCTTGTGGGCTCAGCTCTTCTTGTCCCCTCTGCGCGTGGTCAGCAAACAGGCCAGGTGACCGGTTCCGTCACCGACGAATCGTCGGGTGCCGGGCTGGTCGGAGTCAACGTCCTGGTAGTCGGGACAACCTGGGGGGCTTCAACCGACGTTGATGGCAAATACACCATCAACCGCATCCCGGTGGGAAATTACGACATCCGGGTATCGGCAATCGGTTACGCAACAAAAACTGTCACCGGAGTCGTGATTTCCGCCGATAAGCCCGCGGAGCTGAATGTCCCGCTGGCTCAGGAGGCAGTCAACCTCAGGGAAGTCGTCGTGACGGCGGACGAGGTCCACTCGAGCGAGGTGTCGGTCCTCGCCCAGCGCAAAAAATCCTCATCCATCAGCGACGGCATCGCTGCGGAGCAGATCCACAGGACGCCGGATGCCACATCGACCGATGCCCTGAAGCGGGTCACGGGGCTCTCCATCGTCGACAACAAATTTGTCTTCGTCCGGGGGATCACGGACCGCTACAATGAAACGACGCTGGACGGGGCGAGCGTGACGAGCACGGAGGTGGGGAAGAAAAGTTTTTCATTCGACCTCCTTCCTGCCAATCTCATTGAGAATGCCTCTGTCATCAAGAGCGCAACGCCCGATTTGCCGGGAGATTTCTCCGGTGGGCTGGTCCAGCTGAACACGCTGGATTTCCCGAGCAATGGCACAGTGAAACTCAGCCTTGCATCGGCATACAACACGGTGACCACTTCGCAAGATTATCTCAGTTCCCAGGGCGGATCCCGTGACTGGCTCGGACTAGACGATGGAACGCGCGCCTATCCCGGGGATCAGGTGGATCGGAACCAGATCGCGCGTAGCGCTCCGAACACGTGGGCTCCCCGGACGAGGAAGGCACCCTCCAACAGTTCCCTCTCTCTCTCGATGGGGGACCGTATCGAACTTGGGGGAGAAGATCAGCCGGGGTCCGAGCTCGGCATGATCGCGGCGCTTTCATACAGGAATACCCTGCAGCGGGGGGACCGGGAAATCAACGATCTCCAGCTAAGCCGCGATTACTCCGGAGTCACCGACGAGACCTCGGTCCTCTGGGGTGCTCTTGCAAATGTGAGCTACAAATTCGCGGGACTTCATAAAATAAGTGTGAAGAACAGTTTCAATCAGTCTGCAAGCGACCAGGTCAGCCAGTACCACGGGATGGACGAGAGCATACCTCAGGAGAACACTTATACCATTCTTCAGTGGACTCAGCGATCGACATACACGGGCCAGATCCTCGGAGAACACAGCATCCCTGCGCTGGGCGGCCTGGCTGTTCAGTGGCGCGGAGCTGTCTCATCCTCGCGTCGTGAGGATCCGGACCGCAAGGAAGTCACGTATTACCGCGACCCCACCGATCCAACGCAGCCCTACACGGCGGCGATCAATCAGAGGTCGTGGGCCCACCTGAATGAGCGCGCGTACAGCTTCGGGACTGATATGACGCTCCCCGTGTCAAACTACAGAGTCAAATTCGGCTCGTTCCTTCAGCAGAAGTCGACCAATTACGACATCCGTTATTTCAATGTGACGCCGGATTATTTCGGCGGAATACCTGACAGCCTCACCCACCTTCCCCTGGATGAGATCTACTCCCCTGGAAATTTCGGGAAGGGGAAATTCCTGTTTACCGAATCGTCGAAGGCAACCGACAAATACGACGGCGACCAGGAGTTGTATGCCGGTTATCTGATGTTCGACCTTCCTTTCGACATTTTTACGAAAAAGCTCAGGGCTGTCGGGGGTGCGAGGCTTGAGAATTTTGTTGAGAATGTCAATGTCCCGAGGACCGTACAGCAGGACGGCCCGGTGAGCCGCACCCAGCTTAAAAACGTCGATCTGCTCCCGTCGCTCAATCTCACATACAACGTCACGGATTTTGCGAACGTCAGGCTCGCCTATTCGCACTCGGTCAACCGGCCTGAATTCCGGGAGCTGGCGTCAACGGGATTCTACGACTTCGTCACCTACGAACTGGTGGGCGGGAATCCGGAGCTCAAACGCTCATTCATTCATAATTACGACGCCCGCCTGGAAATCTTCCCCGACGCCGGGGAGCTCTTCGCCATCAGCTATTTCCGGAAAAACATCAGCAACGCCATCGAGGAAAGGCTCATTCAATCCGCCGTCCGGACGAGGACCTGGTTTAATTCCCCGTATGCGTCGAACACGGGCTGGGAAGCCGAGGTAAGAAAATCCCTGAAATTCATCGGGGGCTATTTTGGAAACTTCTCCGTCACGGCCAACTATACACGGATCGAGTCCAAGGTGCAAGTCACCGAAGCTCAGGGAAATTCACTGAATACCGTTTTCGTCACATCGACGCGCCCGTTGCAGGGGCAGGCGCCGTACATGATCAATCTCTCCCTCCTCTTCGTTGAGCCGAAGCTCGGAACGACCCTCAGCATCCTCTACAACAAGTTCGGTCGCCGCCTGCAGGCGGTGGGATTCCGGACATCCGACACCTATGAGGAGCCGAGGGATCTGGTCGATGTCAGCCTCACGCGTACCATTTTCGGTTCGCTCGAGGGAAAATTCACGCTCAAGAACCTCGGGGACAAGGATCGCGTCTATACGCGTGATGATCTCCCCTTCGACCGCATATCGGTGGGGAGGACATATGCTCTGCAAGTATCGTATGCCCTGCAGTAGTAAGGGGGCGAACGCCGCCCACACGGGGTAGAGGGACACTACTTCAGAGGGCGGCGAGGATTTGTAAGACCGGCCTCTGTCACCAGAGCCGGGAGAGGCGGAATGACGTAGGGGAAAAAAAAGCTGGCGGTGCTGCTACACCGCCAGCCGATTCACAAACGCGCAGGAACAACACAACCAGCCAAGGTCATCCGTTCTGCCGTTTGTATTCAGAATATACAACACCGCAGACTTCAAAATCAAGAACCGTCAAAAAGGCGGTAATTTAACAGGAAAGGAGGATTCGGCAACCCTAAGCGATGATCATTCTAACCACACAATCACAAACGTAAGGAGTCACATCGTATGAAAAAGATGGTATTATCGGCAATCATAGTAGCCCTGGCGAGTCAGCTTGCTCAGGCAGCGCGTCCGCAGGCGATCCTCGGGCCCGGGCTGGGCGGGGCGAATTTCAGGGTCCCGTTTCATGAGACCACAAATAGAGTTCTTTCAAGGGACACGACCTACATCCTGACCGGATGGTACTTCGTCGATTCGACATACAGCATCACCATACCTGCCGGTACGCTCCTCAGGGGAGACAGCGCTTCGGGCGGATCCCTGATCATCAAGCGGGGCGCAAAAATCTGGGCGGCGGGCACGAGGGAATGCCCGATCGTCTTCACGAGCAACAAGCCTGCGGGAACCCGTACTCCGGGTGACTGGGGCGGCGTCATCCTGCTCGGAAGCGCCCCGACGAACCAACCGACGACCATACAGATAGAAGGTGGGTTCGGCACGATCCCCAATACCGATGCGCAGTACGGCGGCGCCGATCCGAACGACAACACAGGGGTCCTGACCTATTGTCGGATAGAATTCGCCGGGATAGCATTTGCGCAGGACAACGAAATAAACGGTCTGACACTTGGCGGAGTTGGTCGGGGAACCCAGCTCGATCACATCCAGACAAGCTTTGCCAATGACGACGATGTAGAGATGTTTGGCGGGACGGTGGATCTCAAGTACTACATCGGCTGGAGAATGCTCGACGACGACATCGACACCGACATGGGATGGTCCGGTCGGATCCAGTTTGCCTATGAAAAGCGGGATCCGAACATCTTTGATGCGTCGGCCCCCGGTTCATCTGAAGGATTTGAGTCGGACGGCGAACCCCCTCCTTCAGGCCAGAACCCCGGCGTGTTTCCGGATTATCCCCACACAAACGCCCGCGTTTCCAACGTCACAGTCGTCGGACCGCAGCCGGACACGAACGTCTCGGTCAATGCGAAGTTTACGGTGCTGGCACGTTTGAGAAGGGCGACGGCGTTCAGTACCTACAACTCGATCCTGATGGCATACCCGCAGGGAATTGACCTCCGTGACACCATGACCCAGCGGAATGCCCAGCAGGATTCGCTCCAGATCAGCCACACGAGCATCCAGTCCAAAATAAAGCAGATTTTTGAGGATTCAAGCCCGAACACCGGGAACATCGGGGGATTCGATGCGACGGCATGGTTCACCGACCCTGCGAAGAAGAACATCGGCGTCACGCCGCGCCAGCCGGCCGACGTCGGTCTCCCGGCGGCAGTTTTCAACCTTGACAACACAAATAATCCCATTCCGCCCATCGGATCTGAAGCCGACACGGCCGGCACCTCATTCCAGGGGCGGCTCGCGGGCGATTCCTTCTTTGATTCGGTTTCGTATAGGGGAGCCTTTGATCCCCATCTTCCCCGGAATCAGCAGTGGGATTGGGGATGGTCGAATTACGATCCGCAGAACTACGATCCTGAAGCCACTGTCTCTTCTGTGGCGTATTCCTTCGCCGACAGCTGGAACATGATCTCGGCGCCTTTTGACCAGGTGACGAACCCGACGGTGTCCGCGCTATTCCCCGGCGCCACAAGCAAAGCGTTCATTTACAACGGCGCGTACGCTTTGCGCGATTCATTTAATCATGGCGATGGTTACTGGCTTAAATTCGGCGGCAGCCAGTCGGGAACCGTCATCGGCTGCCTGAAGCTTCTCGACACCCTCAATCTTCGTCACGGGTGGAACCTCATCGGATCGGTGGCGGACACTGTGCCGATCGCGAGCATCGTCACCATTCCTCCCTCGATCATCACCTCGAACTTCTTCGGGTACAGCGGCTCCTATCAGATCGTCACTTCGATCGAGCCGGGCAAGGCGTACTGGGTGAAAACATCTTCCTCGGGACAGATGATTCTGGATGGATTCACAACTCCCAAGCCGAAGATCACGGTCCAGGCGAATCCCGAACAGAATTCCGTCGTGCTTACGATCGGAGATCAGCGCGGCAGATCCGGACGGCTCTATATCTGCAGCGCCGACAATATGAAAGTGGACCCCGATCGATACAGCGCGCCGCCTCTCCCTCCGGACGGAGGATTTGATGTCCGGTTCTCCACTGACCGCATTCTGGAGTCATACCGGAGCGGTACCGCGGCGAGGAATTTCGACATCCAGCTGACGGGGGCAAACTTCCCGATAAAAATCTCTGCAGCGTCGACCGGCATCGTCAGCGACAGGATCACCGTCGTGGAGATGCGTGACGGAAAGAGTGTGGGCGAGCATCTCCTCACGTCACGGGGGCCCATCCTCATCTCCGACAATACTATCACCTCTCTTTCGCTAAGGGTAGGCGGGGGGCCGTCTGTGCCTACGTCGTTCAACCTCAGCGAGAGCTATCCGAATCCCTTCAACCCGGTGACTCATTTCAGCGTCGACGTTCCGCACACCGCCGAGGTCGAAGTCGCGGTGTACGACCTGCTGGGACAGAAGATTTCAACATTGATGAAGGGTACCCAGAGTGCCGGGAGCGTGACGGTTAGCTGGGACGGACGTGACCGTAACGGGGCATCGGCGCCGAGCGGCATGTATGTCGTGCGGATGACCTCCGATAAATTCTCCGCGGTCCGAAAAATCATGTTGATGAAATAACTGAGATTCCTGGCTGCTCCTCAATCGGTGGAATGGGGAGCAGACGGGGGCTCTAAACACCCAAAAACAAAATCGAGGCTTTTATGACAATACAGAAAAAGTTACTCTTCCTCCTCTGCTCGTGTCTGTGCATTGTGATACTCGCACAACCCGCATGGGCACAAACCAACAGGTATAAGTTCAATGTCTACCTGTCGGACGTAGCGCCTGATACTGCCACACTCACCATCGGCATCCACCCCGCAGCGACGGCCCATATCGACGGGCCCATTGGTTTTGCCCTGGGCGATACGGTGAAAGAACTGGAAATCCCGGTTGCCGGCCCGAGCAATTTCGACTGCCGTCTGACCTCTCAGGTGCCGAGAGACTCTATCGGAGCAGGCTCTCTGGCAAGCATACACCATTTCACGCGTTTGACGCAGACCGAGCGGTGGATGATCACCTTCCAGCCGGAGTCTGACTCAGGCAATGCAAGCCCGATGAAGCTGTGGTGGCCCTCAGGGCTGGGCTCTGTGGGCGGAGGGTACTGGAAGCTGGTCGCCGACGACCAGGTGACGATCCTCGCCGACAT
>JACXTT010004889.1_pt1 | contig 19737 bp, 15 predicted proteins | sample 9270951 | NCBI WGS metagenome assembly JACXTT01 (sample SAMN15532306, study PRJNA645909) | rock metagenome | isolation source: weathered quartz diorite | place: Puerto Rico | collected 2017-06-21 | reverse complement strand
CGTAAAGCCAAGCTGTACTACCTGCGCGACCTGTCGGGTAAAGCAGCTCGCATCAAGGAAAAACTGGCTTAAGTCCAGCTTCCGATGCAGAAAAAAGCAGCCTACGGGCTGCTTTTTTGCATTCCGGGTTTTGAAAAAACCGCAGCGCGCTGTCACAGTTGATCCGCTTATCGCCTGTCGTTTTTTCGAGCCCTTATGCCCGCCATCGATCACCCGCTTATCGACCAGTTTCTCGACGCCCTGTGGTTGGAAAAAGGTTTGTCCGACAACACCCGGGATGCCTATCGCAGTGACCTGGCACTGTTCAACGGCTGGTTGCAGGAAAAAGGCCTGGAATTGGCCGACGCCGGTCGTGAGTTGATCCTCGATCACCTGGCCTGGCGCCTGGAACAGGCCTACAAACCGCGCTCCACGGCACGCTTTCTTTCCGGTGTGCGGGGCTTCTATCGTTACCTGCTGCGGGAAAAGCTGATTGCCGTCGACCCGACCTTGCAGGTCGAGATGCCGCAGTTGGGCAGGCCGCTGCCCAAATCCTTGTCGGAAGCGGATGTGGAAGCACTGTTGGCCGCCCCGGACCTGGGCGAGGCCATCGGCCAGCGCGACCGCGCCATGCTCGAAGTGCTCTACGCCTGCGGGCTGCGGGTGACGGAGCTGATCAGCCTGACCCTGGAGCAGGTCAATCTGCGCCAGGGCGTGTTGCGGGTCATGGGCAAGGGCAGCAAGGAGCGGCTGGTGCCCATGGGCGAAGAGGCGATCGTCTGGGTCGAGCGTTATCTGCGCGACGCCCGCGTCGAACTGCTCGGTGGGCGTCCCAGCGATGTGCTGTTTCCCAGCCAGCGCGGCGAGCAGATGACCCGCCAGACCTTCTGGCACCGGATCAAGCACCAGGCCAAGGTCGCCGGGATCGGCAAATCGCTGTCGCCGCACACCTTGCGCCATGCCTTCGCCACGCATCTGCTCAACCACGGCGCCGACCTGCGGGTGGTGCAGATGTTGCTGGGGCACAGCGACCTGTCGACAACACAGATCTACACCCATGTGGCCCGGGCGCGGTTGCAGGATATGCACGCCAAACACCATCCGCGCGGCTGAGCACACAGGGTTCGGCCCCGCCGGGCTTATGTGATAGGCTCTAGTGGTTTGCAAAGCGGGCGCTTGAAACCGATCTGATTCACAGGGGTCATATCAGCCTCGGCCCCTTTGTCCGCCTTCAGGAGTTCCCATGCGCTTGACCCAGATTTTCGCCGCCGCTGCCCTCGCCCTGGTCAGCACCCTGGCCCTGGCCGACGACACCGCCGAGCAGGCGATTCGCAAGAGCCTCGACAGCCTCCAACTGGAAACCCCGGTGGAGAGCATCAGTGCCAGTCCCCTGGCCGGCCTGTACGAAGTCAAGCTCAAGGGCAGTCGCGTGCTCTACGCCAGTGCCGACGGCCAGTTCGTCATGCAGGGCTACCTGTTCCAGCTCAAGGACGGCAAGCCGGTCAACCTCACCGAGAAAACCGAACGCCTGGGTGTCGCCAAGCTGATCAACGGTATTCCTGTAGCCGAGACCGTGGTCTACCCGGCCATCGGCGAGACCAAGTCGCACATCACCGTGTTCACCGACACCACCTGCCCGTACTGCCACAAGCTGCATGCCGAAGTGCCGGCGCTGAACAAGATGGGCATTGAAGTGCGCTACGTCGCGTTCCCGCGCCAGGGTCTTGGTTCGCCGGGTGATGAACAGTTGCAGGCGGTCTGGTGTTCGACCGACAAGAAAGCGGCGATGGACAAGATGGTCGACGGCCAGGAAATCAAGGCCGCCAAGTGCGCCAATCCGGTGTCCAAGCAGTTTGCCCTGGGTCAATCGATCGGTGTCAACGGCACGCCGGCCATCATTTTGGCCGACGGTCAGGTGATTCCGGGCTACCAGCCGGCGGCACAAGTTGCCAAACTGGCGCTGTCCGCCAAGTAATCCAGTCTCGTCAGGCTCAATCTCTGACGAGCATGGCCCGCGGGACAGGGTTCCCGGGTCATCAATAGCGAGCCGCTGGCGGTCCAGCGGCTGTTTTCCACGGCCGACCTCGTGTCGGCCGTTTCATGGGGAGTTCAGAGTGAAACCGGTCAAAGTAGGCATCTGTGGGTTAGGTACCGTCGGTGGCGGCACCTTCAACGTACTTCAGCGTAACGCCGAGGAGATTGCCCGCCGTGCCGGGCGTGGAATCGAAGTGGCTCAAATTGCCATGCGTACGCCAAAGCCTCAGTTCCAGACCACCGGTATTGCTATTACCCACGATGTCTTCGAAGTGGCGAGCAACCCTGAAATCGATATCGTCATCGAGCTGATGGGCGGCTACACCGTGGCCCGCGAGCTGGTGCTCAGTGCCATCGAGCATGGCAAGCACGTGGTCACCGCCAACAAGGCGCTGATCGCCGTGCACGGCAACGAAATCTTCGCCAAGGCCCGCGAGAAGGGCGTGATCGTGGCGTTCGAAGCCGCCGTGGCCGGCGGTATCCCGGTGATCAAGGCGATTCGCGAAGGCCTCTCGGCCAACCGCATCAACTGGGTCGCGGGCATCATCAACGGCACCGGCAACTTCATCCTCACCGAAATGCGCGAGAAGGGCCGTACCTTCGAAGACGTGCTGGTCGAGGCCCAGGCCCTGGGCTACGCCGAAGCCGACCCGACCTTCGACGTCGAAGGCATCGATGCCGCGCACAAGCTGACGATCCTGGCTTCCATCGCCTTCGGCATCCCGCTGCAATTCGACAAGGCCTACACCGAAGGCATCACCAAGCTGACCACCGCCGACGTCAACTACGCCGAGGCCCTGGGTTATCGCATCAAGCACCTGGGCGTGGCACGCAGCACCGCCGCCGGTATCGAACTGCGCGTGCACCCGACGCTGATCCCGGCCGATCGCCTGATCGCCAACGTCAACGGCGTGATGAACGCGGTCATGGTCAACGGCGATGCCGCGGGTTCGACCCTGTTCTACGGTGCCGGTGCCGGCATGGAGCCGACCGCCTCGTCGGTCATCGCCGACCTGGTGGATGTGGTTCGCGCCATGACCAGCGATCCGGAAAACCGCGTACCGCACCTGGCCTTCCAGCCGGACTCGCTGTCGGCCCACCCGATCCTGCCGATCGGCGACTGCGAAAGCGCCTACTACCTGCGTATCCAGGCCAAGGACCATCCGGGCGTGCTGGCCCAGGTGGCGAGCATCCTCTCGGAGCGTGGCATCAACATCGAGTCGATCATGCAGAAGGAAGTCGAAGAGCACGACGGCCTGGTGCCGATGATCCTGCTGACCCACCGCGTGCGCGAGCAACATATCAACGAAGCCATCGCTGCGCTGGAGGCCCTGCAAGGCGTGGTCGGCCCGGTCGTGCGGATCCGCGTCGAGCACTTGAATTAAGCCGGCGCTGCCGATCAGGAGGAATTCTTCATGCGTTACATCAGTACCCGCGGCCAGGCACCGGCCCTGAACTTCGAAGACGTGCTGCTGGCCGGCCTGGCCAGCGACGGCGGCCTGTACGTGCCGGAAAACCTGCCACGCTTCACCCAGGAAGAAATCGCTTCCTGGGCCGGCCTGCCGTATCACGAGCTGGCGTTCCGGGTCATGCGCCCGTTCGTCACCGGGAGCATTCCGGACGCCGATTTCAAAAAGATTCTCGAGGAGACCTACGGTAACTTCGCCCATGGCGCCGTGGCGCCGTTGCGTCAACTGAACGGCAACGAATGGGTGCTGGAGCTGTTTCACGGCCCGACCCTGGCGTTCAAGGACTTTGCCCTGCAACTGCTCGGTCGCCTGCTCGACTACGTGCTGGCAAAACGTGGCGAGCGCGTAGTGATCATCGGTGCGACCTCCGGCGACACCGGTTCGGCCGCCATCGAAGGCTGCAAGCACTGCGAGAACGTCGACATCTTCATCCTCCACCCGCACAACCGGGTGTCCGAGGTGCAGCGTCGGCAGATGACCACGCTGTTCGGCGACAACATCCACAACATCGCCATCGAAGGCAACTTCGACGACTGCCAGGAAATGGTCAAGAACAGCTTCGCCGACCAGAGCTTCCTCAAGGGCACGCGCCTGGTGGCGGTGAACTCGATCAACTGGGCGCGGATCATGGCCCAGATCGTCTACTACTTCCACGCGGCGCTGCAGTTGGGCGGTCCGGCCCGTTCGGTGGCGTTCTCGGTGCCGACCGGCAACTTCGGCGACATCTTCGCCGGCTACCTGGCGCGCAACATGGGCCTGCCGATCAGCCAGCTGATCGTCGCCACCAACCGCAACGACATCCTGCACCGCTTCATGAGCGGCAACCAGTACGTCAAGGAAACCCTGCACGCGACCCTCTCGCCGTCCATGGACATTATGGTCTCGTCGAACTTCGAACGCCTGTTGTTCGACCTGCACGGGCGCAACGGCGCGGCCATTGCCGGCCTGATGGACACCTTCAAGCAAGGTGGCGGTTTCAGTGTCGACCAGGACCGCTGGAGCGAAGCACGCAAGCTCTTCGACTCCCTGGCCGTGGACGATGCGCAGACCTGCGAGACCATCGCCGAAGTCTTCGCCCAGAGCGGTGAAGTCCTCGATCCGCATACCGCCATCGGCGTGCGCGCGGCCCGCGAGTGCCGCCGCAGCCTGGACACCCCGATGGTGGTGCTGGGGACCGCGCATCCGGTCAAGTTCCCCGAGGCAGTGGAGAAGGCGGGCGTAGGAAAAGCACTTGAACTACCCGCACACCTTTCCGATTTGTTTGAGCGAGATGAGCGTTGCACCGTATTGGCCAATGACTTGAAAGCCGTGCAGGCCTTTGTCAGCCAGCATGGCAACCGTGGCAAACCGCTCTGACAGACTAGAAAGGTCACACATTAAAGCCCGCCCCTTGGCGGGCTTTATCGTTTTCGCATGTCAAACTTGCCCTGTTTTTTTGCCATTTCCTGAAATGGACCGAAGAGGGCAGGTAGTTCGTCATGGTGTTTTTGGGTCGATCCTTACAATCCGTTCTGGCCAGGCTGTTGTGGTGGGCACTGCTGTGCCTTCCCACGAGCTCGATGGCGGCCCAGGGCCTGCCGTTCAGCTTGCCGCCTTCGTTCGTCGAGGTCGACCGCCTGCCCCTGAGCGCGGAGGAGGAGCAATGGCTGGGGCACGAGCGGATCTTGCGGGTGGGGATTTCGGTCGCCGACTATGAACCGGTGGATATCACCAATGACCGCAACCGCTACCAGGGCATCAGTGCCGATTACGTGGGGTTGATCCGCGATCGCCTGGGGGTGCAGGTCCAGGTGCTCGGCTTCGGCGAGCGCGACCAGGCCGTCGAAGCGCTGCGCAGCGGGCAGATCGATATTCTCACCAGCGCCAACGGCTATGAGCGCGGCGTGCCCGGGCTGACCTTCTCCAGCGACTACATGCCGGATCGTTCAGTGATCGTCGGCCGCGCCGGCGGTCACGGCTTTCACGATCTCAAGGACAAGAAGGTGGTGCTGCTCGATGGCTACGCCGATGCCCAGGTCGTCCACGCCACCTACCCGCAGAGCGAGATCATCCTCGCCCCGACCCTCTACAGTGCCCTGGAAGCGTTGTCCCAGGGCGAGGTCGAGGCCTTTATCGGCAACGAGGTGATTGTCCGCGCCTACAAGAGCCTGCGGCCCTACATGGGCGTGCATATCAAGGACAAGAGCGACTTGCCGCCGATTGGCTTCGCCTTCGCCACGCGCGAGTCCGATCACGTGCTCAGCGGCCTGGTGGAGCGGGTCCTGGACAACACCGACAATGCCACGCGGCGGGAGATCCTCGCCCGCTGGACCACCGGCTTCGGCTCGGACATCGCCCAGCCGCGCATCAGCCTCACCACGGCGGAGCTGGCGTGGATCGAGCGTAATCCGCGGGTCACCGTGGTGGCCCAGCCGTATCCGCCGCATATCTACAAGGATGGCCATAACCGCTGGGTCGGCCTCAACCCGGACCTGCTGTCACGTATTTCGCGCATGACCGGCCTGCAGTTCGAGTTCCAGGAGACCGGATCCACCGCCGAGAGTGTCGACCAGCTCCACGACGGCAAGGCGCTCATGAGCACGACGTTGGCCGAGAGTGTCGAGCGCAAGACCTTCCTGAATTTCACCTATGCCTTTGGCGGCAGCGCCTGGGTGTTCGTGGTGCGGGTGCACGATTCGCCGCTCGGCTCGCTTTCGCAATTGTCCGGGCGGGTGCTGGTGCTGCCGGAGAAACACGCGTTGGAGCCGATGATCCGCAAGGGTTATCCGGACATCGACCTGCGCACGGTCAAGACCCCCGAGGAGGCCAGGGCGATGGTCGAGCGCGGCGAGGCGGTCGCGACGATCCAGAGCGATACCCGCGCCTACCTGTATCCGCCCGGGCGGCTGAAGGTCGGGCGCAGTGTCGAAGGCCTCTGGTCGGCCGACAGTTTCTCGGTGGTCAAGACCGAACCGGAGCTGCTCAGTATCCTGAACAAGGCCCTGGAGGCGTTCCCCGTGGCCGAACTGCGCGCGTTGCGGATCAAATGGCACGGCGCGATCGGCCTGGCGCCGATGCGTCCGGTCTGGGAGCGCGTGCCGCGCTGGGTCTACGGCTTGGCGGCGGTGATGATCCTGCTGGGGGGCGTCTCCCTGGCCTGGAACCGGCGGCTGAACATCCAGATTCGCCAGCGCCGCCGGGCTGAACAGGAGCTCAGCGATCAGTTGGCGTTCCAGCGCGCCCTGTTGGACGGCATCCCCAATCCGATTTTCGTGCGTAACCTGGACGGTCGCTTGATGACCTGCAATCGCAGCTACGAGGAGCGCTTTTCCACCACCCTGGAACAAGTCCAGGGCCGGCGCATCACCGAAGTGGACATCCTGCCCCAGGCGACCGCGGAGCAATTGCATGCCGAGTTCATCCAGCTGTTCGAGACCCAGCAGCCACAGTTCCGGGACCGGCAGCTCGATTTTGCCAGTGGCAGGATCGATATCTACCAGTGGATGGTGCCGTTCTACTCGGCGGAGGCCCGGTTGCAGGGGTTGCTGGGTGGCTGGATCGACATCACCGAACGCAAGCAGCTCGAAGCTCAACTGATGGAGGCGCGCCAGCAGGCGGAACAGGCCAACCAGGCCAAGAGTGCGTTCCTGGCCACCATGAGCCATGAGATCCGCACCCCGATGGTCGCCATCATTGGCCTGCTCGAGCTGGAGCGCGAGCAGGCCCGCGCCAATGGACGGGACTTCTCCCAGGCGCTGCAGGTGGCGTATCAATCGGCGCAGGAACTGACCGGCTTGATCGGCGATAGCCTGGACCTGGCCAAGATCGAGGCCGGCGCCATGCACTTGGCCCTGCGCGGTGGCTCCCTGGTCGCGGTACTGGAAAGCGTGCGGCAACTGTTCGAGTCCGCCGCACGGGAAAAGGGCGTCGAGCTGAGCCTGGAGGTTGACCCGGGGCTTGCGGACGATTATTGGTTCGATCCGCTGCGTTTGCGCCAGGTGTTGAACAACCTGATTGGCAATGCGCTGAAATTCACCGCCGAGGGCTATGTGCGCATGCGCGTACGCAGTGTGTCGTCCACGGCGGGCCAGGAAACCTTGTGCATCACTATCGAGGACAGTGGCAAGGGGATCGGCCTCGAGCAGCAGAAGATGCTCTTCGCACCCTTTGTCCAGATTCGCGGCCAAGCCGATGAAGAACATGGCGGAACCGGCCTGGGCTTGAGTATCTGCAAGCAACTGGTGGAGCTGATGGGGGGCACCATCGTCTTGCTCAGCCAACCGGGAGTCGGGACGCGGGTGCGTATCGAACTGGCGCTCAAGCACGTGGAGCCGGCCCCGGTCGTGCCTCCCCCGGTGGAGGAGGCGAGGCCTCGGCTGGCATCCCTCAAGGTGCTGATTGTCGATGATCTGTCCGCCAACTGCCTGGTGCTCGACCAGCAGTTGGGCTTTCTCGGCCAGCAGGCCGTCGCCTGCCAGAGTGCCGAGGCGGCGCTGCAAGCCGTGCGGCAGGAGCCTTTCGACCTGGTGATCACCGATTGCAACATGCCGGACATGAACGGCTATGCCCTGACCGAGGCGATACGCCGGTTCGAAGCCCAGGAGCAGCGTCCGCCGTGTCCGGTGGTCGGCTGCACGGCCAATGCCATGAGTGACGAACGCCAGCGTTGCCTGCAGGCGGGGATGACCGAACTGTTGGTCAAGCCGGTCTCGCTGGATGACCTGACACGGTTGCTGACGAGCATCGTGCCCGAACGCTCCTTTGATATGCAGGCCCTGAACGCCATGACCTGTGCCAACGCCGAGGTCATGCGGCGCATGCTGCTGGAACTGCGCAAGAACCTCGAACAGGAGCGCGGGGCGCTGGAGGTCGCGGTCGGCTCGAGCAACTGGGAAGGCCTGGCGGTGGCGGTCCACCGGCTCAAGGGCATCGCCTGCCTGATCGATGCGATTGCCCTGGCGCGTGCCTGCGCCGGCCTGGACGCCTGTGTACGGCTCAAGTCCGGCGAGCGGCTGGCTTCGGACTGGCAGGCACTCAAACAGGCCATCGAGCGTGTGTTGGCCGATATCGAAGCGCATGTGCAGGCGGACGTTACGGAATTTTAGGACTTGTCCTATGGGGCGTCGGTGGGAGGTTGATTACAGTCGAGGGTCGTTGCGGACCACGGCCGCCTCATTTTGCGGAGACCCTCGATGCGCACACTCAAAGTCCTGATTCTTGAAGACACCCCTTTTCAATTGATGGCCCTGCACCAGATGCTCAATGCCACCGGCGTCTTTGACGTATTGACGGCGGAAAATGTCGAGCGTGCCCGACAATCCTTGGCCAAGCGTGGCCCGATCGACGTTGCCATCTGCGATCTGCACCTGGAGGAGGGCGATGGCCTGGAACTGATTCGCTCCCTGGGCGAAAGGCGGGAGGCGCAGGCCCTGATCATCCTCAGCAGTGCCGAACCGGAGGTGCTGGAGGGGGCCGCCCATATGGCCCGTCAGCAGGGGCTGCATGTGCTGGGGTGCCTGCGCAAGCCGGCGTCGGTCGGGCGCCTGGCGGACTTACTGGCGACCTATCAGCGACGGTCGCCGGCGCCTTGCTGCGCATGGCGCGGGGCATGAACTTGCAAGGGGGGCTCAGTGGGGTTGTTTCAAGCCAGGCCATGTTCCTGGAGGTAGAGAAACAACGCCGCGTCGTTGGACAGGCCGAGCTTGCGCATGGCGCTGACTTTCTGGGCGCTCACCGTTTGCTTGCTGCGGCACAACCGAGTGGCGATTTCACCGACGGTATGCCCGGCCGCCAGCAAGCGTGTCACCTCCAGCTCCCGGGGTGAAAGGCGTTCCTGGTCGCCCAGGCGGTGCTCCCCGACCTCGCCGGCCAGCGCCAATATCTGCCGAATGGAGTTGGCCACGTAGGGCCGTCGTTGCCGCACCTGGGCGATGGCCACCGGCAGCTCGGCGGCCAGGCTGGCCTTGCTCAGGAGGCCCATGACACCGAGATCGAGGATGGAACGGAACAGTCCGGCATTGTTGAGCATGGTGACCACCACGATCGGCAGGTGCGGGTGTTGTCGCGTCACGCTTTCCAGCATGCGCAGGCCGTCGCTCTGCTGTTCGACCGGCATCATGAAGTCGGTGACCAGTACCTCGCAGGCACAACTTTGCAGAAGCTCAAGCAGTGCCTGTGGCGTGCTGGCCTCGCCGACGACGCTCAGCCCGGGGTCCTGTTCGAGGACGGCGCGCAAGCCGATGAGGAAAATCGGATGATCATCCGCGAGGATGATTCGCAAGGGCGGGTGGGGCCACGAATTTCGCTGTTTTCTCTCTGTCATCTTTCTGGTTCATGCTCGCAATGGAACGGTAGGAACAGCCGGTCGATACTCGCTGCCTACGGGCATCAGGTTAGCTGGCTTGACGAACTTTCTTCTCTGACTGGCGGTCATTAACACAACCCTTTTGTTGCTGATCGGCCGGGTTCTGACTATTGAGTGGTGATCGAGATGGAAAGTATCAGTCTGTTGCTGAATGAAGCATTGAGTCCTTATCCCGTCACCCTGACGCCATTGGGGAATCAGGGTGAATGCCAGCTGACGGTGAAGGATAGCGCGGGCTTGACCCTGCTGGCCCGTGAAGTCAGCCATGCGCAACTGAACGACAAGCGCTTGTTGACCGATGTGGTCGACGGACTGCACCGCGATCTGCGCATTGCCGAAGGGCGCCTGGAACCCTGTGTCATTGCGGCCTTGCGCCACGCCGCGCAGGACAAGCACTTCCGTTCGGCGGGCGTGTAGGGATTTCTGGAACCTTTGTTCCGCAAGAGTTGTCGGATTTATACCGGCAGGAGCAAGCATTGTGCTCCGGTGTTTGTCGCTTGCCGTACTGGTCTTTCATAGACCACGTTTAACCCCGAGTCGTCTCCCCACTTCTCGGGGTTTCTTTTGCCTGGCGTTTATCACTGATCCTCGGGGGCCAGGAAAAACTGCTTGGCGTCCTCCAGGTAGGCTTCCTGTTGCTGCGGGTCGAGCCATCGTACATAGAAATCGAGCAATTGGTGCTGGCGCACTTCCCGCAGGATCCGGTTGATGTGGGCGATAGCCGCGCGTCCCTGTTCCGTGTTGGAACAACCGACACGGATGAACTGGTACTTGGCGAGGCCCTTGATCGGATAGAACGCCAGGTCCCCGGTGGCGATGCCTTGTTGCCGGGCCAGGTAGCGGGTTTCCGGCCAGTAGCCCAGTAGCGCGGTCAGGCGTCCCAGACGCTGCATTTGCAACAGGCTGCCCAGGGCATCGTTACCGTAATGCGCTGCCAGGCGCTCAGGGGGCGTCTGGTGTAGCAGATCGTCGACCAGTTGGCCGTAGCTGCGTTCGGCGACAATGCCCAGTTTGAGGCGATCACTGGCCAGCAGGGCGGCGAGGTCTACGTGGCCATCGCGGACAAACGGCTCGATCAGTTGGCGGTCCGCCTGGCGCACCACCAGCCCGTTGCTGGCCTGACCGAAGCTGGGAATGGAGAAGACCATCTTTTTCGTCCGCTCAGCCGTCCAGAGCAGCATCGGATCGCAGGTTAACGAGGGTTCGGCGAGCATCTGCATGGCCCGTGCCCGGTTGACCCGCAGGGCCATGTGCTCGTACTCGGGCATGGCGGCCGCCAACAGTGGCCGTAACTGATCGACGACCCCCAGGCCTTTTTGCGGACCATCGAAAATGGTCAGCGGCGGCAGGTCCCGCAGCAGCCAGATCAGCGTGTCCTTGGCCTCGGCAACGGTCGGCAGGGCGCAGGCCAGTGCGGCCAGCAGGGCGATGGCCGACCGTCGACAGTGAACGTATTGCCAGAAAAATCGAGGACTCATGAGGTCCATACCTTTCGCGCCGTCAGACCAGGGGCTTGCCACCATTGCATGCTAGATAGCGCCGCTTTCATGCAAACGTGCAATCTGCGCCGCATCATAGCCAAGGCTAGCCAGCACTTGGTGGTTATGCTCGCCCAGTTCAGGCCCGACCCATTCACTGGAGCCAGGCGTCTCTGACAATTTCGGCACAATTCCCGGCATCTTGAACGCCTTGCCGTCGGGCAGCTTGGCCTGGATAAACATTTCCCGGGCGAGAAACTGCGGATCGCTGAACATGTCTTCGGCGCTGTAGATCCGGCTGGCGGGCACTTCGGCCTGGTTCAGGGTGGCGAGCACCGCGTCCAGTGGCTGGCTGTTCACCCAACGATCGATCACGCCATAGAGTTCGTCGCGCCGGCTGTCGCGACCATCATTGCTGGCCAGCGCCGGGTCGTCCGCGAGGTCGTCACGGCCGATGGCCTGCATGAAACGCTTGAAGATCGCATCGCCATTGGCGCCGATCTGCACATGCTTGCCGTCGGCGCTGGTGTGGATCGAGGAAGGCGTGATACCTGGCATGATGTTGCCAGTCCGCTCGCGGATAAAACCGAACACGTCGAACTCCGGCACCATGCTCTCCATCATGGCGAAGATTGCCTCGTACAAGGCGACGTCCACCACCTGGCCGCTGCCGCCGTTGACTTCGCGATGACGCAGGGCCATGAGGGCGCCGATTACGCCCCAGAGCGCGGCAATCGAGTCACCGATGGAAATACCGGTGCGTACCGGTGGGCGATCCTCGAAACCGGTGATGTAACGCAACCCGCCCATGGACTCGCCGACCGCGCCGAAGCCGGGCTGATCCTTCATCGGCCCGGTCTGGCCGAAGCCCGACAGGCGCACCATCACCAGCTTGGGGTTCAGGGCGTGCAGGGTCTCCCAGCCCAGGCCGAGTTTTTCCAGCACGCCGGGGCGGAAGTTCTCGATTAGGATGTCCGCGTCGCCGAGCAACTGCTTGAGGATGGCCAGGCCATCGGGGTGTTTCAGGTTCAGGGTCAGGGATTGCTTGTTGCGCGCCTGGACAAACCACCACAGCGACGTGCCCTCGTACAGCTTGCGCCATTTGCGCAGCGGGTCGCCGCCGTCCGGCGATTCCACCTTGATCACCTGCGCGCCGAATTCGGCGCAGATACGTGACGCGAAAGGCCCGGCGATCAGGGTACCGAGCTCAATGACCTTCAGGCCGGAGAGGGGTTTGGCGGTGAGCGGCATGGCAGATCCTGTAGGACAAGACGAGGGCAATGGAGCCTTTTATCATGGCTGGACGAATCAGCATAACCGCGAGCAGTCGTTGCTTGCCCTGCGTATCGGTTAGACTGGCCGCCTTTCCTCGTCCTTAGAAGCCCTGTTCATGGCCCAGCCGTCCACCACCTACAAATTCAACCTGAACCTCACCGACCTGGATCGTGGGGTCTACGAGAGCGTCAACCAGACCATCGCCCGTCACCCGTCGGAAACCGAGGAGCGCATGACCGTGCGCCTGCTGGCCTACGCCTTCTGGTACAACGAACTGCTGGCTTTTGGTCGGGGTCTGTCGGAAGTGGATGAGCCAGCGCTGTGGGAAAAGAGCCTGGATGACCGTGTCCTGCACTGGATCGAAGTTGGTCAACCGGATGCCGACCGCCTGACCTGGTGCTCCCGTCGCACCGAACGCACCAGCCTGCTGGCCTACGGCAGCCTGCGGGTCTGGCAGACCAAGGTGGTCGACGCGGTGAAGAACCTGAAGAACGTCAATATCGCCGCGGTGCCGCAAGACGTGCTGGAGACCCTGGCCAAGGACATGCCGCGGGTGATCAAGTGGGACGTGATGATCAGCGAAGGCACGATCTTCGTCACCGACGATCGCGGCCAGCATGAAGTCCAGCTGGAATGGCTGATGGGCGAGCGCGGTTAATTATTCCCATGCGTATCGAACCCCGCCCGCTGCCCGCCACACTGCCCTTTCTCGGTGACCTGCCGCCCTTGTTGACCCGCCTGTACGCCGCTCGCGGCGTGGTTTCCGAGGACGAGCTGGACAAGAGCCTGGCGCGACTGATCCCGTTCCAGCAACTCAAGGGCATCGACGCGGCGGTGGACCTGCTGGTGACGGCGCTGGAGCAGCGCCAGCGGATCCTGATCGTTGGCGACTTCGATGCCGACGGCGCCACCGCCAGCACCGTCGGGGTGCTCGGCCTGCGCCTGCTGGGCGCGGCGCATGTCGACTACCTGGTGCCGAACCGCTTTGAATACGGTTATGGCCTGACCCCGGAAATCGTCGCAGTGGCCTTGCAGCGCGAGCCGCAGTTGCTGATCACCGTGGACAACGGCATTTCCAGTATCGAAGGGGTACTGGCGGCGAAGGCGGCGGGGCTCAAGGTGTTGGTCACCGACCACCACTTGCCCGGCAGCGAATTGCCGCTGGCCGATGCCATCGTCAACCCGAACCAGCCGGGCTGCGAGTTTCCGAGCAAGGCCCTGGCCGGCGTCGGGGTGATTTTCTATGTGTTGATGGCCTTGCGCGCGCGCCTGCGCAGCCTGGGCCATTACGCCAGCAGGCCGCAGCCGAACATCGGCGAACTGCTCGACCTGGTGGCGCTGGGCAGCGTTGCCGACGTGGTACCGCTGGATGCCAACAACCGCATCCTGGTGCACCAGGGGCTGGAGCGGATTCGCGCGGGGCGTGCCCGGCCGGGACTCAAGGCGATCCTGGAGGTGGCCAAGCGTGAGCATTCGCGCCTGACCTCCACCGACCTGGGCTTTATCCTCGGACCGCGCCTGAATGCGGCGGGACGCCTGGACGACATGAGCCTGGGCATCGAATGCCTGCTTTGCGAAGACGCGGACTTGGCCCTGGAAATGGCCACCCAGCTCGATGACATGAACAAGGACCGCAAGTCCATCGAACAGGGCATGCAGCGCGAAGCGCTGGCCCAGCTCAAGGACCTGCCGCTGGAGTCGATGCCGTTCGGCCTGTGCCTGTTCGAGCCGGACTGGCACCAGGGGGTGATCGGCATCCTCGCCTCGCGCATGAAAGAGCGTTATCACCGTCCGACCATTGCTTTTGCCGACGCCGGCGATGGCATGCTCAAGGGCTCCGGTCGTTCGGTCCCGGGTTTCCATATTCGCGATGCCTTGAGCGTGGTGGCGGCGCAACACCCGGACCTGATGGGCAAGTACGGCGGTCACGCCATGGCGGCGGGCCTGAGCCTGGCGCAGGAAAACCTGCCGCTGTTCGCCGAAGCCTTCGATGCCGAGGTGCGCCGTCAGCTTTCCGAGGACGACCTGACCGGACGCCTGCAGACCGACGGTTCGCTGGCCGTGGAGGAGTTCAACCTGGAACTGGCCCGGGCGCTACGCAATGCCGGTCCCTGGGGCCAGCATTTCCCCGAGCCGCTGTTCCATGGCGTGTTCCAGTTGGTGGAAAAACGCATCGTCGGCGAGCGCCACCTGAAAGTGGTGCTGAAAAGCGAGTGCGGTTCGCTGAGGCTCGATGGGATTGCTTTCGGTATCGACCCGGAACTGTGGACCAACGCGCGGGTCGACTGGGTGGAGTTGGCCTACAAGCTCGACCTCAACGAGTTTCGCGGTAAGGAAAGCGTGCAACTGATGATTGCCCATATCGAGCCGCGCTAAATCCTCCCGGCGGCGCCGTTGTCGACTAGGCTCTAAGCACTGTCTGAATGGTCTTGTGACGTCGTCCTGTTTTTCACCCGCCGGGGGGCGGGCTTATCCACCACTCTTGTCACTTGCCGACGTTCTAACAGAACCCTGGAGCCAGCCCACTTGATTTGAGAGGTGCCCCATGAGTCTGCTGCTTGAACCCTACACCCTTCGCCAATTGACCCTGCTCAACCGCATCGCGGTCTCGCCCATGTGCCAGTACTCCAGTGTCGACGGCCTGGCCAATGACTGGCACCTCGTCCACCTGGGCAGCCGGGCGGTAGGCGGCGCCGGGCTGGTTTTCACCGAAGCCACCGCCGTCACCGCCGATGGCCGGATTACCGCCCAGGACCTGGGCCTGTGGAACGATGAGCAGATCGAACCGTTGCAACGCATCACCCGCTTCATCACCGCCCAGGGCGCGGTGGCAGGGATCCAGCTGGCCCACGCCGGACGCAAGGCCAGCACCCATCGGCCCTGGTTGGGTAAGCATGGCAGCGTCAAGCCCGAGGAGGGCGGCTGGACACCGGTCGGCCCGTCGCCGATTGCCTTCGATCCGCAGCACACGGCGCCCATACAACTGAATGAGCGTCAGATCGCCGAGGTGATAGCAGCCTTTGTCGCCTCGGCCAAACGGGCGCTGGAGGCCGGTTTCAAAGTGGTCGAAGTGCATGCGGCCCATGGTTATCTGTTGCACCAGTTCCTGTCGCCATTGAGCAACCAGCGCCGCGACCAATACGGTGGCTCCTTCGAAAATCGTATCCGCCTGGTGTTGCAGGTGACCGAGGCCGTGCGTGGGGTCTGGCCTGAAGCATTACCGCTGTTTGTCCGTGTTTCGGCTACCGACTGGGTGGAAGATGGCTGGAACCCCGATGAGACGGTGGAACTGGCGCGGCGCCTGAAGGCCCTCGGCGTCGACCTGATCGACGTGTCCTCGGGGGGGACCGCCGTCAATGCGGAAATTCCTACGGGCCCGGGTTATCAGACCCGTTTCGCCGAGCGCGTACGCAAGGAGTCCGACATCGCCACTGGTACTGTCGGCCTGATTACCGAGCCGGCCCAGGCCGAGCACATCCTGCGCACCGGCCAGGCGGATGTGATCCTGCTGGCCCGCGAGTTGTTGCGCGACCCTTACTGGCCGTTGCACGCGGATGATGACCTGGGTGGGCGCAAGGCCATCTGGCCGGCGCAGTATCAGCGCGCGACCCATCGCGACCAGCCGATTCACGAGTCGGATTTGCGCGAGTGAGGGTTGCAGGCTTGTCGTAAGAGATTTGAACGAATAAGGTCCGTTTCATGAACTCACACCTGAACACTTCGATTATTCCCACCCTCCCTATGAGGGTGGACTGACGCGTGTTCTGAAAACACCCGAAACCCGCCCACCGAGGCGGGTTTTTTCTGGCCGCTTTGTGGGGATTGGACGTCAAAAGGAGATTGAAATGTCGCAAGCAGAAACCTCTGTTACCCGCGATTGTGTTCCGACCCTGCACCTGGTTTGTGGAAAGATCGGCTCGGGAAAGTCGACGCTGGCGCAACGCCCATCGGCTGCATTTCCTCGATGTGGGCGATGAGGTGTGCAAGGCACGCCTGAGGGCTCGCAACGAGGCGGGCGATCATCCGTTCAAGACCAGCGAGGCCGAGTTCGAGGTGATTTCCCGTTACTTCGACGCGCCGGCTGTGGAGGAAGGGTTTGAGGTAGTGCGGTATGCGTAAAAAAGCCCTCAAACGCTCATCACTGGGTCTTTCCGGGATGATTTGAATTTCCTGCTGGAAATTTCGAAATGTTCTTAGCCGGCTTCGGACTGTTCCTACGCTTAGGGGAAGTCTGAAGCGGTTCGTCCAGGCCGGGCAGGTTCATCCAGCGAGGGAAGGTCATCATGGCAAAGGCACGAAGCATTGTTGGTTTCATGCTGTTCCTCTGGGCCCTCAGGCCACGCCGGGTGCGTGCACTCAGTGCCGAGGAGCGCAGGCTGGTGGAGCATTACCGGGCGTTGTCGCAGGAGGACCGAGTGGCGATGCGCTATTTGCTCAGCGCCATGGACAGTGTGTCGCGGTTTTGAAGGTTTATTGGGCGTATGGCCCGGGCAGCCACTCCGCTGCCCGGGCACTTGCCGTTACCGGCTGATTTTCCAGGCATCGCCCGCCGGGGCCGTGCCACGGTCATAAGGCTTGCCCAGCCACATGTAGAGCAGGCCAAGGCCGATGACGATGGCGGTGCTCAGGACCATGGCGTAGTTGATGTACCAGGCTGCATCCGGGGTGCGCGGCCAGGCCATGTTGACGATGGCGCCGACGCCGTAGACCAGCGCGCCGATGTTCACCGGCAGGCCCCAGGCGCCCAGGCTGAACTTGCCACTGGGTTTCCAGCCGCGAGCCCGGGCAAACAGGGCGGCGAGCACGATCATCTGGAACGCCAGGTAGATGCCGATGGCCGCGAAGCTGACGATGGTCGCCACGGCATCCTGCAAGAAGAAGCCGAGGGCGATGATCAGCGCCGGCAGGACACCGGAGACGAACAGCGCCGCCACCGGCACCTGGGTGGTCGGCGAAATCCGCTTGAGCAGGTGGCTGCCGATGACCATTTCATCCCGGGCGTAGGAATACAGCAGGCGGCTGGCGGCCGCTTGCAGGCTGATGACGCAAGAGATGAAGGAAATCATCACCACGCCCATCACCACTTTCGAACCGACGCTGCCGAAGGCATTGTTGAGGATGGTGGTCACCGGGTCCTTGTCAGTGCCGTTGATCACCGCCTGCATGTCCGGCACGGCGAGGATCAGTGCCAGGCAGGCGAACATCGCCGCGATGCCGCCGATATAGATCGTCATGCGCATGGCCACCGGGATCTGCTTGCTCGGGTTCGGGGTTTCCTCGGCCACATCGCCGCAGGCTTCGAAACCGTAGTAGAGGAACATGCCCGCCAGGGACGCGGTGAGGAAGGCCGGCAGGTAGGAACCGTCGACGCGGATATCGAAGGTGTTGAACAGTACGCTGATCGGCTGATGACGTTCGAACACCAGCAGGTAGACGCCGACGATCACCGCACCGACCAGTTCGCAGAGAAAGCCGAACATGGCGATGCGCGCCAGGACCTGGGTGCCGCTGAGGTTGACCAGGGTGGCGAACAGCGTGAGCACCAGGGCGATGACGATATTGGTGTTGTTGCTCGGCTCGAAACCGAGCATGGCGGCCAGGTAGGGACCGGCACCGACGGCGACGGCGGCAATGGTCACGCACAGGGCGATGGAGTAGATCCAGCCGACCATCCACGCCCAGCGTTTACCCACCAGGCGCCGGGCCCAAGGGTAGACGCCACCGGAAATCGGGAACTGCGAAACCACTTCACCGAAGATCAGGCACACCAGCAGTTGCCCGCAGCCCACCAGCAGATAGGCCCAGAACATCGGCGGGCCGCCGGCGGCCAGGCACAGGCCGAACAGGGTGTAGACGCCGACCACCGGCGAGAGATAGGTAAAGCCCAGGGCGAAGTTTTCCCACAGGCTCATGCTGCGATTGAAGTTCGAGGTGTAGCCCAGTTTGCGCAGCTGTTCGGCATCGCTGTCGGCGGCTGCGTCGAGATGGGGTTGTGCAGTCATGGCGGTATGGCTCCAGGAAATCGGCAGATTTCGGATGTCCGAAACCGTGGCCGGGCCATCGCGGCCCGTCCCGGTTCGGTATTGTTGTAGTGGCTTTGTACTTAGTGCTTGAACATCACATGGCGTACGGTGGTGTAGTCTTCCAGCCCGTACATGGACATGTCCTTGCCATACCCGGACAGCTTCTGACCGCCGTGGGGCATTTCGCTGACCAGCATGAAGTGGGTGTTGACCCAGGTGCAGCCGTATTGCAAACGGGCCGCCAGGCGATGGGCGCGACCGATGTCGGCGGTCCATACCGACGAGGCCAGGCCGTAGTCCGAATCGTTGGCCCAACCCAGCACCTGGGCTTCGTCGTTGAACTGGGTCACCGACACCACCGGCCCGAACACCTCGCGCCGAACGATTTCGTCATCCTGCTGGGCATCGGCCAGGACCGTCGGTTCGAAGAAGAAGCCATTGCCGGGCACCGGCTTGCCACCCGTCACCAGGCGGATATGCGGTTGCGCCAGCGCACGCTCGACGAAACCGGCCACGCGATCACGGTGCTGGGCGGTGATCAGCGGGCCCAGCTCGGTTTCAGGATCGTCCTGCAAGCCATACTGGATGGTGCTGACCGCCGCGCCGAGTTTCTCGACGAACTTCTCGTAGATCCCGGCCTGGGCATAGACCCGGCAGGCGGCGGTGCAGTCCTGGCCGGCATTGTAGAAGCCGAAGGTGCGGATGCCGGCCACGGCGGCGTCGATGTCGGCGTCGTCGAAGATGATCACCGGGGCCTTGCCGCCCAGCTCCATGTGCATGCGCTTCACACTGTCGGCGGTGTTGGCAATGATGTGCGAGCCGGTGGCGATGGAGCCGGTCAGCGACACCATGCGCACTTTCGGGTGGGTCACCAGCGGATTGCCCACGGTCGGGCCGCGGCCGAAGACCAGGTTGAGCACGCCGGCCGGGAAGATCCCCGCCGCCAGTTCGGCCAGGCGCAATGCGGTCAGCGGGGTCTGTTCCGACGGCTTGAGCACCACGGTATTGCCGGAGGCCAGGGCCGGGGCGATTTTCCAGGCGACCATCATCAGCGGGTAGTTCCACGGCGCGATGGAGGCGATCACGCCCACCGGGTCGCGGCGGATCATCGAGGTGTGGCCGGGCAGGTATTCGCC
>JACXTT010004888.1_pt1 | contig 19742 bp, 18 predicted proteins | sample 9270951 | NCBI WGS metagenome assembly JACXTT01 (sample SAMN15532306, study PRJNA645909) | rock metagenome | isolation source: weathered quartz diorite | place: Puerto Rico | collected 2017-06-21 | reverse complement strand
CACATCCGTTTGAGCATCTGGTCGGGCCGGGAATCGGCCGGGCGGAATACGGAGGTTTTTTGATGAGCCTGCCGGCCAGACGGATGTATGACGTCTGGCGGGACCCGGACTACGATCTTGCCGAAACGAAGCCGGAGAGGCTGCTGCTGGCTGGGCTGGACTACTCGGTACACCGATTCGTGGTGTACGTAGCCGCAAAGCCCCCAAGATCGATTTTCCGCAACCTTGCGGCGCGCTTTGGGAGGACCCTGGTTTACATTCCAATCGGCCAGCTATCCCCCATTAGTATCAATAAGATCCGAGTGGTTCATATACTGGACGGATATGATAAGCGGAAGAAAGCGAAAGAGTACCTATGGTAACATGGGAGCCCCGGGTGTTCTACCTAGACCGACGTAAGGGGTCTGTTGTATATCCAACGACCAGGGCTATATGCTAGGCTCGGCAGTAACAGCCTAAAGAGAAGGGGCACAATCAGTTCCTGAGAAGGGGTGGGCCATGCCGTTCACCTCTTTTCGGTTTTTTCCGATGGAATAGTACGGAGTGGAACGGAACGGTGAGAGGTCTAACCGGGACGTTAGTACTATACATTGATTGTGCTCTAAGTTGTTGTCTAAGTAATAAATCTGATTTTCAATTTGCCGGAAATCGTGTTACCCTTCTCCCATCGGTGCAAATGATTGCACTCAAGGAGAAGAAGGAGACACATGAAACGTTTGATCGAACTCGCCGTTAAGTTGCAGGTTTGGAAGGACACCAAAGGTCAGGACCTGATCGAATACGCCCTGATGGCCGGCTTCGTGGCCGTCGCCGCAGGCGCGATCATGCCCAACATTTCTGCCAGCATCACCGTCATCTTCAGCAAGGTGAACTCGCTGCTGACCTCTGCCGCCTCGTCCTAACCCAGGCCGAAGCTAACCATAAACACCACGGCGGGTGGAGCGATCCACCCGCCGTTGGTTTTAACGATCTTTTTTTGGGGGAGCCGCGACCGTCAGGATTCTTCTCCTGACGTTCGCGGCTTTACTGTTTTTGCATATAACCTACGGGTAGGTCCGCCAGTTCAGTGCGCCGCCCCCGCTTCCACCAGTCCGGCCACGGGGCTCTCCAGGTTGCCGTCAGCCCCGAAGTTCCAGTCGCGCGGATCTCCCACCACTTCCAGCATGGGGTTCTTCCGGATTTCGGGGAGCATATTTTCGGAGAGGCCAATCCAGCCGAGCTCCAGGGAATTCTTCAGCCAGCCGAACGTCACATCCTTTCGATCGAACTTGCCGACGGTCGGCCAGAGGCGCTCCAGGCATTCGCGGTCGGTCGAGAAGTGGATCGGAATGCGGATGCAGGCGGGAGTGGACGCGGTAAGGGAATTGATGCGTGTGGGATTCCAGTCTATGGCGTTCAGCAGGTTATCGTGAATGGCATCGGCCATGCCCAGGCCGACGCCGTTACCGTAGCTGAGGCTGCTGATGGACCGGGCGTAAATGCGCTCGATGTGCGGGGCAGTGTCCCACGGGTTGTACTGCCCGTGCACGCCGCGATTGACCACCTTTGTGTCCATTCCGGCGCCGGAAATATTCTTGCCGATTTCATCAAGGACCAGGATATCGAGGTCGAAGGGAATGCGGCCGACCCAGGACTTGGCGAGCGCCAGCAACTCCTCCTCGCGGTGTTCCATCGCTTCTACGGGAACGGCGGTGAGTTGGGCGGTGGAGTGATGGGCATCCTCAATGATTGCCATGCCGCCGAGGATCTTGCCGGATTTCAAGACCTGGCGGCCAATGGAGCGGATGACGTTCTCCAGGCCAAGCTTGTAGGCGTAGGTGTGGTAGTGCTGGGCGCCGGCGAACTTGCCGAGCCCGATGGCCATCATCTTGAACAGCCCGCTTTCGATTTTGCCAGCGAAGTCGGTGTGCCACTTGACGCGGCCGACCAGCGTGACGCCGTCGGCGTTGAAGGCGTTGCGGTCCATGAACGCTTCGATGCCTTCCGGCGTGCGGCCGAGGGAGACCACTTCAAGCGAGCTGACGATCGGGCAGCCCATGGTTTCCTGGATGATGCCGTAGTGGGCCAACACGTCGGCCTGGCCTTCCGCGGTGGCCGCGCCGTGGCTGCCCATGGCTGGGAAGATGAACGGCTGCATGCCCTGCGACTTCCAGTAGTCCGCGACGCCGCGCGCGATGGTGGCGATGTTGGTGATTCCGCGGCTGCCGACGCCGATGGCGACGCGCGAGCCGGGCTTCAGGCGGGATGCAAAGCCGGACGCGTTGAGCTCCTGGCGGATCGTGCCGGGGATATCGCGAATGGCGCGGTCGGGGAAATTCTGGCGGACGAGCAGGAGGCGGGAATAAGACATGCTGTGATTATATAACTCAAACCTCTCCGTTTTCGGCGCCGGGAGGCTTTTTGTGCTTAGGCTTCGCGCGCAGAGCCTTGGGCTGGATGGTGCGGGCGGATTTTACTACGCCGACACGCTCCCGGGCCAGCTTGCGGACCTCCGTGGCGGCGTCGAAGATGCGTTTCTTCCGTGGCACGGCAATTACCAGTATAGCGGCGGGCAGAGGTTACGATGATGCGAAGCAGCGCGGCCGGTTCGCGTGCGGAAAAAAAGGTTGTGTTCGCGGCGCGCATGGAGGTTGCTGCTCCGGTTCGTTAGCAGCTGAGAGCCGTCCGCGCCAGCTCTGACGGCCGTGACGCTGCTTATCGGCGTGATAGCCGCTGTGCACCGACAGGGATTTCGATTCGGGAGATTCCGGACTGCTGTTGATGCTTGTGCTGGCGGGCGTGCCTTTTGGGCGACCAATGCTTTTGCGGTCTGCGGTTCGAGCCTCCTTGCCTTAGGGCGGCATAGAAGCTTAAGATGTGGGCTAGACAAAGAATGGAAAATACGACCAACGACACCCTGTTGACCGCTTAACTCTCGTCCCCTTTCATTTGGAGTGGAGGAGACTTTGATACAGACGTCCGAATTCGAATTGTCCTCCTGGTTTTCGTCCTCGGGCGGCTTCTCTCTTTCGATTGGGCCGCCGGACGTTTCGATTTCCTTTCCCCAGGCTGTTCCGCGAGAGGGACTGTCAGGAGTTGCGCCGCTAGGTAACCAGCCAAGCTCGCATGGGACAATTCACCCGCCAGTCGTAAGGTTTCTCGCTCTCTCCTTAGCACCTCCGCTTGTCATATCATCGGTATTCCTATGAGTCTGTTGCGCAAATTCAATTCTCGTGTTCCATGGCCTGTCCGCTTGGTGCTGGTGGGCGCAATCGGGCTCTCTATTGTCGAAGCTGCGGGGAGGTTCGTCCCCAGCGGCTTTGCCTTCGCGTTGAAGGTCTCCGGCAACGCCCCGCTATGCTCCTGGGCAAGGGTCCTTTCCTTTCAATCCGATCTGGCCGGTCGAGAGAAGCTGGACAAGGGGCTGTTGGCCGAGTTATCCGTCAAGGAGAGCGACCAGGCGAATGGGATCCAATTGATTTCCACCTCCAAGAAGCCGTACTGGATCAAAGCCAAGGGCGAAAAGCTGGATGGGAAGGAGTTGTTGGCCGATCTACTGGCGGATCATGATCTATTGGCGCAGTGGTATCCGCAGTATTGCGTTCGACCCGGTGACATCGTCCTCGATTGCGGAGCCCACGTTGGCGTTTTCACCCAGAAGGCGCTCGATCTCGGCGCATCTAAGGTTATTTCGATCGAACCGGACCCGGTAAATATGGAGTGCCTGCGGCGGAACCACAGCCGCGCGATTGCCGAAGGCCGAGTGATCCCTGTCCAGAAGGGGGTATGGAGCAGCGAGGGCAGCATGACACTGCGTCTCGCTCTCGAGAATTCCGGCATGAACACCGTGGTGCCGGAGATACAGCGGTCGAGCGATGGCTCGGTCACGGTTCCTGTTACTAGGATCGATACAATCGTCAAATCTTTAGGCCTGCCAAGAGTCGATTACATAAAGATGGATATCGAAGGCGCCGAACGCGAGGCTCTGGCCGGCGCCATGGAAACCCTTAGGCACTCTCGCCCGCGGATGATGGTAGACAGCTACCATCGCAGCGACGACCCACAGGTGCTGCCTGCCGTCATTCGCAAAGCGCACGCGGACTACCAGATGATCTGCGGGCCTTGCCAACTCAATCCCACTCCGTCCTTGATCCCCCACGTAGCTTTCTACCAATAAGTCTCCCGAAAGTCCCGACCGTGTACAGATCCATCGGAGCAGGCGGATTTCAACACCTCGACGCGCTCCCCGGGCCAGCTTTCGTACATACATGGCCGGACCGAAGATGCGTTTCTTGCGTGGCTCGCCGATTACCAGAATAGCGGGCGGCCGATGTTACGATGATGCCAAGTCTTGTGCCCGACGCGCCCCAACCAACGATGATCCTGATGCCGGTTCATGACGACTGGGACGCATTAGGAATGCTGTTGCCGCTTCTGGATGAGGCTTTAGCTGCTGGCCGAATGCGGGCCCGAATCGTGATAGTGAACGACGGCTCCACCGTGAAAGCGCCGGAAATCCGGGAGCAGAAATTCTCCAGCCTGGACCGTATCGATATTCTGCACCTCCGCCGCAACGTGGGGCACCAGCGCGCGATTGCGCTGGGCCTGGTGTGGGTGCACGGGAACACGGAATGTGACCGGATCGTGGTGATGGACTCCGACGGCGAGGATCTCGCATCGGATGTGCCGCTGCTGCTCGGCGAGTTTGAGCGCGCGGGCGGGGGCAAAGTGGTGTTCGCCGCGCGCAAGCGGCGGACCGAGAGGCTGATGTTCCGCGTCTTTTATCACCTCTACCGGGCGGCGCATTTCATGCTGACCGGGATCAGCGTCCGAGTGGGAAACTTCAGTGTCTTGCCGCGGACCGCGCTGGAGGGACTGGTGGTGGCACCCGAGTTGTGGAACCATTATGCGGCGGCGGTGTTCCGGTCGAGGATTCCATACACCTCCATTCCGCTGGCGCGCGGAATCCGGCTGAGGGGCAGTTCCAAGATGAATTTTCCGTCGCTGGTAGTGCACGGACTGAGCGCGATCTCGGTCTTTTCAGACATTGTGGGGGCTCGTCTGCTTGCCGCCATGACAGGCGTGACGCTGTTGTCGGCGCTGCTGATCGGCGTAGTGGTCGCGGTGCGGTGGCTGACCGGGATGGCGATTCCGGGATGGGCCACTTATACTTCCGGCCTCCTGCTGGTGATCCTCATGCAAAGCGTGGTGGCCTCCTTTCTGCTTGTGTTCACGATTGTCAGCTCGCGGACAGGCGCCGGATTTCTGCCTCTTCGCGACGCGGGGTATTACATTAGTTCCGCGGACAAGGTGTGGCCGGCGGAATGAGCGAACTGGACTACGCAGGCGGAGAACTGAAGATATTCGCCAAAGCGCGAATCTGGAAGAGCTACTTCCGCTCACGCATCCAGGCGCACATTCGAGGGGAAGTGTTGGAGGTGGGAGCGGGTTTGGGCGCGACTACCCATGTTTTTGACGCCCTGCCGGTGGAGCGCTGGGTGTGCCTGGAGCCCGATCCAGGCATGTCGACGCAACTGCGTGGCGAACTGGCCGGATCCTGGCGCTATGAGGTGATCACCGGGACACTGGAGGATCTGGACCCGGCGCGGCGGTTCGACGCCGTGATCTACATCGACGTGCTGGAACACATCGAGAACGACCGGGCGGAACTGGCACGGGCGGCGTCGCGCTTGCGGGCAGGCGGTGCGCTGGTGGTGCTCTCGCCGGCGCACCAATGGCTGTATACGCCGTTCGACAAAGCGATCGGCCACTACCGGCGCTACACGAAGAGCATGCTGCGGGCTCTCCAGCCTCCCGGGCTCAGACTCTCCCGGCTGTTCTATCTGGATTCCGCCGGCTTGTTCGCATCCCTGGCCAACCGGCTGGTGCTCAGGCAAAGCATGCCCACCGAGAATCAGATCCTGACGTGGGACCGCGCGATTGTGCCGGTATCGCGGCTGACGGACAGGCTGTTGGGCTTTCAATTTGGGAAGACGGTTGTGGCGGTGTGGATTAAAGAAGGTGGATAGGCGCGACTGCCAGCGGGTCGTTTTTCGCATTCCCGGCGATTCTCCATTCCGTCTGTTCGCGCAAGCCAAGCGGCTGATGACAGCTTGCGGCGAGGGCCGGGCGCGGGCTTGAGGCGGCGGATGATTGGTACTCGCGGATAGCGATGCGACTCAAGTGAGTTTCTTCAACTCCAGCGGCCGGCGAGTCGAACCGGTTAGGTCATAATGCAAATGCTACGAACAGACGATCTACTGCTTGGTATTGGCGGACATCGTATCTCGGGTCGGGTGTGATGAGGTGATGCCGGACCGGATCGTGTAGCATATTCAGCGAGCGGATTCCACTCATCCCCCAAACCCTGGCGTCTGGCAGCAGCCTTGAAACCGGAGAAAGGGAATCATGCGGCGTATCGTTTTCCATATTCTGAGAGCCTTCATCTATATCGTTGGTACGATCGTTGTGCTCTCTCTTCCGTTCTATTTCGTCCCTGGCCTGGCGATTCTGTTCGTAGGAAAGATACCAACCAGTCCCTATTGCTCCACATGGAAAGCCGTCGCCGACGGAAATACCAAGATCAAGCAGGCCCAGTTTACCGAAGACATAAACAAGAAAATTAAACTGCTGAGGACTGAGGGCCGGTTCAAACAGTGGCAAACGCCCATGGGCGTCTATTGGACCCCCGACAGCAGCGACTCAGTGCTCCTTTCCACGTTGCTGGCACAGCAAGCTAGAGAAATATACGGCGACCGGCAAGCAGGCGTGCATGCCGGGGATGTGGTGCTCGATTGCGGCGCTCACGTGGGCACCTATGTCCACACCGCGCTGGCGGCGGGCGCTCGCCTTGTAGTGGCCATCGAACCTTCACCTGACGCGATCGTGTGTCTGCGGAGGAACTTCGAAGACGAAGTGAAGAAAGGCCGGGTCATTGTTTACCCCAAGGGTGTCTGGGACGAGGAGAAGACCCTTACCTTCTACGACAATGGAAACGGCGCGGTAGGCGACAGCTTCGTCAGTCACAATGAACTCTCCAAGCCTGTCGCCAGCATTCCGGTCACCACAATCGACAAAATCGCGGAGGAACTTGGGATCGCTAAGGTCGATTTCATCAAAGCGGACGTCAAGGGTGCCAGTGAACGAATGGTCCGCGGCTCCGCACTGGTACTGAAGCGCGATTCTCCGCGATGGGCGATATCCACGGAAACTCCGCCGGAAGACCCCAAAGCTCTCACGGATCTTCTGCGGGCTGTCGTGCCCTCGTACCAAGTCACCGGAGGTCCGTGCCTCTATACGGAAGGCGAGATCCGGAGTGATGTGATGTTCTATAAGTAGTCGTGCTCCGGAGGCTTCTGTATGAGCTAGAAGCCAGACCCCTGGACGCAGAAGTAAAGCTATTTCTGGATGTTGCCGATAGTCTAGAACCAATGACCAGCAGGCTCCCCATCCGTCCGGCACCCTGCGTTTCATGGCCGTATAGCTCGCTCTTCCGGCGTCGAGCGGTAAACGCGGATTTCTCCTCACGGGCTTTGTGTCCGTCCGGCCGGCGGGCGTTCATGGCAAATCCGGGCAGCGAGTTGTGAGCCCGCAAGTGACTCCCATCGCCGCCGTAAAGGTCCCATCCGGATCCTGGCGGCTGGCCTGCCTGGGGGCGTTTGTCCTCACGCTGGGCTGGTCATGGTGGCTTTTCGGCGACCGCCTCATGGTGGTGCTCGACGAAGGAATTTATCTGGACGGAGGCGTGCGCGTCCTGGCGGGGCAGGTCCCTTACCGCGACTTTTTTGCGCTCACCGGCCCAGGAACCTTTGGGTGGCTGGCGCTTCTGTTCCGGATTTTCGGCGTGTCGTTGTCGAGCGCACGGATCGCGGTAGTGCTGGCCCACGCACTGATGGCAACCTCGGTGCTCTATCTGGCATCCCGGCGGCTTTCGCTGCCGGGGGCGGCATTCATCACGTTCGTGTACGTCATCCTGCAGACTGTCGACGGGAACCAGGGGCTCTGCAATCACCGGCTGGACAGTGCCGCAGTCGCCTTGCTGGCGGTGGTAACCGCCGCAATGGGGTCGGAGCGAAAATCGCGGGCGGCGGATTGCATCGCCGGAGCGCTGGCCGCGGCGGCGGCATGGTTTACGCCGCCCGTGGCACTGCTGGGCGCGACGATGATCGGCTGGCTCGCCTGGAATCCCGAACGGCGGCGCAGGCTGCCGGCGTTCCTGGCGGGCAGCATCCTGTGCTCAGCGCCGGTGGCCGGCTGGCTCGCGGCAGAGTCGGCCCTGACGCCGATGGCGCACCATCTCCTGTGGACTTCGTCGAACTATTCGCGCGCGAACTTTATCAGCTACGGAGGAGTGATCGGCGGATACAGCGGGATTTTTTCCGATGCCACGGGAGCCGAGGCAATGAGCCGCGCAGTAGTGATGCTCGGGCTGGCGATTCCGGTGTTCTTGCCATTTATGGTCTGGGGAGGATGGTTGGTAAGGCTGGCGGCGGCGCGCCGGCGCCGCGATCCGGAAAATGACCTGGCCGTCTTCCTCCTGCTCTGTTCGGCGGCTCTTCTGGCTTCCGCGTATCCGCGATGGGACCAGTCGCACATCCGCTTTGTGAGCCCGGTATTCTTTGTGCTTGCGGGGTGGCTGGCCGGATCCATCCGTACGCCGCTGGTTAGGGTGCCGGTATTCCTCGTGGCGAGCCTCTATTCGTCAATGTTCCTGTTCTACTCGGTCACGAACCGGGTTTCGCTGGGAACGGCGAAAACGCCGGCCGGCCGGATTCACGGCGACACCGAGACTCTTCTTCTGGTCGATCAGCTGATCCATTACGTGCGTCCGGGCGACCGGATGTTCGCTTTTCCGTACATGCCAATGATGTACTTTGTCACCGGCGCGAAGAACCCTACGCGCTACTCCTTTCTTCAACCCGGAATGATGACCGAGCAGGACGAGCGTTCAGCATTGGATGGCCTTCAGCGAAATCCGCCGGAGTGGATCCTCTACTCGGACGTCCCGCCCCGCGCGTACCTGCGAACCTGGCCGAGCAGCGATCCGGCCCGCCTGCGGATGGAATCAATCGAGAAATTCATCCGCGAGAAGTACAGCCGGACGGCTTATCTCAAATATCCTGGCCTCGATTTCGAAATTCTGCGCTTCGGGCCGGCGCCAGGCGTGGGCAGGTCCGGCGCGGCGGCGTTCTGAGAGCCATGAGGATCGACTCATGCGAATAGGGCGACCCTTGGTAGTCTTGCCGGTCCTGCTCTTCTGCGGCTGGATCGCGCTGACCGCGGCCGTTTCCAACGCTAAGTTGTTCCTCGAAGGCCGCAATGATTTTCTGGCTTTCTACGTAGGCGGAAAGTTGGTTGCCAGCGGGCAGCTTTATTCCGAGTCGGCGGTCCTCGACGGCCAACTGCATTGGGCCGGATTCCAGAATCCTCATCACCTTTATGTGCGCCTTCCATTCCACGCCCTCTTCCTCAAAGCGCTGACGATATTTCCTTACAGGACTGCCTACGTGCTGTTCCAGGCGCTGAGTATCGCGGCCTGTTGGGCATTCCTGCGCATATATTGGCCGCAGTGTCCCGAGCTTCTGCTTCTGCTGGCGATGTCCGTTCCCGCTTATCTCAATCTCTGGCAGGGGCAGGACATCGCCTTCGTATTGTGGCTGGCAGGCGTGTCGCTCTCCCTGGCAGCTTCCCGCCGTGACTTTGCCTCGGGCCTGGTGCTGGCGCTGTGCGGCGTGAAACCTCACTTTTTCTTGTTTGTGCCTATCGTCGTTCTGGCCAAGCAGCGCTGGCGAATCCTGGCCGGGGCGGCCCTAGGCGGCGTGCTCCTTCTGGCTGTTAGTTTCGCCGCCGAGGGCCTGCATTGGCCATCCCGCTATGCGGCGATTCTCGAGAATCCAATGGTCCATCGCTGCATCGAGTGCATGCCGGGCATCCGCGGAGTCCTCCACGAAATGAATCGGGAAAATCCGGTTGCCTTCGTGTGCTTCGGACTGTTGGCCGGGACGGTTACCTACCTCATCGCCCGGCGGAGTTCGGACTACGCCGTGCCCTTCTGCTTCAGTATTGCCGCGGCGCTAGTCGCGAGCATGCACGTCTACGTCGCGGATTATTTTCTACTCTTGCTGATTCCCGCTGTCGCGAGGTTCCCTGAGCGGGGCGGCCGGCTCCTCCTGCTTTCGGTGCTCAACCCTGTGACAGTCGTAGTATTCATGGCGACGCCTTTGCCCTGGAAGGCCGCTCTCCCGATCCTCGTCTGTCTGTTACTGGTCTGGGCCGCATGGCATCCACCGAACCCTCGCTCAGACCTGAACGTTCTCCAAAGCTGACACCGGCGCGGATGGCAGACAGGATCTTCTCTCTGGCGTCGGCTCGCGATTCCCGCGTTGGCGGTTTTATTGGTGTTTGCCGGCCGAGTCTTTCAACGCCGGATGCCAGGCGGCCGGCCTTGCGTATGGTTTCAGCTCGATCGGCTGCTCGTCCGGTTCCAACAGCCACACCTTACGGGCAGGAAAGTAGCGGATCAGCTCGGCATCCTTCTCGGGCGTCATCTCGCGGGCCCAGACGACTTTGGCCGCGTCGATGTCCGCCTCGTTGTAGACCCATTCGTCGCCCGCGATGTGATGGTCTTCGGAATACCTCACAATGATCAGGTGGCTCTCCGGAGTGCGGGAAAGCTCCTTCAGGATCGCCGCCCGGCGCGCGCTCCAGTGCTCCGTCTGCGGACGCGCAGGACTGGCCAGCGCCGCCATCTGCACCAGCACCACCGTCAGACAAACCAGCGGCGTCGCCCTTGAAACCAGAACTGGGAAGGCGCGGTTGGAGCGCCGGAGGTGGCGCAGGCCTTGCAGCAAGAAAGCGAAGAAGATGCCGAGGTAGGGCGCAAAATAGTGCGGATTCGAATACGCGCTCAACTGCATGATCAGCAGGGATACCAGGCCCATCGACAGCAGCAGCCGCAAACGGCGGTCGCGCAAAACCCGGCCGGCGCCCGCCAGCGCCGGTGTCAGGGGAACGCCCAAAAGGAAAAACCAAGTGGTGCTCACGTTGACGAAACCGCGCGATAAAAGGTCCCAGTTCCGTCCCGCGTTGAACTCACTCAGCTCCCAGTCGAGGTAGAAGCGGCGCATCACACTATGCCGGTATTGGGGCGCGGGGGCCGGCTTGTCAAACACCATCAGGCCCGCGACGGCGTACTGCTGCCGGTTCGCCAGGTAAGGCATCTTCAGCGGGTCGCCTGTGTTCCGCCAGTTGTAATACGCCATCGCGCTTCCGGTCAGCATCAGAACCAGCGCGAGGGGCCCCAGCGCGGCGGCAACGCGGCGCGGTTGTGCCTGGCGCCACAAGGCGTAAAAAAGCACGGCGGCCAACGGCAGGCCTAACGCGAAGCCCTCGAACGGCCGGCTATTCGCCAACAGGGCCAGTCCCAGTCCCAGCAGCAGAGAGTGTCCGATGCGCGCCCGCCGCATTAGCCTGGGGAGCGCCCCGAGCGCCAACGCGCCGCCGGTCCCGGCCATCGCCCCGCCCCAATATCCGTTCGCCCAATAGTGAAATACGGCGAATTGCAGTACCACCAGCAGTCCGCCGAGAAACGCCCAGTAAGGCGGCAGCCAGGCCTGCAGCATCCAGCACAGAGCCGCGCACATCGCCGCCGTACCCAACCAGACGCCGAACCACGGATGTCCGAACAGAACCTTGCCTGCGGCCAGGGCCAGCCCCTGAGCCGGGTGGTACATCGACATGTAGCTGGGACGCTGGTTGATGTGGAAGCTCTCAAAATGCTCCCACATGGGGTGGGTAGGGTTGGTGACGCGGCCGTGCGCGAAGGTGTCTGCCGCCAGCAGGTAGCTGAACTCGTCGTGGACCCTCGGAATGGGGAATCCAGTACGAAGCCTGGGAATGCCTCCCAGGATCAGCGCCAGAAAAAAAACGGCCGCCACAGCCATCGACTTGCGGCGGGCAAACCGCGCCGCCACTCTTTCCAGAATGTACAACCTGATGGAGATACCTTTGAATGACAGGAGCAGACACCAAACCAATAACGTAACTGCGCAGTCGCGGATCAGTATCCCGGGCATGAAGGGTCGATCATAGATCGGCCGTTTGGCGGCTTCTTCTTAGGCCCGGGGGTTACCTCAAGCCCTTGTTACGCCGAACTTCTCGCTCAACAGCTTGCGCGCTTTGAAGATTCGCGTTGCCACGGTGTTCAGTGGAGCCCCCGTGGCGGCGGCAATCTCCTCGTAGCTCATGTCGTCGATGACGCGCATGCGGAAGGCAGTCTGCAGCACCGCGGGCAGCATTTGCAGGAGCTTCACCGCGGTAGCGCCGGCGTCTACTTCTTCGAATTGATAATCGGTGACGGCCAACTCCCGTTCGCGCTCCGCGCCGTCGACCTCCACGGTAAGCCGGACCATGCGGTCCTCCCGGTCGGAACGCTGCTTGCGGAGTTTTTGCAGGATGGTGAATTGCACCACCCGGTAGATGAACGTATTGAGCCGGGAGTCCCCGCGAAATTCCGAGGCGGAACGCACCAGGGACATGTAAGCGTCGTGCATCACGTCGTCGCGGTCCGCCGGGTTGCGCACTTCCCGGGCCAGCAGGCCCTGGACCTGCCGGTTCTTCGAGAAGTATTTCTCGTACAGATCCTGTTGGGCCTGGGTGTCGCCACTCCGGGCAGCCTGTAACAGTTCGACTTCGGGGTTCGACCCCGCGTCCACTACCTTTTCAGCAAAGTCCCGCGCGATCAAGACCTGCAGGTCCATAGCTTCCTCTCCGTTCGAGCAGAGCACGAAAGGTTAAGAGCAATGGATGGACTCCGAGGCCAACTTCTTCCCGGGGAGGGGAAAAAAGAATTTAGCTCGGCGGGATCTGGTTAACAGATTGAAATAGAAAGAGATGCGTCTGCATCTACAGCAGATCAGACGATGAAAAGAAGAAACGCAGCTCGGCCTTAGCGTTCTCCGGCGAATCCGACCCGTGAATCGCATTGCGCTCGATGGAGGAGGCGAACAGCTTACGGATGGTTCCGTCGGCGGCGTTGGCCGGGTTAGTGGCGCCCATTACCTCGCGCAGTTTCTTGACGGCGTCCTCCCGTTCCAGCGCCAGCACCACGACCGGGCCTTCGGTCATGAATGAGACCAGGCTCGAATAAAACGGCCGCTCGCGGTGCACGGCATAGAACTCCTCGGCCAGCCGGCGGGTAAGGTGCAGCTTGCGCATGGCGATGATGCGGAAGCCTTCTTTCTCCAGATGCCCAAGGACGCCTCCGATGTGGTTGGCGGCGACGGCGTCCGGCTTGATGATCGAAAAAGTGCGTTCCAAAGGCGATTAGCTCCTGAGTCTTTCCTGAATTTTCTGGCCGAGCTCGGCGGGCGAGACGCAGACCGTGATGCCCGCCCTTTCCATGGCGGCCATCTTGTCGGGCGCCGCGCCGCTTCCGCCAGAGATGATTGCCCCGGCGTGGCCCATGCGGCGTCCGGGCGGAGCGGTCTGACCGGCGATGAATCCCACCACCGGCTTCTTCACGTGAGCGCTGATATATTCCGCGGCGGTCTCTTCGGCCGAGCCGCCGATCTCGCCGATCATGATGATGGCGTGCGTATCGGGATCCTCATTGAAGAGCTGGATAGCGTCGACGAAATTGGTGCCGATGATCGGGTCGCCGCCGATTCCGATACAAGTGGATTGTCCGATGCCGAGCCGCGTGAGCTGCCCCACCGCCTCGTAGGTCAGCGTGCCGGAGCGGGAAACTACACCCACGTTCCCCTGCAGGTGGATGTGCGCGGGCATGATGCCGATTTTGCACTTACCGGGCGAGATGACGCCGGGGCAATTGGGCCCGATGAGGCGCGTCGGCCTGCCCTGCAGGAACTGCCAGGCTTTGATCATGTCCAGCGCGGGGATGCCTTCGGTGATGCAGACTACCAGCGCGATGCCCGCGTCGGCCGCCTCCATAATGGCGTCGGCGGCGAACGGCGGCGGCACGAAGATGACGCTGGCATTGGCGCCGGTTTCCCGGGCGGCCTGCACGACGGTATCGAAAACCGGCAGGTCCAGATGCTTGCTGCCGCCTTTCGCCGGGGTCACGCCTCCCACCACCTTGGTGCCGTAGGCAATGGCCTGCGTGGCGTGGAAAGTGCCTTCTTTGCCCGTGAAGCCCTGCACGATGAGGCGGGTATTCTGATCGACGAGTACGCTCATGCGGATAGTCTCCTCAGGCGGCCAGGGTTGCGGCTTTCACCACTTTTTCGGCGGCGTCCTTCATGCCGTCGGCGACGGTGAAATTGAAGCCCGATTCTTTGAGGATGCGGCGTCCCTCTTCGACGTTGGTGCCTTCCATGCGGACTACGATGGGGACCTGGATGTGGAGGTCGCGCGCGGCGGCCACCACGCCGGTGGCCAGCGTGTCGCAGCGCAGAATGCCGCCGAAGATATTGATCAACACCGCCTTCACATGCGGATCGGAGAGCAGGATACGGAAGGCGTTTTTGACTTGCTCGGCGTTGGCGCCGCCGCCCACGTCGAGGAAGTTGGCCGGGCTGCCTCCGGCATATTTGATGATGTCCATGGTGCCCATGGCCAGGCCCGCGCCGTTCACCATGCAGCCGACGTTGCCGTCCAGCTTGATGTAGTTCAGGCCGAACTTGGAGGCTTCCACTTCGAGCGGATCTTCCTCATTTAAATCGCGCAACTCGGCCAGGTCCTTGTGGCGGTACAGGGCGTTGTCGTCGATGCTGATCTTGGCGTCCAGGGCCATTGCCTTGCCGTCGCGGGTCAGGATGAACGGGTTTATCTCCGCCAGCGACGCGTCGATGGCTTCATACGCCTTGGCCAGCGCCATCATGGCAGTGGCGGCGTGGTTGACGCTGGGGCCCGGGACTCCCATGCCGAAGGCCAGCTTGCGGGCCTGGAATCCGGTGAGCCCCAGGCCGGGCTGAATGGTTTCCCTGAGGATCTTCTCCGGCGTGTGCCGCGCGACTTCTTCGATTTCCATGCCGCCTTCCGACGAAGCCATGAAGACCAGTTTGCCCTGGGCGCGGTCGAGGACGATGCCCAGATAAAGCTCGCGCTCGATGGGTAGGGTTTCTTCGATCAGCAGGCGCATCACCACGCGGCCCTCGGGTCCGGTCTGGTGAGTGACCAGCGTCATGCCGAGAATCTTCTCGGCCAGCGCCCGCGCCTCGGCGGCGTCCTTTGCAATCTTGACGCCTCCTCCCTTCCCGCGCCCGCCGGCGTGGATCTGCGCTTTCACCACCACGCTTCCGCCGAGACGCCTGGCGGCCTCTTCGGCCTCCGCCGCGGTAAATGCCACCTCCCCTCGCGGCACAGGGACATTGAACTTGGCCAGGATGGCCTTGGCCTGGTATTCGTGGATTTTCATGGAAGGGTCGGAGGTCTCGACAGCCCGCTATGATACTATGTCGAAACAGCCACTCGAAGTTTCTACTATAACATGTCGCTGTTGCCCTTCCTTCACCGCGTAGCGGAGCGCGAGAACCTGAATGCCCTCGACGCCCGTCTTGCCATGGGCGCAATCTTGGCGGGTGAGGCGTCGGAAGCGCAAATCGCCGGCTTCGTCATTGCCATGAAGATGAAGGGCGTGACGGCGGAGGAACTGGTGGGCTTCGCACGCGCGTTGCGGCGCGTGGCCGAGCCGCTCGAGCTGGATTTGAAGGGCCAGCCGCTGGTGGACACCTGCGGGACCGGCGGAGACGGCGCGTCCACATTCAACATCTCGACCATTTCGGCCTTTGTGCTGGCCGGCGCCGGCGTTTTCGTTGCCAAGCACGGCAACCGCTCCATCTCCAGCCAGTGCGGCAGCGCGGACCTCATGGAGATGCTGGGCGTGAACCTGTCGCTGCATCCGGAGCATGCGGCGCGGGCCATCAAGGAAGTGGGCATTGGATTCCTGTTCGCGCCGGCGGTGCATACCGCGATGCGCCACGCCCAGCCGGTGCGTGCGGCGCTGAAAATGCGGACCGTCTTCAACCTCCTGGGGCCGCTGACCAACCCGGCGCCGGTCAACGCGCAAGTGGTAGGCGCTGCCTCGGAAGAATACGCGAGCCTCATCGCCACGGCGCTGTCGCAACTGGGCCTGGCCAACGGCTACGTGGTGCACGGCACCGACGGGCTGGACGAGGTGACGACGACCGCGTCCACTGTCGCGTTTCACGTGCGGGGCGGCCACACGATGCGCGAGATTCTGGAGCCCGAAGACTTCGGCGTGGAGACGGCCAAGCCGGAGGACCTGAAGGGCGGGGATAAGAAGGTCAACTACGAGATCGCGCAGGAGATTCTGCACGGCGGCAAAGGGCCGAAACGGGACGCGGTACTGGTGAACGCGGCGCTGGCGCTGCACGCGGCCGGGCGGGTGCATTCCCTGGTGGACGGGGTAATGATCGCCGCCAAGGCGATCGACGACGGCTCGGCGCGAAGGAAGCTGAAGGACTTATCGGAGTTCTCCAAGGCCATCGCCCGAACGGCGTAGGCGTGGATGTCGGTGAGGCAGCGCGGGCTACAACCTGCGTCAGAAGGCTCCAGCGTGGCGCTTGAGGATGACCGGCAGGTTCATCGAGAAAGCTGAGCGCGGCATTACCATGTCGCAGCCGGCCTCCTGCGCTTTCTGCTTCAACTCTCCCTGGATGTGCGACAGGTAGCCGATCAGGCTGATCGTTTTCAAGTGGGCATCCGCCTTCAGCTTGCCGATGAGGCGAAGCGGGTGCGAGGCGTCGAGGTTGAGGTCGAGAATGATGACCAGCGGGAAAGTGCGGGCCTTCTCAATAACCTCCAGCTCGCCGGTGACGTACTCCACCGTGACGCCGGCGTGCTTGGCCGCCTCGTTGATCTTGGCGATGAAGAAGAGATCGCTCACCACCGCCAACACGCGCTTGTTTGGCTGCCTTTGCATAAAATGACGGACTTAAACGGACCGGTACTGAGACGCTTCTGTTACAAAAACGTGAAGTCGGACAACAGCCGGTGAAGGAGCGCGTCCGCGCTACGGGGCGGACCGCTTCCCCTTACGCGGGAGCGGGAGGCGACGGCTTGTCCCCGGGCTGCTTGACGGTCTTCACGGGGCTGATTAAAACATGAAAATTGCGGCCTTCCAGGCGCGGCGAGCCTTCAACGGCGCCATACTGCGTGAGGTCGCCGGCAAAACGGTCGAGCAGTTTTCTGCCCAGGTCCGTGTGGGCAATCTCGCGCCCGCGGAACTGGACAACCGCCTTCACACGATTGCCGTCCTTCAAAAAACGGATGGCGTGGTTCCTCTTGAAATCATAATCGTGGTCGTCCGTATTGGGCCGGAACTTCAGTTCCTTCACCTGGACGACGTGCTGTTTCTTCTTGGCTTCGTGCTGCTTTTTCTTGAGCTCGTATTGATAGTGTCCCCAATCGACGGCCTTGGCGACGGGAGGCACCGCTGTGGGCGCGACGACGACGAGGTCGAGACCCATATCCTGAGCCTTGCGGAGGGCGACCGGCGTCGGCATGATTTCCGCGACTCCATCCGGAAACACGGCCCGCACCTCTTTGGCGCGAATGGTTTCGTTTACGTTTTCCCTTCGTTGGGGTTTGCGGGGAGGAAACTTTTTCGCTGGAAACATGCTGAGATCTAAAGCGTTGCCCTCATTGGATCTATGACATCACAAGACGGGGGCGAAGTCAAAAGGTTTCGGTGGCAGCCGGCGTGTGCTAGCATAAGTGGAGTCGACCGGCCAGTTTTTGTGCTTTGCGGCAAACCTTACGGAGAGGTGGCTGAGTGGTCGAAAGCAGCGGTTTGCTAAACCGTCGTACGGGCTTAAACCTGTACCGAGGGTTCGAATCCCTCCCTCTCCGCCAGCCTGTTCTCAAGGATCTGCGAATAACCGCCGCTGATGCTTCCTCTCTAATGCCCGTCAGGTCTCGGGAGGGGCGCATTTTCCAAGCTCTCAAGAATGAGTTCGGCGGCAGTGGCCGCTTTGTCGAACGGCTTTTCGCGTTGCTGGCCGGACGCTTGGTTTCCCCTCCGTATTCATGCCTGCCGCGCTTGGTGGCATCCTGGCATTCGCGCCGCGCTGCTTAAGCAGGCACCGGTGCAAAGTAAAGCGTATGAACTCCGGGGCCGCCCTCTCAAAGGATCTGCGTATCCGACATCGCGCTTCTCATCGTAAGCTCAGTGATGGCCTGTACCTCGAACTGCACGGGAACCATTCAGGCCGCGTTGCTGAATGGCGCTCAGCCGGTATTGCGGCGCCAAGAGGATCGCCCCATACTCCATCCGCATACCTAGCTTAGTACCTGACCCGATCGATTCGCGGCGCAAAGCCAGGTAGCTGTATCACTTGAAGTCTTACACCCAGAGACTCTGGAGAGATGGTACGAGAGCTTCCATTTTTCCCTTACGTTTAGGTACTGACTCCGCGGCCGATCGGCCGTAGCTTTGAGCATATGGCATTATTTGTAGGCCGCGTTCAGGGCATGAGTTTTTCTACCTTACTTGATTGATTGCGAAAACGCTCCGAGCCGCCATTCCGGCGCTGATGGCCCTGGCAGCGGGGGCGCGTGCCGACGTGATGACGATTCAGCCCGAGTCAGTGAATCTCCCACTACCCGACTCGCGGCTCGGCGTGGATTGCATTGCAATCCCCGGATCCACCTGCTGGATTGCCTGGGAGGATCTGTTCGGATGGGGAGATGGCGATTTCAACGAAGCGGTATTCAACCTGTCCATCAGCGAATCCCTGGAAATCTCGTTCAAGGAAATCTGGACCGGCCGCAGCTGCTTCGAATACATGAAGGTCGGAGAGCTGGTGCTGCGCCAGCCCTTGCAGCTTGAGCTGCACGTGCACGAGCGGGACACGCGGCTGGATCGAATCTACTACGGCGGCACGGGCGGCGGGAACCCTGATGGGCTCGCCCACGCTCTGGTTGTGCAGGAGCTGCCGGTTTTAGCTTTTACGCAGATTGAGACGCCCGAACCGGCCCCGATTCTCCTGACTGGGCTCGGGCTCGCGGCAATCTGGTGGGAGAAGCGGCGGGCCGCGACGGGTGTTTGAACCGCGCGATTCCGTCACAGCAACCGCCGCCGTCAGAACCCTATAAGAATGGGTTTCGCACAATCAGGGAATCCCATTTTTGCCCGTCGGTCAGGTCTTCCGAATACACAACGGAACAACCCAGCACGACAGCGCTTCTCACGATCATCGCGTCCCAAAACGAAATTCGCCTCCTGCGGTGCAGGTCGATGGCGTTGAGAAGGTCCTCGACTTCCGGCCGATGTACTTTCCACCGGCCAAGTCGTTCCACCTGCCTGGTGACGTCACTCTCCGGCATGTTCAACTTCTTCACGGCAGTGACATAAAACTCCTGGAGCACCTGAATGCTGACACATCCGGCCCGTTCCGACCAGAGCCTCTCCAGAAGCCTTAAGGCCGCTTCCCGCTTTTCGCCGGCGCTTCGATCAAAGGCGTAGATCAGGACGTTGGTGTCGACAAACTCCCTATCGCTCATGCAAGGAGTCTCTTGTCCAGCGAGTCTTGCCGTGCGTTCCCAGGTTGTAGCCCTTCTTCAGGTCTTCGAGCATGCCGCGGCGCGCCGCATCATAGCCATCGTCGTCGGCCAGACGAGCCAACATTTCGGCGAGCATGGCGGAAATGGACGTTTCCCTCTGCGCGGCGATTACCTTGACCCGGCGCAGGAGGTCGTCGGGAAGTGCGAGTGTAACGTTCCGCGTTTTCACGTATTTTAGTGTAACACGTAAAGACGTGAGCCAATTTCTGAGGCAGCGG
>JACXTT010004887.1_pt1 | contig 19743 bp, 17 predicted proteins | sample 9270951 | NCBI WGS metagenome assembly JACXTT01 (sample SAMN15532306, study PRJNA645909) | rock metagenome | isolation source: weathered quartz diorite | place: Puerto Rico | collected 2017-06-21 | reverse complement strand
ATGGGCGGATGTACCAGACCCCGTTCTCGGACCGCATCCGCAACGAGGTTGGGATCGCGACCATGGCGGTGGGCAACATATTCGAGGCCGATCACGTGAACAGCATCATCGCAGCCGGCCGCGCTGACCTGTGTGCGCTGGCCCGGCCGCATCTGGCCGACCCGTACTGGACCCTGCATGCCGCTGCGAAGCTGGGTTACACGGAGATGGAATGGCCCAACCAATATCAGACCGGCAAGGCCCAGCTCGAGCGCAACCTGGCGCGCGCCGCGCAGATGGCGATCAATGTCTGACGCGGCACTGAAGGGAAAGCACGCCATCGTGACCGGAGGTGGGCGCGGCATTGGTGCAGCTATCGCCGCCGCGCTGGCGGCACAGGGCGCGACCTTGACGCTGATGGGGCGCGACCGCGCCCGCCTGGAAGCTCGAGCTCAGCCCCTCGCGGCACAGACCGTGACCGTGGACGTCGCGGATGCCGAATCGGTCAGGGCCGCGTTCTCCCGCGCCACCGCGGCCGCCGGCCCAGTGCACATTCTGATCAACAACGCCGGCATTGCCGCCAGCGCGCCGTTCTCTCGCACCGACCTCGCACTGTGGACGCGGATGCTCGGTGTGAATCTCACCGGCACCTACCTTTGCTGCCGGGAGGTGATCGCGGGGATGCTCGAGCATGGCTATGGACGGATCGTGAACATAGCCAGCGTCGCCGGTCTGACCGGCTATGCCTACGTCACTGCGTACTGCGCCGCCAAGCACGGTGTGATCGGACTGACGCGCGCCCTGGCGCTGGAGACGGCGCGCTCGAACGTCACGGTGAATGCGGTCTGCCCTGGTTACACGGATACCGACATGGTCGGTGAGGCCGTTGGCAACATCGTGCGTAGAACCGGAAAGACCGAAGCGGAGGCCCGCGCCACGCTCGTCAGCCGTAACCCGCAGCAGCGGCTGGTGCGGCCCGAGGAGGTCGCCAACGCAGCGCTGTGGTTGTGCCTCCCGGGCGCCGAGGCAATTACAGGACAGGCGATCGCGGTGGCTGGAGGCGAACCGCTATGAGGGCGGCGAAGGTCAGCATGCGGCCGCCCCGAGGAGCTGTCCCGGTCGACCTGGAGACACGCCTTACCGACGAGCACCACCAGGCGCTCAAGCTGTGGTTGCGCCTGCTGTCTTGCACCAACCTCGTCGAAGCGGAAATCCGCAGTCGGCTGCGCGCCGAGTTCGGCATCAGCCTGGCCCGCTTCGACCTCATGGCCCAGCTCGAACGCAGCCCGGCGGGGCTGAAGATGAACGAGTTGTCGCGCCGCCTCATGGTGAGCGGTGCCAACGTCACCGGCCTGACCGACCAGCTCGAGAACGAAGGGCTGGTGGCGCGGGCGGACGCTCCCGCCGACCGGCGCGCTTACACGGTCAGGCTCACGGCGGCCGGTCGTGCGCTGTTCGCACGCATGGCGGCGGTGCACGAGCAATGGGTAATCGATCTGTTCTCGGGACTCACTTCGAGCGACAAGGCGCAGACGCACCGCTTGCTCGCCAAGCTCAAATTGCATGTGGCAGGTGTGACCAACGCAGCCGACTAGGGAGAAGCCATATGAGCACCGCCGACTCGAAATTGGCCGCTGGCTCCAGCGCAAGCTTGGGGAGCTATCAGGCCCGGCACTTTCTATGGTCTGTCACCGGGCGCACGGCTACCCTTACGCTCAATCGTCCGGAGAAGAAGAACCCGCTCACCTTCGAGACCTATGGCGAGCTGCGAGACCTGTTTCGTCGCCTGCAGTTCACGCCCCACGTGCGCTGCGTCGTGCTGGCGGGCGCCGGTGGCAACTTCTGTTCCGGGGGCGACGTGCACGAGATCATAGGGCCGCTGACCCAGCTGGATATGCCCGGGCTGCTCGCTTTCACTCGTATGACCGGCGATGTGGTCAAGGCTATGCGCGCCTGCCCGCAGCCCATCATCGCTGCCATCGATGGCGTGTGCGCGGGCGCAGGTGCATTGCTCGCTCTCGCTTCCGATTTGCGTCTGGGCACTGCACGCAGTAAAACGGCGTTCCTGTTCGTACGCGTAGGACTGGCGGGCGCCGACATGGGTGCATGCGCGCTGCTGCCGCGCGTGATCGGTCAAGGGCGGGCCTCCGAACTGCTGTTCACCGGCCGTTCGATGAGCGGTGACGAAGCGCTGCAGTGGGGCTTCTTCAACCGGCACGGCGAGCCCGAAACGTTGCTGTCCGAAGCTCAGGCGCTGGCGGCGGAGCTGGCCGGCGGGCCGACCTTCGCCCATGCGACGACCAAGAGATGCTTGCACCAGGAGTGGAACATGGGCGTGGACGAAGCCATCGAGGCCGAAGCTCAGGCCCAGGCCATCTGCATGCAGACCGAGGACTTCAAGCGCGCCTACCGCGCCTTCGCGGCGAAGCAGAAACCCGTATTCGCAGGCGACTAGAGCCATGGCTCGCCCTGCGTCGGCACCCGCAATCAGCTACAACAGCTATCTGCAGCTTGACACGGTGCTGGACTGTCAGCGCCTGGAGAGCACCAAAGCGCACAACACCGCGCATGACGAGATGCTGTTCATCATCACCCATCAAACTTACGAGCTGTGGTTCAAACAGATTCTGCACGAGCTCGATGCCGTGATCGCCATCATGGGTCAGCCGGTGGTGCCGGAGCGCGAGCTGGGCCAGCTGCTGCGCTATCTGGAGCGCATCGTGGCGATCCAGAAAGTGCTGGTCGAGCAGATCGGAATTCTGGAGACGATGACGCCGCTCGATTTTCTCGACTTCCGCGACCTGCTCGCGCCGTCGTCGGGATTCCAGAGCGTGCAGTTCCGGCACATCGAGAACAAGCTCGGGCTGCAACGGACGCAGCGGGTCGGTTACAACGCCATGCCGTACGAATCGGCGTTGCCGTCCGCCTCGCGCCGCCGCGTCAAGGCGACCGAAGACAAGCCGAATCTGTTCACGCTTATCGAGCAGTGGCTTGCGCGCATGCCGTTCTTACGCTTCCGTGACTACGACTTCTGGCAAGCGTATCGCCACAACGTGCAGGCGATGCTGGCCAAGGACCGCGCCGCGATCGAGCACAACGAGCTGCTCAGCGCAGAGGCCAAGGCCATCCAGCTGCGCGAGCTGGACAAGACGCGCGATAACTTCGATACGGTATTCGACGCCGCACGCTATCAGGCGCTGGTCGACAGCGGTCAGCGGCGTCTGACCTATCCGGCGTTCGTATCGGCGTTGATGATCAATCTCTACCGGGACGAGCCGATGTTTCATACCCCGTTCCGGGTCCTGACTACCATGGTGGCGGTGGACGAAAACCTCAGCTTGTGGCGCTACCGCCATGCCCTCATGGTCAACCGGATGATCGGCAGCAAGATCGGGACCGGCGGCTCCTCCGGGCAGGACTATCTGCACCGCACCGTCGAAGCGCACCGCATCTTCACCGACTATTTCAATCTATCTACTTACCTGGTGCCGCGCTCCATGTTGCCGCCGCTGCCGGAGGCGCTGCAGCGCGAGCTGGGCTTTCACTGGCATGCAGCTTAAGGAAGCTCTGACCTATTCTCGCGATGCGCGTTGCGTCAGGTGCGGATGACTGCAAGGCGCCGCGACGAAGCCAAGGTAGGTACCTTTGCAAGGAGCGCAACACAGCAGGCGCCGCACCTGACGCAACCCGATAATATGTCGTCTCTTTCGAGGGACCGTGGCGATTCGGGCCGATGCCTGCGTCGGCTCCTTCTTGTGTGGGCCGGCTACACGGCGTCCTCGCCGTCTTGCCCTCGGCCCGAATCGCCGCCGTCGCGCACGTGAGAATAGATCAGAGCTTCCTTAACTCGCATTTCAGCCGCTTCTTCGAATCTCACGGCGATTGGCTGCACTGCACGGCGCACAGCCATCATCCTTGGCCGGACGTGACGCGGGCCGCGCAGCTGGCGTACTGGGACGATTCGGTTCGCCTGAGCGATCGCAAGTGGGACAAGGTGTTCGGCGAGGTGCTTCCCGAAGCCCAGGGCCACATTGCGCGCCACTTGCGTTTGGCGCGACCGCACCAGATCGCTTTTGCGCCTAACACGCACGAGTTCGTCGTGCGGTTGTATTCGTGCTTCGACTGGCGCCGGCCCCAGCGCGTGCTGACGACGGCCCACGAGTTCCACAGCTTCGAGCGGCAGACGCGCAGGCTGGAGGAAACGGGCCGCCTGACTGCCACCCGTATCCCGGCGGAGCCCTACGAAACTTTTGTCGACCGGTTCTGCTCGCACCTGCGTGAACCCTGCGATCTCGTCTGGCTGTCGCAGGTGTTCTTCGACTCCGGTTTTCGCATTGCGGATCTGGAGCGCATCGTGCGCGCTTGCCCCGACAACGCGCTGGTGGTGATTGATGGCTACCACGCTTTCGCCGCGCTGCCTGTGGACCTGGCCGCCATCGCCGACCGAGCGTTTTACGTTGCCGGTGGCTACAAATATGCGATGGCCGGGGAGGGTGCATGTTTCCTGGCCGTTCCGCCGGCAACCAGCCTGCGGCCGCTCTCCACGGGTTGGTTTGCCGACTTCGAGGGCTTGGGGTCCGTTCAACAGGGCCCGGTCGGCTATGGCGATGCGGGTATGCGCTTCTTCGGCGCCACCTTCGATCCGTCCGGGATCTACCGGTTCAACGCCGTCATGCGCTGGCTGAGTGAGCTTGGCCTCGACTTCGCCGCGGTTCACGCGCACGTCGAGCGGCTGCAGCGGCAGTTCGTCGATGCGTTGTCCGCGGATCCGGTTGCCGCGCTACCGTTAGACCGGCTGGTTCCGACGGCAGGGATGCCAAGGGGAAATTTTCTGACGTTTGCGCTGCCGTGGGCGACCGAGGCCGAAGCTGCGCTGATCGCACACCACGTGAGCGTCGACCGGCGCAGAGATCGGCTGCGCTTAGGATTCGGCGTTTATCACGATGAGAATTTCGTCGATCAGCTGTTGGATCGGGCGCGTGGGGCGTTGGCGGGGATTCTAGCGGCATAGGCGCGAGCATGAGCGACAAATCGTATCTCGAGTGGCCATTCTTCGACGAGACGCATCGCGGGCTGGCCGCGAAGCTCGAAGGCTGGGCCGCGCAAAACCTGTCCGAAACGCTCGGCGCCGACGATGTGGACAACACCTGCAGAGCATTGGTGGCGCGCCTGGGCCAGGGCGGCTGGCTGCGCTACGCCGTGCCAGGCGCGTTCGGCGGTGCGCGGACGCAGCTGGAATCCCGTTGCCTGTGCCTGATCCGAGAAACGCTGGCACGTCACTCGGCCCTCGCCGACTTCGCTTTCGCCATGCAAGGCCTGGGAAGCGGCGCGATCACCTTGCACGGCGGCGAAGAGCTGAAACAGCGCTATCTCCCGCGCGTTGCCAGCGGCGAGTGGATAGCGGCGTTCGCGCTGTCCGAGCCCGAGGCGGGATCCGACGTTGCGGCCATCGCTGCCACCGCCAGGCTCGAGGGTGCGGAATACGTCCTCAACGGAACCAAGACCTGGATCTCGAACGGCGGCATCGCCGACTTCTACACCGTGATCGTGCGCACAGGCGAGGCACCGCGTGCGCAGGGGCTCACCGCCTTGGTCGTCGACGCGTCTGCGCGCGGGCTCGAGATCGCCGAGCGTATCAACGTGACGGCCCCACACCCGCTGGCGACGCTGCGCTTCCGAGATTGCCGCGTACCTGTGCAGAATTGTCTGGGCGAGCCGGGCACGGGCTTCAAGGTGGCGATGGAGACGCTGGACGTGTTCCGTCCCTCAGTGGCGGCGGCCGCGCTGGGCCTTGCGCGTCGCGCGCTGGACGAGGCGCTGGCTCGCGCACGCGGGCGCAAGATGTTCGGACAGGTATTGGCGGACTTCCAGCTCACCCAAGCCGCGATCGCCGACATGGCCACCGCAATCGACGCCTCGGCGCTGCTCGCCTACAGGGCGGCCTGGCTACGCGACGTCAAGGGCGCGCGGACCACGCGCGAGGCGGCAATGGCCAAGCTCGTCGCCACCGAGAGCGCGCAGCAGGTCATCGACAGATCGGTGCAGATTTTCGGTGGCTTGGGCGTCCAGAGCGGCCACATCGTCGAGCAGCTTTATCGCGACATCCGGCCGCTGCGCATCTACGAGGGCGCGAGCGAGGTGCAGAAGCTGATCATCGCGCGCGAAACGCTCAAGACGTAATGGCTGCCAGAAATAAGCCATATACCGCCCACGTCGACACGTTCGCACGGGACAACCTGCCTCCCCGCCGTCAGTGGCCGGAGTTCGTCTTCGACATCCCCGAAGTGCGCTACGAAGTTCGCTTGAACTGCGTCGTCGAGCTGCTGGACAAGATGGTCGCGGCCGGCCATGGCGAACGTGCGGCCATCCGATCGCCGGGCGGCGTGCTCACCTACGCCTCGCTGCTCGGACTGGTGAATCGTATCGCGCGCGTGCTGCGCGAGGACCTTGGGCTTCTTGCCGGCAACCGCGTGCTGCTGCGCGGGCCCAACGACCCGATGATGGCGGCGTGCTGGCTCGCGGTAGTCAAGGCGGGCTGCATCGCGGTCGCTACAATGCCTTTGCTGCGCGCCAAGGAACTGAAGCCGGTCATCGACAAGGCGCAGTGCGCCGCTGCGCTGTGCGACATCAATCTGCGCGACGAAATGGAACTCGTCCGCACGCAGTGCCCGACGCTGGGGCCCACCCTGTACTTCAATACCGATACGCCCGACTCCCTCGACATCCTTGCGGCCGCCAAGGCAGCGGAGTTCTCCGCTGCCCCGACGGCAGCGGACGACGTTTGCATCATCGCGTTCACCTCCGGTACGACCGGCGTTCCCAAGGGCACGATGCACTTTCACCGCGATGTGATGGCGATCTGCGACTGCTTTCCGCGCTCCTGCCTGCGTCCGGGTATGGACGACATATTCTGCGGGACGCCGCCGCTGGCTTTCACCTTCGGGCTGGGCGGGCTTCTGCTTTTTCCCATGCGCTTCGGGGCCTCGACGTTGCTGATCGAGAAGCTCACGCCGACCGCCTTGCTTGCGGCCATCGAGCAGTATCGACCTACCGTTTGCTTCACCGCCCCGACTTTCTACCGGCAGATGGCGAGCGTGGCCTTCGACTACGACATCGCGAGTCTGACGCGGTGCGTGTCCGCGGGCGAAGCGCTGCCTCTGCCTACCCGCCAGCTGTGGGAAAAGGAAACCGGGATCCAGCTCATCGACGGGATCGGCGCTACCGAAATGTTGCATATCTTCATCTCGGCGGCGGGGGAGGACATCCGGCCCGGCGCGACCGGCAAGCCGATACCGGGCTATCGCGCGTGCGTGCTCGACGATGGAGGCAATCCAATGCCGGCAGGCGAAGTGGGGCGACTCGCGGTGAAAGGCCCCACCGGCTGCCGCTATCTGGCGGACGAGCGCCAGCAGAGCTACGTCAACAGCGGCTGGAATCTCACCGGCGACGCCTATTCGATGGATGACGACGGCTATTTCTGGTACCACGCGCGCACCGACGACATGATCATCTCCGCCGGCTATAACATCGCAGGGCCCGAGGTGGAGTCGGCCTTACTGCTGCACTCTGCGGTAGCGGAGTGCGGCGTGGTCGGTGTGCCTGACGAGGAGCGGGGGCAGATCGTGAAGGCTTTTGTCGTCCTCAAGAAGGACTACACACCAGATCCGCAGACAGCGCGGGACTTGCAGGATTTCGTGAAGCAAACGATCGCCCCCTATAAGTATCCGCGCGCCGTCGAGTTCCGCGATGCGCTGCCTCGCACCGAGACCGGGAAGCTGCAGCGGTTCAAGCTGCGGGGGTGACGGGTAACAGGTCCTTTCAACGGTCAACACAAACAGCCGCGACATCAACATGCAAATCCTCCAACCTCCAGGCTGGGCCCGCCCGCGCGGGTACTCGAACGGTATTCTCGCGCGCGGACAGCTCGTCTTCGTCGCCGGCCAGATTGGCTGGGATGCGCAGTGCTGCTTTCAGACCAGCGATTTGACTGGTCAGGTGCGTCAGGCACTTGAGAACGTCGTTGGGGTGCTGGCGGAAGCCGGCGCCCGCCCCGAACACATCGTGCGGATGACGTGGTATGTGACCGACAAGCACGAGTACATAGCTGCCTACCCTTCCATCGGGGCCGTGTACCGGCAGGTGATCGGCGCTCACTATCCCGTGATGACGGCGGTTCAGGTCAGCGCGTTGCTGGAGGACCAGGCCAAGGTCGAGATCGAGGCGACGGCCGTCATCCCCGAGCCGCTGTAGCCCAAGCCCCTGGTTTGCGCGGGGATTGAAATACCCGCGACGGCCCCGATATGCGCCCAATGGCGGCCGGGTCAGGGACTCTGCGCCGGAGGGGAGAAGATGAGACAACGAGATTCTTTTAGCTGGATGTGGGCGCAGGCGCTCGAGGTATTGGAACAGGCCGAGCGGCTGCACCGGCAATTCTTCGAGCCGAACCCGCCGAGCTCCAGCGTGCCGTCGTGGGAACCGCCAGTGGATGCGATCGAGACCGATCGTGACTACTGGATCCTGGTTGCGCTGCCCGGCGTTCCGCCGCAGCGCGTGCGGGCGACGATAGAGGGCGCTGCACTGGTCGTCCAGGGCGAGCGGCCGATGCCGGCCAAGCTTTTCCCCGGCGCGATCCGACGCTTGGAAATCCCCTACGGTCGTTTCGACAGACGTATCCCCATCCCCGCGGGCCGGTTCGAGTTGCGCGAGCAGCGTTTCGAGAACGGATGTCTGGTGGTCGGCTTGCACAGGGTCGCGTGAGGAGAGAGTCGATGAGCATGGAAATGGAACGCAAACAGAGCCAGCCGGAGTCGGAACCGGTTGCGGCGGCGTCTTCGCCTTCGCAAAACGGCGGCGCTGCGCTGTCGATCCCGGAAGATGCGCTGATCATCGTCCCCGTGCGCAACATGATTCTGTTCCCGGGCATGATTCTGCCGCTCAACATCGGGCGGGAGAGCACGATCGCGGCCGCTCAGCAAGCCGTGCGCAACGAACGTCCGATCGGGTTGCTGCTGCAACGGGATCCGTCCACCGACAATCCCGGACCCGACGACGTGCACCGGGCCGGCGCTGTCGCGCAGATTCTGCGTTACGTGACGACACCGGACGGTGGGCATCACCTCATCTGCCAGGGGCAGGAGCGCTTCGTTGTGCGCGAGTTCCTTCCCGGCTATCCGTTTCTTGTCGCCCGCGTCGAGCGTATTGCCGACGGCGCGCAGGCGAGCCAGGACATCGAAGCGCGTTTCATTCAGCTCAAGCGCCGTGCCGCGGAAGCGCTCGAGCTGCTTCCGCAGACGCCGACGGAATTGGTGTCTGCCCTGCAGAACATGACTTCGCCGGGCGGCCTGGCGGACATGGTCGCGGGCTTCTTGGACATCAAACCTGCCGAGAAACAGCAGATCCTCGAGACCTTCAACGTCGAGAAGCGCCTAGACCGGGTGTTGGAGCTGCTCGCCGAACGCATCGAGGTGCTCAAGATATCCAAAGAGATCGACGAGCGCACCAAGGCCAACGTCGACCAGCGTCAGCGCGAGTTCATGCTGCGCGAGCAGATGAAAACGATCCAGAAAGAGCTCGGCGAAGGCGATGACGACCCGGGCGCCGAGGCCGCCGAGCTGGAGAAGGCTGTCGCCGCGGCCGGAATGCCGGAAGAGGTTGAAGCGCACGTCCGCAAGGAGCTCAAGCGCCTGGCGCGCATGTCCGAGCAATCCGCCGAATACTCGATGGCGCGGACCTACATCGACTGGCTGATCGAGTTGCCCTGGAAGATCGAGACCGAGGAGAAGATCGATCTGGCGGAGGCGCGGCGCATTTTGGACGAGGACCACTTCGGCCTCGACAAGATCAAGAAGCGCATCCTCGAGTTTCTCGCGGTGCGCAAGCTCAACCCGGCCGGCCACAGCCCGATCCTGTGCTTCGTCGGTCCGCCGGGCGTGGGCAAGACCTCGCTCGGCCAGAGCATCGCCAAGGCGCTGGGGCGCAAGTTCGTGCGGGTGGCGTTGGGCGGTGTGCACGACGAGGCCGAAATTCGCGGCCATCGCCGCACGTACGTGGGTGCGTTGCCGGGCAATATCGTCCAGGCCATCAAGAAGGCCGGCAGCCGCGACTGCGTGATGATGCTGGACGAGATCGACAAGCTCGGCCAGGGTTTCCACGGCGATCCGTCTTCGGCCTTGCTGGAGGTGCTGGATCCAGAGCAGAACTTCGCCTTCCGCGACGCTTACCTCGGAGTTCCTTTCGACCTCTCGCGGGTGACCTTCATCACCACCGCGAACGTGCTGGATACGATCCCCGGTCCGTTGCGCGACCGCATGGAAGTGATCCAGCTCCCCGGCTATACGGAAGAGGAGAAGCTGCAAATCGCCAAGAAATATCTGGTCAAGCGCCAACTCGAGCGCAACGGGCTGCTGGCCGAGAAGCTCGAGATTACCGACGTGGTGATTCAGAGCGTCATCCATGATTACACGCGAGAGGCGGGGGTACGCAACCTGGAGCGCGAGATCGGTGCCATCGTGCGCAGCGCCGCGGTGAAGATCGCCGAGGGCAACGTGGACAAAGTGGGCGTCGACAAAGGCGACTTGCAGGAGATCCTGGGCCCGTCCCGGTTCGAGGGCGAGATCGCGCAACGCACCAGTGTTCCGGGCGTTGCCACCGGGCTGGCATGGACGCCCGTTGGTGGCGACATCCTGTTCATCGAAGCGAGCCGTACGCCGGGCAACGGCAAGCTGATCCTTACCGGTCAGCTCGGTGACGTGATGAAGGAAAGCGCGCAAGCGGCGCTGACCTTGGTCAAGTCACAGGCCGAAGGGCTTGGCATCGACGCGGCGGTGTTGGAGAAGTCGGACATCCATGTCCACGTGCCGGCTGGGGCAATCCCGAAAGACGGACCGAGCGCAGGCGTGGCGATGTTCATGGCGCTGACTTCGCTGCTGACGAATCGCGTGGTACGTAACGATACGGCGATGACCGGCGAGGTCAGTTTGCGCGGGCTGGTCCTGCCAGTGGGTGGGATCAAAGAGAAGGTTCTGGCTGCAATGCGCGCGGGCATCACCACTGTGATGCTGCCCAAGCGCAACGAGAAGGACCTGCAGGACGTTCCCGAGGAGGCGCGCCGCAAGCTCCGCTTCGTTCCGCTGGAGACCGTGGACGAAGCGGTGAGGACGGCGTTGGTCGAAAAGGCGGCGCCGCAACCGGAGCCGCTGCTGGCTGATTAGCCGCTCCACTCCCCCTCGCGAGCCGGGGAGGGGGCCACCCTGTAGCCTGGACCGGGCCAAGCGTGGCCCGAGTATCGAGCCCCCCAAAAGAAAACCCGCCGCAAGTGCGGCGGGCGCGAGTTGCTTCCTCGGGAATCACGCGGCACGCCATCGTTGATAGTTGTTCTAGGCCAGGGCAAGTCGCTGTTGCGCTCGCCTTCGTCCGCAGTGACTCGCCCGCATACTACACCGAAACGTCGCCAGGTTGCGACCACCTCCGGCGGATTTGACTTTTTTTGGTCACACCCGGCTGTCTGGCTATGATTCCCGTCGGCGTCGCCGATAGAGGGGGTTGAGATTGGACGCCTATCCGGGGAAAGCCAAGATGCTCAAATTCGCGATACTGCTGTTTCCATGCGCCCTCTGGTTCGTCGGCCCGGCCTCGGGCGCGGACACCGATTCGGCCAAGAGCGGGGCCACCTGGGGCATTTGGGCCGACCAGGATCAGACCAACGTTTACGCCTTCCTGGAGAACAACGACTTCAAGTTTCGGCATCGCCGCCAGGGCAAGCCCTCTGCGCTGGAAGGAGCGTGGAAGACGGCCCTCGGTGCTTGCTGGTCGGACAAGAACCGCGAACAAACGGGGAACGTGCTGATCTATGTGAATACCATTCAGTGCTGTATGACAGCGGAGTTCCTGGGAAGCAACCTGGTCCTAACGTACCTCTGGGAGAAGCCGGGCGGTGCGGCCAATCCAGAGCCGGATCGCTTCTGTCAGAACCGGGTCCTGAGAAGGCTGCAGTCGATGCCGAGAGATTAGCCGGGCGGTGGACCCTGGACCAGAGGGCGATCTCAGCTGCGCATGAACGCCGAGCCCCAAAGGTTCAAGGTACGCTCTTCGTGCTTCCAAGAGCGCTTCGCGACTTCATCCGGCATGATTTCCAGCTCGGCGGAGATCTCGACCAGGTAGCCCTGCGGGTCCTGGATCATGAAGAAGAGATTGTTCCCGGGCCCGTGGCGCCCTGGTCCCCACCACAGCTTGATGTTGAGCGTCGCGAGATGGTCGGCCCAGTCCCGGATGTCGTTCCAGCAAGTGGTCTCGTAAGCGTGATGGTCCGGGCGGGTCTCCGGGCAGCGGAACACCCCGAAGCTGTGATGTTCCGGATCCGAGCGGAAGAAGCCGGCCGTCGGCTCGCTTCCCCCGTCGTCCTCGAAGACGTAGTCCGAAACAACGAATCCTAAGTCCTGTTCGTAGAAGCGCAGCATCGGAGGCAGTGTCTCGGAGGCGACTACGACGTGCTGCAGGCGCCCCGGGAGTTGGCTAGCTGGCAAGCCCGCTTGCATGGGCACTGGGAGGTTGGCGCGCGGCAGCCCAAACACCGCCAAGCGTCCGTCCGGGTCCCGTACCGCGAACGCGCCGGGCGCAAAGACTGGGCTCGGGCTCGCAAGCGGCTCAATGCCTCGGCGGATGACGTGCTGTTTGAAGGCGGTCAGCTGATCGTCTGCCTGGACTCTGAACGCCATGAAGGGCTGCGCCCCAGGGAGCCCTCGCCCGATTACCATCCTTCGATCCGGTGCCTGCAGCAAAACGGCGCCGTCTTCCAGCTCTGTCGGAACCATACCCAACGCGCTTCGATAGAAGTTGACCAGAGACGCCGGATTGTCGCTATCGATCCGGAAGTGGTCGAGCTGAGCGGGCCACAACGGGCTTCTGTCGAACATCGATAAATCCTCGGGCAATCGTTCCTGACTTACATCGGCGGCCGCTGCATCTGGCACTTTACTGACGGCACGTTGTTCTTTGCCTCGATGAGGCCATCGGTCTTCCACCCGTAACCGGTACCCTCCGCATCGTGCTTGACCCCAGGCTGTCCCGCCTTGGCAAAGGTTAGGACGTATAGCGGAACGATCATTTGGTGATCTTCGACGCGCATCCAGGAATCGCCGGTGGGACCCTTGTACCGCATCCCCTCGAGTGCGTAAGCCACCCTGAGCGGGTCGGTTGTGCCGGTTTTGTTGATGGCGTCGGCTAACATCCCCAGGACGCGAAACGGAGGCAAGTAGGCCATGTCCGAGACCGACTTATAGCGGGCTTCGTATTGCAGCACCCTTTTTTCCCACGCCTCGTCGGCGGCGTTGATGTTCCACGAATAGGTCGACTTGACGCGGTCGGCTCCGGCGGCCCCGATAGCCGCAGGCGTGCCGAAGAATGCGGCCAGCAGCGTGTAGTACGTCGCCTTGAGGCCGGCCTCATTGCTTGCCTTGATTAGAAGCGACAGATCGTTTCCCCAATTCCCCGTTAACACGCTGTCCGCACCAGACGCGTGGATCTTGGCGACGTAGGGTGAGAAATCCTTCACCTTACCCAGAGGTATCAAATCGTCTCCCACGATCTGAATGTCGGGGCGTTTGGCCGCGAGCATCTCCCTCGCCGCCTTGGCGAACGACTGGCCATAGGCATAGTCCTGGTTGAGCAGGTAAACCTTTTGAATGGAGCGATCTTTCGCCATGGAGTCGGTCAGTGCGTTCAGCTGCATATCCGTATGGGCTTCAAAACGGAAGTGCCAGAAATTGCACTTGGCTTCAGTGAGCGCAGGATCGAGCGCGTTGAAATTCAGGAACAGAATCGGGCGATCCGGGTTGCGTTCATTGTATTTCGCCACGGCATCGCTGAGTGCATGGGCCACGCTCGATACGGTCGACGCGACATAGCGGATGTCCTGGTCGGTAACCTGTTTGAGGATGACCAGCGCCTCCTGCGGGTTCGCCTTATGGTCGAAAGTCACAATCTCGATCTTCCGCCCTCCAAGGGCTCCTCCTTGGCCATTGATCATATCAGCAGCCGCATTGAAGACCTTCAGCTGCTCCTCCCCCTGGAAGGCGAACGTGCCGCTCATGCTGTTGATGTAGGCGATTTTGATGGTATCGGCGGCCAGTGAGCCGCCGAGTTGCAGTGCAAGAGCGGCCGCGCCTGTGATTCGGAGAAGCATGGAGATCACGTCTGCCTCCTCTGTTGGGGGTCGTAGAGCGCGATGCAACCGTGGCCACAGGACATTGCCGCCGTACTCGTTTACGCGCCCGTCGCATTCTAAGCCTTCGGGATGGGATCAACCTGTCAAATTCTTTGCTCGCCGAACCGCCACCTGTGGCTCGGGGCCACCGGTTCCGAGGCGCGACGTGAATTTCTCACATCCCCGCCGGTAATGCGTCAACGAGTCGGACGGGGCTCCAACCGTAGAGTGGTGACAACGGAAAACGCACCACGGACGGACCCAGACCATGACAACTAAGACCGTGACGAGCCTGCTGATTGGAGCCCTGCTAGCGGCCAGCGCTTCGGTCTACGCCGACGAGAGCCGCATCCAGGTTGCCATGGAAGACGGCAAGACCCGCGCCCAGTTCATTGTTGGTGATTCGCATTGTGTGCTGGTCGACGACCAGATCCGCTGCAGCCGCATCGCCAAGTAAGCATCCAACCAAGCCGGAGGACGAAGACCATGACGGCCAAGACCTTGAACAGCCTGATCATCGCTGGGGTGCTGGCCACCTCGGCCGCTGCAGCTGTGCAGGTGATCGATCCCGCGCTAGTGTCGGGACCGATGCCTTGGGCTGGCTCGGCGAGCGCCGCGACTGTCGCTTCCAACGAGGGGCTGTTTCTTCTTCGAGTCAGGGCGAATCCTGGCAACTCGAAGCAGCGTCCCGCTGGGATCGTCCGCATTACGCGATAGCCCTGACAGTCTGACCCGATTTGCTCCTCCTTGAGCGTTGGGCCTGCCTGGCGGCAGGCCTTTTTTTGGGACGTATCCCACGCCCGTCGCTGCACTGCGCAATCGATCCCGCCGGGCTCGCGCTGGAGCCAGCGCCTCGAAAGCTTTAGAGTGAGCGCTGCGTTTCGCCGTACGGCCGGACGCGGGGCCGGCGTACCAAAAAAACTTTGGAGGAGAAGACAGCATGGAAGAGCAGCTCAAGACTGCTGCACTCGAATATCACCGATTGCCCACGCCGGGCAAGATCTCGGTCGTCCCCACCAAAGGGCTGATCAACCAGCGCGACCTGGCGCTCGCCTACTCGCCAGGCGTGGCTTACGCGTGCAAGGCAATCGAGTCCGAACCCGCGCTGGCAGCAGAGCTCACCTCCCGCGCCAATCTGGTGGGCGTGATCACCAATGGCACGGCGGTGCTGGGTCTGGGCAACATCGGCCCGCTGGCCGGTAAGCCGGTGATGGAAGGGAAGGGCTGCCTGTTCAAAAAGTTCGCCGGCATCGATGTGTTCGACATCGAGCTGAACGAGCTCGATCCCCAGAAGCTGGTCGACATCATCGCCGCACTGGAGCCTACGCTCGGAGGCATCAATCTCGAAGACATCAAGGCACCCGAGTGCTTCTACGTCGAGCAGAAGCTGCGCGAGCGCCTGAAGATCCCGGTTTTCCATGACGACCAGCACGGCACCGCGATCATCGTGGGCGCGGCCGTGACCAACGGCCTGAAAGTCGTCGGCAAGCGATTCGATAAAGTCAAGCTGGTGTGCTCGGGTGCAGGCGCATCCGCCATTGCGTGCCTCGATCTGCTGGTACGGCTCGGCTTGAATCGAGACAACGTGTTCGTCTGCGATAGCAAAGGCGTGATCTATCAGGGCCGCGAGCCCAACATGGAGCCGAACAAGGCCCGGTACGCGCGCAAGACCGACGCCCGCACACTCGCCGACGTACTGCCCGGGGCAGACATCTTCCTCGGGTTGTCGACCGCGGGTGCTCTCAAGGCCGAGGCGATCAAGAAGATGGCGGACAAGCCGCTCATCCTGGCGTTAGCCAATCCCACGCCGGAGATCATGCCGGAGGAGGCAAAGGCGGTCCGCCCCGACTCAATCATCGCGACCGGGCGCTCGGACTACGTCAACCAGGTCAACAACGTCTTGTGCTTCCCGTTTATTTTCCGCGGCGCGCTCGACGTCGGCGCAACCCGCATCACGGACGAGATGAAGCTCGCGTGCGTGAAGGCCATCGCCGAACTGGCCCAGGCCGAGCAGTCCGATGTGGTCGCGATGGCGTACGAGGGGGAGGAGCTCAGCTTTGGTCCAGAGTACATCATCCCCAAACCGTTCGATCCCCGGCTGATCATCAAGATCGCGCCGGCGGTGGCGAAGGCGGCCATGGACAGCGGCGTGGCCACGCGGCCCATCGCCGATTTGGACGCCTACAAGGATCGGTTGACACAGTTCGTATACCACTCCGGGCTCGCCATGAAGCCCGTGTTCGCGCTGGCCAAGCAGCATCCGCGCCGCGTCATCTTCACCGAGGGCGAGGACGAGCGGGTGCTGCGCGCCGTGCAGGTCGTCGTCGACGAGAAGGTGGCGAAGCCGATCCTCATCGGCCGTCCCGAAGTGGTCGAGATGCGCATCGAGAAGTTCGGGCTGCGTATCAAGCCGGGACGGGAGTTCGAGATCGTCAACCCGGAGAGCGACCCCCGCTATCGGGAAGTGTGGACCGAATACTACAAGATCATGAGGCGCAGGGGCGTGTCACCGGACGACGCCCGGGTCAACGTGCGCCAATCGACTACGCTGATCGGCGCGATGCTGCTCCACCGCGGAGATGGCGATGCGATGCTATGCGGCACCTTCGGCCGGCACAAGGATCACTTGCGTCACGTCGCCAACGTCATAGGCCTGGAACGGGGCGCTTCTATCTTCGCCGCAATGAATGTGTTGTTACTGCCCAGGCGCACGCTGTTCGTCTGCGATACCTACGTGAACGAGGATCCGACCGCCGAGCAACTCGCAGAGATGACGGTGATGGCGGCGGCGGAGGTGCGGCAATTCGGGCTGACGCCAAAGATCGCGCTGCTGTCCCACTCGAACTTCGGCACCGACGACTCGCCCTCGGCGCTCAAGATGAGCCGCGCGCTCGAGCTGATTCAAAAGCGTGCACCAGATCTCGAGGTCGATGGCGAGATGCATGGCGACGCCGCGTTGTCGGAGGAGATTCGCAGCCGGGTCCAGCCCGACTCGCGCCTCAAGGGCGAAGCGAACCTCTTAATCATGCCCAATCTCGACGCTGCCAACATCTCCTTCAACTTGCTGAAGATGACTGGAGGAGAAGGGCTGACCATCGGCCCGATTCTGCTGGGTGCTGCGAAGCCGGTGCATATCCTGACGCCGACGGCGACGGTGCGGCGATTGGTGAATATGACGGCGCTGGCGGTGGTGGATGCGAACGCGCATCGGTGACTGATGTAGGAGTAGACGATGCTCTGCATACGCCAGCTTAGAAGACCGAGACTTCGTAGCTGGAGGAAGTGCCTGGGATGTGTATGTGCACTGTATTGCAACCACCGGGCTTCCCATCGTCATGCGGTCCGATCTTTGTCGTACTCGTCCTGCACATGGAATCGTTTTCGTCGGTTCTCCACACATGGGCTTTTGGCATTGCTTGCACCAGGCTCAGTACCTCTTGATCGGGGAGTACAACAGGGCCATAAGGCGTTGGGCCGGACGACACTACATAGTCGACCGCTTAAACCGCATTTACAAAGGCCTTCCGAGAGGACGTCTTGCTGCCGTGGTGGCCAAGCACCAGGATGTTTGCTGGCAGGTCGTTTGCACAGCAGGCGAGCAATGCACCTTCCACGGACTGCGGCTTCGGGGCCGCAGATGGATTGGCCCTGGCACCGCCGCCGCTGTCACCGGGCAGCAGAATTCGCGTACCGCCTAAGTCGAGCATGACCACGAGGCTGTTTTCATTTAGATCGCTGCGTTCCGTGGCGTCGACATGCAGGAATCGCATGGTTGCTGCCCGCCCAAGTTGCACCAAACCGGTCTCAATCCGGTGCGCGAAAGACATGGTAACGCTGGCCGACTGACCCGCACAGGTTTTCGCGAAGGCGACTTCATGCGTACCGGTGTCATAGACAGCCGTGTGGTAGCTGGTACCTTCGTCCTTGATGCGTTCGAGCAGCTCCTGATAGATACAGCTCGCGTAAGGCACACCCGAGTCCCAGATCGACTTGATCTCCTTGGCGTCGAGCAACCCGGGAAGCATGGAGATATGATCCCTGTGGGCGTGGCTGATAACAAGGTGGTCGATGGCTTGAACATTGGGAGCTACGGTGTTCAGAAAATCCAGAAACCTTCCGCTTGAATCGTCGTTGCTGCCGGCGTCATAGACAAGAGAAAAATCGCCACCGCGAACGAAAATTGCCAAACCTGTGCCTACGTCCACGATGTAGACATCGAACACGGGCGCCGCCCCCGTCGTTGTATCACCGGGCGTTACAACGCGAACCCATCCCTTGGAGACAAAGCCCTCTCCGTGAACTGGGTGCCGAACCTGATACCAACCGGGAACCTCGCCCAGGAACTTTGCCTGCTGGCCAGGAACGAGTCTTCCGATCTCCTTGCTTTGTGTCGAGGCCGTGGCGCGGATCTTTACGCCGGTGACCACTCGATCGGCGGGAATGACCAAGGCTTGGGAGAAGCAGGTGGCCGAAAACAGGAGAAGAAACGGGGCGACGGGAATTCTCATCGAGGTACCCTGATACGAATGGCATGCCGAAAGTCATGCTCTACCGCTCGCGTGTCAACGCGCGAGTACTTGACGCTGGAATCCCAGGCTGAGACGGCCTTATCGCGGCCACCGCCGGCGTCATCTTTTAGCTTACCGGCGAACACATTACGCGTCGATTAGGATCGGAGTGAAGGCTTCATCCCGCGAGCGAAGTGTCGCTCTACGGCGTCGAGGTCAAACCGACCGCTGCCCGGCCTTGACCAGAAACCGATACGAGGCGAAGGCGGCCCAGCCAGCCGCGCTCATCGCCAGCGCCATCGGTGCGGGGGTCCCGTTGTGGAGATGACCAACGAGGTAGCCCACCAGTGCGGCACAACCCATCTGGAAAAATCCCATCAGCGCAGAAGCGGCGCCGGCCATTTTGGGGAAGGGCCCGATGGCCCCGGCCATGGCGTTGGGCAGCACCAGGCCTCCTGCCATGAAGCAAAAGAACGTGGGAATCATCACCGCCCCAACGGTGTGCAAACCCGCGAGAGCGAGAGCGGCCATCACGCTGCCAGACAGTGCGCCCATCAGCGCGCCGAGGGAGATCATGTGGTCGATGCCGAGGCGCATCGTGAGTCGGCCGGCCGAGAGCGTGCCGCTCACGTAACCTGCCACGGCCACCAGAAACGAATAGCCGAAGTGCTCGGGTGCGACGCAAAGCACGTCGATCAGGACGAAGGAGGAGCCTGAGATAAAGGCAAAGAGCCCGCTATAGCTGAACGCTACACACAGTGTATAGCCGAGGAAAGAGCGGTGGACCAGAACCGTCCTGTAGTTGGCAATAAGCTCCCGGAGCCGTGTCGCATGCGGGTTCAGATGCGCGTTGGTTTCTGAGAGAAGCGCGCTCACCGCTACCAGGACGACCCCACCGAAGACGGTCAGAGCGACGAAGTTCGAGCGCCAACCGAACGCCACCTCGAGATAACCGCCGATGATCGGTCCGATCGCCGGAGCCAGAGCTGTGGCGGCGCTGATATACGCGAGCATGCGAGCGGCGCGCTGGACGCCATGCAGGTCGCGAACAATGGC
>JACXTT010004886.1_pt1 | contig 19747 bp, 18 predicted proteins | sample 9270951 | NCBI WGS metagenome assembly JACXTT01 (sample SAMN15532306, study PRJNA645909) | rock metagenome | isolation source: weathered quartz diorite | place: Puerto Rico | collected 2017-06-21 | reverse complement strand
CAAATCCCGACAGCCGCACAAAACCCGCCAACGATCAGGCGCGCGTAGACGGTGCCAACATGCGGCTCCAAGGCCAGCACCGTAGCCCAGGCCGCGAAACCAATCGCCGCCAATGCACATCCTGCGCACACCGAGTATGCAATTGCGTCGCGGCGCAGCCGCGCCACCCATCGCCATTGCGCCGATATCGGTCAGCCGCATGGCGGCCCTCGCTGCTAATGACGGCGCCCCGCCATGCCGGCCAGGAATCCGATCCCTGCTGCGATTGCGAGCGTCAGCAAAGGGCGCTGTTCGATTTCCTCCTCGACCTTGCGCATGGCATCGTGGCATCGTGCCCAAATCGCGCGGCTTCGTCCGTCATCGTATGTGCGCCGTTGCGCAGCCGGTCGGCTGTATCCGAGAGTGTCTCCGATACGTAGTCGCTCGCGTTGCTCGCGGCGACGTCGTCGCTGACGCTGTTGGTGTGTCTGCTCCGGGCTATGACTCTACCTCGTTTTGAAGCGCGTCCCATTTACGCACGTGTCTACGCGGCGCGCTGTCGCTTTGCTGCTGCGAACCGGAGATTCAAACGGGCGACGTTGCGATTTGGTTCCATCCGGGACGGAGCCGCTGCAGAGCAAAGAAATAGGCGCAGCCGCGGACGGCTACGCCTAATCTCACCGGCCGAGCACGAGGGGAGGGGGATCGCGGCCGGTCGGCCAGATAATCCGCGGACGAGCGGTTTGTTCCCCGAGCGGTGATCGAAGGATCAGAGACGATCGCCGCGGCGAGTGGGCTGCTGACCTCGTGTGGCGTTGCCGTTTACGACGCGCCGCCAACAGGTTGACGGAAACAACAGCAGCGTTCGGCGTTATTTTGGTGCGCGTTCAGCGCTACGCTTTAGGCCGGTCTCGCGCTGTCGAGGGCTCGGTTGGCGGCTGCAAGCCCGATGGGGGTCCGCAATGTCTGCATACGAATGGCTGCTGGGTGGGGCCGGTGCGTTGGCGCGCGGTGATTGCCTGCAATGGCGGATGGACCTGATTGCGCTGCACATGGCGGGGGATGCCGTCATTGCACTATCGTTTTTCGCGATCCCGATTGGCATCGTCTGGTATCTGCGCAACCGGGTCGGCCTGCTGCGCGAGTATCGGCCGCTGGCGACAGTGTTGGGCGCGCTGCTTGTGGCCGCCGGCATCACCGACCTGTTGGGCATCTTGGTGATCTGGTTTCCGATCTATGGCCTGTTGGGTGTGACCAAGGGCACGACGGCCGTCCTGTCCGGCGCTGCGGTCGCGCTGATCTGGCCGCTGCTTCCCGGCCTGCTGCGACTGCCCTCAGCGCGGCAGCTCGCGGAGGTCAACGAGCGGCTGCGGCGGGAGGCAGAAGCGCACGAGACGACGCTGCGGGAGCTTGAAGCGGCGCGGCGCGAGCTCGAAAGCCGCGTCGAGGAGCGGACCAAGGAGCTGAGCCAGGTCAAGGCACGGTTCGAGACCGCGTTGCGCGGCGCCAAGGTCTATGTGTTCTCGCAAGATCTCAATCTGCGATACAGCTGGATGTACAGCCCGCGCGGTGAAGGGGCAGCGGCTGAGATGGTCGGCCGCACCGACAACGAGCTGTGGCCGTCGCCGGAGCACGACGCTGCCATTGCGGTCAAGCGGCGCGTGCTCGCATCGGGTCAACCCGAGGATTGCGAGGTGTCCTATGTGATGCCCGAGCGCCGCGCAAACTTCGCGTTGCATGTCGATCCGAGTTACGGGCCGGATGGCCGGATCGATGGCATCATGTGTGCGGCGATCGATATCAGCCGCATCCGCCTGCTGGAAAGCGAGCAGCGTCGACTGACCGAAGAGCTCGGCACCGCCTTGCAGCGCTACGAGACGGCCTTGCGCGGATCGCACGTCACGGTGTTCACGCAGGATCGCGACCTGCGTTACACCTCGCTCAGCAATCCGATGTTCGGCCGCGACGTAGACGACATCCTCGGCCGGCTCGACGATGAGGTTCTACCGCCCGAGGGCCGTGCGCCCATCGTCGATCTAAAGCGCGAAGTACTCCAAGCCGGACAGCCAAAGGATGCCGAAATTTGCATCCCGGAAGCCGACACCGTTCACTGGTACGACGTCCACATCGAGCCCCTGCGAGACGTGGCCGGCAGTATCGTCGGGCTGACCTGCGCTGCGGTCGACATCACCAGCCGCAAGGCCGGCGAGGCGCATCTGCGCAATCTGATGCGCGAGCTGACGCACCGCTCGAAGAATCTGTTGGCGGTGATCCAGGCGATGGCGCGGCAGACCGCGCGCCATGCAGGGAATATCGATGGCTTCCTCGATCAGTTCAACGCGCGCCTGCAGGCACTGGCGGCCTCGCACGATCTGCTGGTGCAGGAGAGCTGGTACGGGGCCTCGCTTTCCGAACTCGTGCATTCCCAGCTTGGTCACCACTTCGACCGCGAGGGATCGCAAGTGTCGGCGGACGGACCGTTCGTGCTGCTTAAGCCCGAGGCCGCGCAGAGTCTCGGCCTCGCGTTGCACGAACTCGCCACGAATGCGGCGAAATACGGTGCGCTTTCAACGCCGCTGGGCCGCGTCGCGGTCAATTGGCGCAGAGTGACATCGGACACTGGCGCGGTGGAACTGACCTGGCGCGAAAGCGGCGGGCCGCCGGTAAAGCCTCCACAACGGCGAGGATTCGGCAGCCTGGTGATTGAACGCAACCTGTCCCGTTCGCTTGACGCAGACGTCGACCTTGCATTTGCCCCAGAGGGCCTGCGGTGCCGGATGCTCATTCCGGCGAGCAACCTCGCGGCCGAACATTAATCTCCCGGCGAGTGCGCGGAACCCCTCTCCGTTGCTGCGCGTTGGTGCGCTGAAACCGGCTCAGGCGACAGTCGACGCGCACTTGAGTTTTTTGCGTCAGCCAGGCGCCCCCGAGCAGAGGGAGGATTCCAGTGGTGCGCTTGATTCCTTATGTAGTCGGAGGGCTGATGGCTGCCCTCCCTCTGAACTATGTGCCGTCCTTGATTGAGCAGAGCGGTGACCGCTCCGGCTTGAGCCTATCGCCGGATGCGCCGGTAACGAACATCGCCCGTAAAGGGGATCGCTCGAGCGGATCGGTTGCAACAGCCGCGAACGAGGAAATCGCAACCATCGAAGTGGTGGGTCTGCGCGAGCCCGCGATCATCTATCGCGCGCGGGATGGCCGCGAGCTGTTCCGCACCGATCCGGTCAGCAACGTCACGATTGTCTCGAAGGGACTGCTGCTTCCAGAAGTGACCGTGCGGGAGCGCGGCGGAGCCGCGGTCAAACCAGCTCCCGCCGAGCCTCCGCGCGAGCAAGTGAATGACCGCAAGCGGTCGCCCTCGAGCCCGCGGATGCCGGTCGGTTGTGAGCCGCTGTTCAGCCCGCTCACGGCGCCCTCAATGGCGCAGCAAAGCGGTCGCTGCATGGCGGAGGCCGAGGCCGCGACGCGCTTGGCCGCTCTTTGGCGGGCACATTCCTCGTCTCCCTGACGGTAGATTGACCGCTCGCACGCGAACGGGCCAAGCCTCTGACCGGTTAGACGGCTTCACGGCGGGCGGTCGCCATCTTGGTGGCACACCGCGGCGGGCATCAAAGCCACGCCGCCCGACAAAACGTCAGGTTCCATGGCACGCTGCTTGCTTTTCTGCACAAGCTCGTTGAATTTTGAGTCGGGGACGTGGGGGAAGGGGAATGATTCTACACGCGCTGCTGGTCGCGTCGTCACTTGTCGTGCCATCTGCGGTGACTTCCGACGCGTTTCCGCCGCTTGACCGCGGCGTGCAGCTGTCGACGCCGCAGAAGCAGGCTGCCATACGGTCGCTGATGAACTCGGCGACCGAGTGCATCGCACGCAACGTGTCGGCCAATCCGCGTTTCAAGCAGCTCACGAGCGCGGGCGAGGTCAACGACCTGATCGTTGATTCGATGCCATCTTGCGCCAATGCCATGCGCGCGATGATTGACGCCTATGATCGTATGTTCGGCGAGGGAACAGGCGAGACGTTTTTTATGGGCCCCTATCTCGACGCCCTGCCGCAAGCAGTGAACCGCTTGATGAGGGATGCCGACTAGGCCAGGTTCCGAACGTGCTCAAGCGGCGAGAGCGGGTCGCATTGCTGCGCCCGCTCTCGCCTTTGATCGATCAGGTCACTGCAAAAAAATAGTGCGCCGGACGGCTTCTGTCGGGGGGAGGGGGTGAATACCGCCCGGCGCCGGCGCGACCGACGGGAACGGCCGCGTCTGCTGGGAAAACGAGAAAGGGTCTGAAAGGTTCCTCTGCTTTGTGTCTGCGACGCCGTGTCGGAAAACCTGGGTTACCTAAAGGCCAAGGTAAACAGCCCTAAGCGCCAGCGCTGCCACCACGAGGCTCACAATCAGGACGGCCAAGACAGGCCGATCAAGGAACCCTGCCGGGCCTCGGCTCCAGTCAATGTCTTGTGCGATCGAATGGACAGCCAAGTCATGTCATAGGCTCGGCGGATAGGCATCGCGCCCGTAGGTCCATTCCGGCCGGAAGTGCCCATTCTCGCCCATCAGACAGACTTCGGCGCTATCGCCATGCTGCCCGAGGAGCTGCGCGGCATCGATGGCAAACAGCATGGCTTCGGCCTGCGTCTTGTACGGGCCGTATTCCTCGTCATCGAATTTGATGACCCAACTATCCTGGTGACGAACGATGAAGTAGCGGGATTGCGGCATGATGGCCTCTCCTCCGGAACTCCGTGTCCCGATTCAACGCAGTCTTGCACGATGCGGTTCCAACGCCGGATGCCATCATTCGTCCATCATCCAGTTACCGTCCGGAAACCGAATTCCCCTCACTTTTGTCCGAATGCCATGCTGTTGGTGCAACCCATTGGAAAGCTGTGCGTTCTTGTCTTTGGGCCCGGCTGCGCCAGCAGCCATCTCGAGGCTTGCAAACGGGAAGGAACGCCCACGTGACAACGCTTTCATCCAGCCGGACCTTTCACGTGCTTCCCGAGCCCGTTGATCTCCGCCGCATTGCGGTGTTGCTCGATGTGGATGGCACCCTGCTCGATCTCGCGCCGACGCCCCACGAGGTTCACGTGCCGCCGTCGCTGCTGAAAACGCTGTGGATGATGCGCGAGCGCACCGGCGGGGCCATGGCGCTGGTGAGCGGGCGGCTTATCGGCGACCTCGACTTCGTGTTTTCGCCGTTACGTTTTTCGGCGGTCGGCGGACACGGGGCGGAGATCCGGCTCGACCCCAGCGGAACCATTGTCGAGCAAACCACGCTTCCGCTCGATGCCGAACTGAAGCGGCGGCTGAAGGAAGTGGCATCGCACCACCGCGACGTCATTGTCGAGGACAAGGGACATTCGATCGCACTGCACTATCGCCTCGCGCTCGACGATGGGCTCCCGGTCGTCGACGAGGTGTTTCAGGCCTGCAAGGGCTTCGCACCGGACTCTTACGAGTTGCTGACCGGGAAGGCGGTGATCGAGATCAAGTCGCCGGGCTTCAACAAGGGAACTGCCGTGCGCACGCTGATGAACCACGCGCCGTTCATGGGACGCATGCCGATCTTCGTGGGTGACGACGCCACCGACGAAGCGGCGTTCGCGGTGGTCCCGGAATATGGCGGCGTCGCCATCTCGGTCGGACGCAAGATCCCGGGCGTCGATGGTCGCTTCCAATCCCCGGATGACGTACGCCGTTGGCTTGAGCGGCTGTCCAACGTTGCGGTCGCGACGCGATGAACGATTTTGGGCTCGATCTTGCCGTCATCGGCAACGGACGCACCGCGGCGCTGGTCGAGCCCGCGGGCCGGATCGTGTGGTGGTGCTACCCGCGATTTGACGGCGAAGCGGTGTTCTGCCGGCTGCTGGCGGGCGATGAGGAGAAGGGCTTTTGCGACGTCGCGCTCGATGGCTTGGTCGAGCATCGGTCGGAGTACGTGCGTAACACCGCGATCGTGTCCACCGTCCTCACCGACCGTCAGGGCGGGGCGGTGCGGATCACCGACTTCGCGCCGCGCTTTCGAAACTTCGGCCGTACCTTCCGGCCGCCACAGCTCTTCCGCATCATCGAACCGGTGGCCGGCCTGCCGCGCGTTACCATCCGGATGCGGCCGACCTACGATTACGGCGCTCCCATCACGCAGCGCACGCCCGGCAGCAATCACATCCGCTATTGGGGCGGCGACACCATGCTCCGGCTGACCACCGACGCGCCGCTGTCGTACATCGATCGTGAGGCGCCGTTCGTGCTCACCCGTCCGGTCCACATGGTACTCGGGACCGACGAGCCGTTCCCCGGCGAACTCGCCACCATGTGCCGTGAATTCTGCGATCGCACGCGTGACTACTGGCTCGATTGGGTGCGCCGGCTGTCGATCTCCTACGATTGGCAGGAGCCGATTATCCGCGCTGCGATCTCGCTCAAGCTTTCCAACTTCGAGGAGACCGGCGGCATTATCGCGGCGCATACCACGTCGATACCGGAGGCTCCCGGCTCGGGCCGCACCTGGGACTATCGCTACTGCTGGCTGCGCGATGCCTTCTTCGTCGTGAAGGCTCTTAACCTATTTGGCGGCACGCAGAGGAGGGAGGATTTCATCTCCTTTGTGCTCGGCATCGCGGCGAATAACCGTGAGGACTTGCGTCCGGTCTACAGCGTCGTGCCCACCGACCCTATGGAGGAGCGGACCGCCGCGCACCTGCATGGCTACCGCGGCGATGGTCCGGTGCGGATCGGCAATGCCGCTGCGCTGCAGGATCAAAACGATACTTACGGCAGCATCATCCTGGCGGCGACGCCCATGTTCTTTGATCAGCGTCTGCCGCGGCCGGGCGATGAGGCGCTCTTCCGCCTGCTCGAAACGCTGGGCGAAAAGGCCGAGCAGGTCGCGCTCAAGCCTGACGCCGGCATCTGGGAATTCCGCCAGCGCCGCCAAGTGCATACTCACTCGGCTGCGATGTGCTGGGCCGGCATCAGCCGGCTCGCCGCTATCGCATCGCGTCTTGGATTCACCGATCGCGCGGCGCACTGGAACGCGGTTGCCGATAAGCTGGCTGCGACGCTGCTGACCGAGGCCTGGAATCCGCGCTGCAATGCGTTCACCGCCGGCTTCGGCACCGATCACATCGATGCCAGCGTGCTGCTTTTGCCGGAGCTTGGGCTGGTGGAGCCGGACGATCCACGGTTTCTTTCCACCGTCGCTGCGGTCGAGCGCGAACTTTTGCGCGAGAAGCACGTTATGCGCTACGCCAACTCCGATGACTTCGGCGTCCCGGAGACGGCGTTCTTCATCTGTCGCTTCTGGTTGATCGACACTTGGTGGTCCATTGGCCGTCGCGACGAGGCTCGCGATCTGTTTCTTGACGCGTTGAAGCATCGGAATCGCTATGGGCTCTTATCCGAGGACGTGCATCCCCAGACCGGCACGCTTTGGGGCAATTTTCCCCAGACCTATTCCATGGCCGGCCTGATCCTGACGGCGATGCGGCTCTCGCGCAGCTGGGAGGATCGCTATTGGCGCGGGTAGTGGTGGTGTCCAACCGTGTGGCCGTTCCAAGCGCCGACGGCGGCGTGCGCGCCGGCGGACTTGAGGTCGCGCTGCGTTCGTTTCTCAAGCGCAATCATGGCACTTGGTTCGGCTGGAGCGGACGAGTGGTACCCAAGTCCGAGATCGAGACCCGGACCGTCGAACACGCGGGCGTGTCCTATGTCACGGTCGATCTCACCCGCACCGATTACCAGGACTATTACAACGGATTCGCCAACCGGATGCTGTGGCCAGTCCTCCACTATCGGCTCGATCTCGCCGAATTCACCAGCCGTAGCCTCGCCGGCTACATGCGGGTGAACGAGCAGTTCGCGGCGCAATTGCACGCGCTGCTGCGGCCGGACGACATCGTGTGGGTGCACGACTATCACCTGTTGCCGCTCGCCAAGACGCTGCGCGACCGCGGATGGCAGAACCGCATGGGATTTTTCCTGCACGTGCCGTTCCCGCCGCCGGAAGTGCTCACCGCGCTGCCAAAGCACGAGCGCGTGATCTTGAGCCTCTGCCATTATGATCTGATCGGCTTTCAGACCGAACGCGACGCCGACAATTTCACGCGCTATCTGCGCGACGAGTGCCGGATGCCGAGCCGCGATCCCAAGACGTTCATCGCCGGCCAGCGCACGGTGCGCGTCGGAGCTTTTCCGGTGGGGGTCGAATCCGCGAGGTTCAACCGCCTGGCACGTCGGATGGTGCGCTCCTCCTTCGTGAAGGAGGTGCGGGCAAGTCTTGCCGACCGCGCGATGATTATTGGCGTCGACCGATTGGATTATTCCAAAGGAATCGCGGTCCGCATGGACGCGTTTGAGCACTTCCTTGCCGACAACCCGGCCTGGCGTGGCGCTGTGACCTACCTGCAGATTGCGCCGCGCAGTCGCTCGGAGATCGTCGAATACGCCGCGATGGAGCGGCGGCTGGGCGAGACGGTCGCACGAGTGAACGGCCGCTACGGCGAGGCGGCCTGGACCCCGATCCGTTACGTCAATCGGGCCTACAGCCGCTCGGCGCTGGCCGGTCTGTTCCGCTCCTCGCGTGCGGCGCTGGTGACACCGCTGCGCGACGGCATGAATCTCGTCGCCAAGGAATACGTGTGCGCGCAGGACGCGGACGATCCGGGTGTGCTGATCCTGTCGCGCTTTGCTGGCGCGGCCGTCGAGTGCCAGGCCGCGCTTCTGGTCAATCCTTTCGACTCGGAGGCGGTCGGTGCCGCGATTGCGCAGGCGCTGACGATGCCGCTCGAGGAGCGTCAAGGCCGCCACGGCGAACTGTTCAGGGTTCTGTCGGAAAACGACATCGAATTCTGGGGTGAGCGCTTCATTGGCGCGTTGGCGCTGCCCGTGCGCGATTCCCCACCGATGGATGACGGCTCCGCCAGCCCCAAGCGCGAGCGCGAACGGCGCGCCATTGTTTGATCACACGCCGACGGTTTCAGGCTCGGCGCGTTGCTCGGCCGGTTTGGCGGCGCGCGAGAGGTTGAAGGCGCTGTTGATGAGCGCGACATGGGAAAACGCCTGCGGGAAGTTGCCGGCGAGTTGGCTGCAGGTGGTGTCGTACTCCTCGCTGAGCAGGCCCACGTCGTTGCATCGCCCGACCAGCCGCTCGAATAGTGCTTGTGCATCCTCAAAACGTTTTTGCATGACGTAGGCGTCGACCAGCAAGAAGCTGCAGGCGAGGAACGCGCCTTCGCCCGGCGGCAATCCGTCTGGCGTGATCGCCGAGTCGTAGCGCCGCACGAAGCCGTCCACCAGCAGCTGCCGCTCGATGGCCGCCAATGTGCCGCGCACGCGATGATCGTCGCACGGCAGGAAACCCACCATCGGCAGCAGCAGCAGGCTCGCGTCGAGCTGCCGAGCGCCGTAGTACTGCACGAAGCTGCCGAGCTGCGGATCGTATCCGCGCTCGCACACGTCCTGCCGAATGTCGGCACAGAGCTGCTTCCAGCGCTCCACCGGCCCTTGCAGGTTGAAGCGCTCGGCGCTCTTGATGGCGCGGTCGAAGGCGACCCACGCCATCACCTTCGAATAGGTAAAGTGGCGTGGTTCGCCGCGGATCTCCCAGATGCCGCTGTCCGGCAGCGCCCACACGTCCTCGAGGCGTTGCAGCAGTGCGATCTGCACCGCCCAGCCGGACTCGCTTGCGCCCAGGCCGCCGCAGCGCCCCACGTGCAGGGCATCCATCACCTCGCCGAACACGTCGAGTTGGAGCTGGCCGTGCGCGGCGTTGCCGATGCGAACCGGCGCGGCGCCGTGATAGCCCGGCAGCCATGGCACATGCCATTCGGCAAGACGCCGCTCGCCGGAAATCCCGTACATGATCTGCACCTGCTCCGGTCGGCCCGCAACTGCGCGCAACAGCCACTCGCGCCACGCCTGCGCTTCGCCGTAGTAGCCGGCGTTCATCAGCGCGAGCAGCGTCAGGGTGGCATCCCGCAGCCAGCAGAAGCAGTAGTCCCAATTCCTTGTGCCGCCGGGGTGCTCGGGGAGCGAGGTGGTCGGCGCGGCCACGATCCCGCCGGTGGGGGCGTAGGTCAGTGCCTTCAACGTGATCAGCGAGCGGCCGATGACATCGGCCCACCGGCCCGACGGCTTCCATTTCGACGTCCACTCCGTCCAGAAGTTCTCGGTCGCGGCGAGCGCCGCCTCGGCATCGAGCGGCTTCGGCGGCGACAGATGTGACGGGCCGTAGCTCAATACGAACGGAGTGCGCTCGCCGGCCGCGACGGTGAATTCGCCGACCGTGGTCATGTTCTCGCCACGCAGCGCGATCGGGGTGCGCAGCAGGATCATGTCGGGGCCCGCGATCGCGCGCAGCGTCTGGTCCGGCAGCCGCGTCACCCACGGGACGATGCAGCCGTAGCCAAACCGCAGCACGAGCTCCATGCACATGGTCAGCTGCCCGCGCTCGCCCACAACGATCCGCACCACATGGGGGGTGCCATCACGCAGCGGCATGAAATCGATCACGGTGGCCGCGCCATCGTCCGTCTCCATGCGGGTTTCCAGAATGAGCGTGTTCGGGCGATAGCGCCGCCGGACGCGGACGCTCTCGGCCAGCGGCGCGATCCGCCAGCGGCCGTGTTCGGGTCTGCCAAGCAGTGCTGCAAAACAGGCGTCGGAGTCGAAACGCGGCCAGCACAGCCAATCGAGCGACCCGTCGCGCGCGACCAGCGCCCCCGTTTCGCAATCGCCGATTAGTGCATAGTCCGAGATGGCCGACGGCATGGGCATGCTAGAGCGTGAAATCGATGATGACTTTGATGTCGCCTGGCCGATGCTCGAGCGCCTCGGCCACGCGCGACAGCGGAACGCGCCGCGAGATCAGCCGGCCAAGCCAATCGCGATCGGCCTGCATCAGCGCGTCGGCCGCCATCTGGTAGTGCGCGCGGTTGGCGTTGACCGCGCCGAACACCACGTCGTTGTCGAGCACAGTGGTGCGGTTGAAGCGGCCGATATCGAAGCGCTCGGCGTGATCGGGACCGATCCCAAGCAGGCACACGACGCCGCCTGGCGCCGAGCGCGCCATGACCGCGGCGATCACCTCCGGCGCGCCGGTGCATTCCATGATGATGTCGGGCTTGAGATCCGGAAACGCGTCGAGTGATCCGGCGTGGTGCTGCGCACCCAGATCGTTGATCAACGGAGTCTTCGGCCCATGGGTGCGTCGGTCGAGCACGTGAACCTCGCAGCCGCGCTGCACGCCGAGCAGGGCAGCGAGCAGGCCGATGGGACCCGAGCCAGTGACGAGCAAGACCCGCGGCCGCCAGGAGCGGCTGCGCCGGCCGATGCGCTCGATGTGGTCCCAGGCCTTGGCGACGATGCTGGTCGGCTCGATCAGCACGCCGAGAATGCCGAGCGAAGGGTCGACCTTGAGGGCGAATTCCGGTTCGATGCGGAAGCGTTCGGCGCCGTAGCCATGGCGCGCTTTGATGCCGCGTTCGGTGTAGCGGCCGTTGCGGCACATGTCCCATTCGCCGGCCGCGCACGCCGGGCACGGCACCGGATCGGGCCGCCGTACAATGCCGACCACAAGATCGCCCTTGGCAAAGCCGCTGTCGGGCGGCGCCCACGTCACTTGCCCGAGCGATTCGTGCCCGAGCACGAGGCGTCGCGCGCCGGGCGGTGCTTCGCCGTAGAGGCCGCCAACGATTTCGCGATCGGTGCCGCACACCCCAAGCGCAATGGTTTGCGCCTGGATCGCGCCATCGCTGACCGGTGGCTCCGGCATTTCGTCGAGCCGCAGTGAATTCGCCGTTCCGGGCAAGACGGTTATCGCACGCACCGTGCAAATCCCTGCGCGATTTGAATCGCTTTCGTAATCAAGTGCTTCGGCGTCAACGCATAGACGCCGTGGGGTCCGAAAAGTTCCCGGCGCCGATACACGGCTCGCGCCGGCCACGAGAGGCCCTGGTGCGGCAATTCGGTCTGGACTAGAATCACAGGTAGTTTCAACGCAGGCGGCCGCGCGGGTCGCCTCACACGATTTCAGCCCCTAGGGAGAGCAAGATGGCACGCAAGGATTCAGCGCCCAACGTCGACCGCCGCAAGTTTTTGGCCGGCGTCGCTATCGCGGGCGCCGCGACGGCTGCCACATCCACCGCAAAGGCGACGACGGCCGCGGGGGCTCACACGGCGCGCGCGCCGTCGGCGCTACCGCCGACTGCACGGACGATCGCCGCCGAAACCGGGACTCCGAAGGTCGAGACTAACCGCATCGGCGGCGTCGCCGGCTCCGACTTTATGGTCGACGTCATCAAGACGCTTGACATCAAGTATCTGCCTTCGAACTGCGCTTCGAGCTTCCGCGGCATCCACGAGTCGCTGATCAACTACGGCGGCAACAAGATGCCGGAGTTCCTCACCTGCACGCACGAGGAATCCGCGGTCGGCATGGCGCACGGATACTTCAAGGTCGCCGGCAAGCCGCTGTTGACGCTCTGCCACGGTACGGTCGGCCTGCAACATGCCGCCATGGCGGTTTACAACGCCTGGTGCGACCGTGTGCCCGTCATCATCATGGGGGGCAACGACCTCGACGCCGCGCACCGGCCGCCGGGCGTGCCGACCATCCACTCGGCGCAGGACATCAACGCGCTGGTGCGGGACTTCACCAAGTGGGACGACACGCCGGTGTCGCTCCAGCATTTCGCGCAGTCATTCGTCCGCGCCTACAAGATTGCGATGACGCCGCCCCATGGGCCGGTGATGCTCTCGCTCGATGCCGGTCTCCAGCAGGAACCGATCAAGACCCACAACGGCGAGAAGCTTTACATTCCGAAGTACAGGCCGACGGCGCCGCCGGCCGGCGAGATGGGCGCGGTGCGCGAGGCCGCGAAGCTTCTCGCCAATGCGCAGAATCCAGTGATCGTGGTGGATCGTGCGGCGCGCTCGGAGAACGGCGTGCGGCTGCTGGTGCAGCTTGCCGAGGCGTTGCAGGCGCGTGTCGTTGACATGAATGCGCGGATGAACTTCCCGAAGCCGCACCACCTGAGCGAAGGCCCGGCCGCCGGCGCCAATGCCGACGTTGTCATCGGGCTGGAACTGACCGACTACTGGAACGTGGTGAACGGCTATGTCGACAACGGCGACCACGGCATCGGTTTCAACCAGACCAAGATCAAGCCCGACACCAAGCTGATCTCCATCTCGTCGATCGAGCTCAACACCAAGTCGAACTACCAGGACTTCCAGCGCTTCCAGTCGGTCGACATTTCGATGGCGGCTGATGCCGAAGCGACGCTGCCGGCGCTGATCGAAGCGGTGAAGCAGTCGATCCCGAACGATCGCAAGGCCGCGATCGAGAAACGCGGCGAGGCGGCCAGGAAGGCCCGCGCGGAAGCGCGTGCGCGCACGCTGGCGGCGGCGGCGATTGGCTGGGATGCGAGCCCGATCTCGACCGCGCGCTGGTCGATGGAACTGTGGAACGCGGTGAAGGACCTCGACTGGTCGATCGTCGCAGAATCCGGAAACGTCAGCGGCTGGCCGCTGCGGCTGTGGCCGATGGAAAAGCACTACCACTGGCTCGGCCGCTCCGGCGGCGCGGGCGTCGGCTATGGCGTCGCCGGCGCGGTCGGCGGCGCGCTCGCCAACCGCGACATCGGCGGCCGCTTCTCGATCTCGATCCAGGGCGACGGCGACTTGATGTACGCGCCGGGCGTGCTGTGGACCGCGGCGAGGCACAAGATTCCGCTGCTGTCGGTGATGCACAACAACCGCGGCTATCACCAGGAGCTGATGCACGTGCAGCGGCTGTCGAGCTTCCGCAACCGCGTGGCGAGCCTTGGCGGCGACATCGGCCCGATCGGCACCAGCATCATGAATCCCGACATCGAGTACCACAAGCTCGCGGAGTCGATGGGCTGGTGGGCCAAGGGTCCAATCAAGGATCCCGCCGAGCTCGGGCCAGCGTTGAAGCAGGCAGTCGCGGTGGTGAAGTCTGGCCAGCCCGCGTTGCTCAATGTCTGGACGCAGCCGCGCTGAGAGGGCCTTAGCATGAAAGCAATTTGTGTGCTGGTTCTGGCGGCGCTTGCCGTCGGCGCCCTAGCGTCCGATGCCGCGCGTGCGGCTTCGGCGGACAACGGCAAGGCGGCCTGGACGAAGTTCGGTTGCTGGCAATGCCACGGCACCATCGGCCAAGGCTCGTCCATCACCAGCCAGGGCAAGGTGCTGACCGCGACTGCGATGTCGTATGAGGCGTTCGCCGCGTTCGTGCGAAACACGATGGGTGCGATGCCACCCTATAGCGAGGCGGTGTTGTCGAACCAGGACCTTGAGGACATGCACGCATACCTCAAGTCTCTGCCCAAGCCGGCGAATTACAAGAGCATTCCGTTGCTCAATCAGTAACGGCGCAAATGAGCGAAGCCCCCGGACCGTTCCGGGGGCTTTCGTTTGCGCGATGCTCGGTCCACAAAAGCCGATGTGACCGTGATTACGAAGTCGACGCCATTCGCGTTGGAGATTGCGACGCGATGCGCGCCAGCCCTTGATCGTATAAATGGCGCGCGGGCCATTGCGGCGGCCCGATGTAACAATATAACAATGGCGCGGCGACCGCGCGTTTGGCGCGGCACATCTGGGAAATCTGCATGAATTGCAGAACGTTACAGGGACGGCCGGTTGCTTGGCTGGTGTTGCTCTTGCTGGGGCTGGCGGCAATCGTGGCGGGGCCGAACCTGGCATTGGCGCAAGGGTCGGCCCCCGTCGGCACCGGCGCGCTGCCGCGCGACCTGTCGCCCCTCGGCATGTTTCTCAACGCCGACGCCGTGGTGAAGGTTGTGATGCTGGGGCTGGTGCTGGCCTCGGTCGCCACCTGGACCATCTGGCTCGTCAAGACAATCGAACTGCGTTCAGCGAAGCGGCGCGCGCGCAATGCGGTGCGCGTCCTGCAAGAGGCTCGCTCGCTCGCCGATGCCGAGGCGAAGCTGGGGGAGGCCGACGATCCAGTCGGGCGACTCGTGCGCACCGCGAGCGCCGAGGTGCAAATGTCGGAGGCGGGTGGCGAAGGGCTGAAGGAGCGCATCACCTGGCTGCTCGAACGCGTCGAGGTCCGCGCCGGACGCCAGGTCAGCCGCGGCATGGGCGTGCTCGCCAGCATCGGCGCGACCGCGCCGTTCGTCGGACTGTTCGGCACGGTGTGGGGCATCATGAACAGCTTCATCGGCATTTCGAATGCGCACACCACGAACCTCGCGGTGGTGGCGCCGGGCATCGCCGAGGCGCTGCTGGCGACCGCGCTCGGCCTGTTCGCCGCCATCCCGGCCGTGGTCATCTACAACGTGTTCGCCCGCTCGATCGCCGGCTATCGCGCGCTGCTGGCGGACGCTGGCGCTCTGGTGATGCGGCTCGTCAGCCGCGACAGCGAGCGCGCCGCACTGCCGCTCTCGCGCGCCGCGGAGTAGGTGGCATGTCGATCCGGCTTGCGCGCGAAGAGGATGAGTACGCCGAGACGCACGAGATCAACGTCACGCCGTTCATCGACGTGATCCTGGTGCTGCTGATCATTTTCATGATCGCGGCGCCGCTTGCGACCGTCGACGTGCCGGTCGACCTGCCGTCCTCCACCGTCGAGCCGCAGCCGCGGCCGGACCAGCCCATCTATCTGACGGTGAAATCCGATCTCTCGCTTACAGTCGGCGCCGAAACGGTGAGCCGCGCCGGACTTAGGTCGGCGCTTGCAACCTTAACCAAGAACAACAAGGACGAACGCATTTTCCTGCGGGCTGACCGCAACGTGAGCTACGGCGAGGTTATGGAGGTGATGAACTTGCTGCGCGCGGCGGGCTACCTCAAGGTCGCCCTCGTCGGCCTCGAGGACCGGAGATAGCGGCGCGTCATGGCAGCGCACGCCACCCGCCTGCTGGAGCATGACGATCGCGCCGAGCTCATGCGCTGGGGTGCGGCTGCGCTGGTCGTGCTTACGGCGCATCTTGGGCTCGCGACCGCGCATTTGTTGTTCCGCTCTGCCGCGCCACAAGGCGCGACGGAGGTGCCGGCCGTCATCATCGATCTCGCGCCCCTGCCGGTTGCGCCGGCGTCTCCGATGGACACGACTCCGGGGCCGGAATCGATCGAATCGCGGGCGCGTGCCGAGCCGACGGTGACCGAGACGCAGCTTGAGGCGGTGGACCTGCCGCCGAGCGAAAAGCCGGTTGTGGCGTTGCGGGCTGAACCGCCCAAGCCGGAGGTGAAACGGGAGCCGCAACTGGTTCAGCCGGCCGAGGCAAAACCGGAGCCTTTGCCGCAGCAGCGCGAGTCGAACCTGCAATCCGCGCCGCCCAAAACCGAACGCACGGCGCCCCGGCCGGCGGCGCCGCAGATGGGTGCGCGGGGCACCAACGTCTCGCCGTCCTGGGTCAGCTTGCTGATGGCTCACCTCAACCGCCACAAGCAATACCCGAGTGCGGCGCGCGCGCGGCGCGAGCAGGGCGTGGTGATGGTGAGCTTCACCATGGACCGCAACGGCCACGTGCTGTCGAAGCGCATCGCGAAGAGCTCCGGCTCCCCGGCGCTCGATCAGGAGGGGCTGGCGATGCTGCAGCGGGCGCAGCCGCTGCCGCGCTTTCCGGCCGAGATGGCGGGTGACTCGCGCAGCTTCAACGCGCCCATCCGGTTCTCGCTGCAGTGAGACGGCGGCCATTTTGACACAAGCCACGTCATCACCGGGCCGGCGCGTAGCGCCGCGTCCCGGTGATCCCGATTCAATTGGCGTTGTGCCATCCTGAGCGGGATGGCCGGGACAAGCCCGGCCATGACGAGATCGGGTCATTTCAAGTGCGTCAGTCGTTCAGCACCGCGATCGCGTTGATCTCGATCAGGTACTCGGGCGAGGTCATCTTGCACACCTCGACCATGGTGGAGGCCGGCGCCGGCGGCTTGAAATACTCGCGCCGCACTTTGTGGATCAGATCGAAGTGCTCCATGTTGCGCACGTAGACATCGACGCGGCAGATGTCGTCCATGCTGCCGCCCGCGGTTTCCACCGCCGCTTTCAGGTTCTCGCAGACCTGCCGGGTCTGCGCCTCGATGTCGCCGATGCCGGCAATCGTCCCGTCGGGCCGGCGCGAGGTCATGCCGGAAATGAACACCAGGCGGCCGCGCGCCTCGATCATGGTGGCTTGCGAGAAATGGCCGCTCGGCTGGCGGATGCGGTCGGTCTTGATCTGCTGCTTGGGCATTTCTGATCTCTTTGCGTTCAGTGCGCGTCGCGCTCGTCGGTGTACCAGGAAGGCTTCTGCGGATAGTGCGGGCCGTCGTAGATTTCGACCACGATCGTCTCCTCGTGCGCGATCGCGGGGCCGTGCACGTTGCCCTTGGGGTTGCAGTAGAAGCTGCCCGCGGTCAGCACCACGCCGGTCGAGGTGTATTCATATCTGCCGCTCAGGCAGAACATGAACTGGTTGGACGAATGCAGATGCGGCTCCGGAATGCCGGCGCCTTTCGCAAACTTGATCAAAGCGACCGACGCGCCGGTCTCTTCGTTGCGCCAGAGCATTTTCTCGAAGACGCCTTTCAGCGATTTTTCGCGCCACGGAATGGAGTCGGTCTGCAGCAGGATTTCCTCGAGCTTGGGCGCACCCTTTGGCAGCTCAACCATGACGTTCTTCCATCCTTAGCGCGATGATAGGGCGGTGAAGCATTGCTTCAAAGCGCGGCGCTATGGTGTCGGACGCACCTGCCGCCAGTCGGCCACCTTCGGAACCGGAATGCCGAGGTTCTCGCGCAAGGTCTGGCCCGCATACTCCTTGCGGAACAGTCCGCGGCGCTGCAGCTCGGGGATGACGAAGGCCACGAAGTCCTCATAGGCGCCGGGCACGTGGGTGGCCGGAATGACGAAGCCGTCGCAGGCCTGCCCGACGAACCATTGCTCCAAATGGTCGGCGACCTCTTTTGGGCCGCCGACGATCGGATTGTGAATGCGCCCGCGGCCGCTGATCTGGATGAAATCGCGCACGGTCGGATTCTTCTTCACCCGCAGCACGCGGTCGCGGATGCCTTGCAGGCCGGACATTTCCGCAAGCTCTGCGTCGGAGAAGGCTTCGTCCATGCCTTTCCGCGCAAAGTCGAAGTTGAGCGCCTCGGAGAGCAGCGACAGCGCGTCGATCTCGAGCGGCAGCTTCTCGATCTCGGCCCACTTGTCTTCGGCTTCGGCCTTGGTCGCCGCCGACACAGTGTTGACGAGATGCGTGACCTTGACGTGCTCGGGATCGCGGCCCTGGCGCGCGACGTCGGCCTTGAACTCCGCGTACTCGCGCTTGCCGATCTCGATGTTCGGATAGACCACGAAAATCACTTCGCCCCAGCGCGCGCCGAAAGTCTTGCCGCGTCCGCTGGCTCCAGCCTGGATGACGACCGGGTGGCCCTGCGCCGAGCGCGGCACCGTGAACGGCCCGCGCGAGCGGAGGAAGCGGCCCTTGTAGTCGAGGCGATGGACCCTGTCGGCCTTCGCGAACAGACCGCTGGTCTTGTCCTGGACGATGGCGTTGTCTTCCCAGGCGTCCCAGTGGCCGAGCACGATTTCCATGAACTCGTCGGCGCGGTCGTAGCGCAGATCGTGATCCATCGATTCGTCGCGACCCATGTTCTGCGCCTCGCCGTCGTTGAGCGAGGTGACGACGTTCCAGGCCGAGCGGCCCTCGGTCATCAGGTCGAGGGTGGCGAACAGCCGCGCCACGTGGAACGGCTCGTAATAGGTGGTCGAGTAGGTTGCGCCGAGGCCGAGGCGCTGCGTCGCCATGCCGATGACGGTGAGCACGGTGACAGCGTCGAGCTTCACGCAGCGGATGCCGTGCTGCACCGTATGTGCATGATCGCGTCCGTACATGTCCGGCATCGACAGCCGGTCGTCGAAGAAGCCGAGATGAAACTTGCCGGCCTCCAGCACGCGGCCGATGTGCCGGTAGTAGTCCGGCGACCAGCTGTCGGTGCGCGATTTCGGATGGCGCCACGACATCGCATTGTTGGTGCAGTTCTGCGCCTGCAGAAAAGCCACCAAGGTCATCTGGCGCATGGCGAGGCCCTAGAGCAGACGATCGGGGTGGGTAGGGTCGTCATTGCGAGCGCAGCGAAGCAATCCAGGGCCCATACGCGCAGCCCTGGATCGCTTCGTTGCTGCGCTCCTCGCGATGACGGCTGTATCATCGACCTACGGTTCCGGATCCTAGTTCGCGCCGCTGATCTTGGCGCTCGCCGCGACCTCGCGCCAGCGGGTGACGTCGGCCTGAATGCGGGCCGCTACGGCTTGCGGCGAGCCCGGCTCGGAGTCCACGCCCTGCGACCTCAGTAACTGCTGCACCTCGGAGCTGCCCATCACCGCAAGCACGGCTTCGTTCAGCCGCGTCACCACGTCGGCGGGCACACCAGCCGGCACCACAATCGCAGTCCACAGGCCGGCCTCGCAGCCGGGTACGCCGGCCTCGCCGACTGTCGGCAATTCAGGCAGCGCTGCGTTGCGCCGCTCGCTCATGACGGCATAGCCACGCAGTTTGCCTTCGCGGATGTGCTGCAGCGTCGGCGGGATGGTGCTGACGGATAGTTCGATGCGGCCCTGCATCAGGTCGAGCATCGACTGCGCGCTGCCACGGTAGGGCACGTGGGTGACGTCGATCCCGGCCTGACGCTTGAACAGTTCGCCGGCGAGATGCGCCAGCGTACCGGTGCCGGCGGAGGCGTAGCTCAGCTTCCCGGGTCGCGTCTTCGCGAGTGCCACGAACTCCTTCAGCGTC
>JACXTT010004885.1_pt1 | contig 19751 bp, 16 predicted proteins | sample 9270951 | NCBI WGS metagenome assembly JACXTT01 (sample SAMN15532306, study PRJNA645909) | rock metagenome | isolation source: weathered quartz diorite | place: Puerto Rico | collected 2017-06-21 | reverse complement strand
ATCGGCTGGATCCTGATCGCCATCGGCGGCTTCATGATCTTTCTCGGCAACCTGATCATCCGGCGCGTGATCGCCATCGAGGTTTAGAGATGACACCGCTTCTGGCCCTCGGATTCGGCATCGGGATTTTCATCATCTTCCTGGGCTTCGCCCGCAATGCCGCCAACTCGGCGAGCACCGCGGACATAGTTGCTCAGCGCCTGCAGGTCTACGGCGGCGAGAAGCCGCTGACCATCGAGGAGATCGAGCTCCAGAAGCCGTTCAGCGAGCGAGCGCTGCGGCCGATGATCGAGAAGCTCGGCGCGCTCTTGTCGCGTTCAACTCCAGAGCAGGCACGCAAGAACCTGCAGAACCAGCTCGACCTCGCCGGGCGCCCGGGCAACCTGACACCCGAGGACTTCGGCGCCGTGCGCATCGTCGCGGCGGCGGTTGTGGCGGCGATCGGATTGCTGCTCGGGCTGCTTCTCGGCAGCCCGATCTACACGGTGGTCGGCCTGGCGATCGGCGCCATCCTCGGCTATTTCGTCCCGACGCTGTGGCTGAAGCAGAAGGTCGATGCGCGCCGCAAGGAGATCCAGAAGGGTCTGCCGGACGCCATGGACCTGCTCGTGATCGCAGTTGACGCGGGTCTCGGGTTTGATGCCGCGCTCGCCCGTGTGGTCGAGAAGCAGAAGGGCGCGCTCTCGGATGAGTTCGCCAAGGTGCTGCGCGAGGTCAGCCTGGGCCGGCCGCGCCTCGAGGCGATGGACGAGATGGGCCGCAGCAGCGGTGTCGAGGACCTTCACAACTTCATCCAGGCGATCATCCAGTCGGAGCAGTTCGGCACCGGGGTCGGCAAGATCCTGCGCATCCAGGCGGACGAGATGCGGCGCAAGCGCCGCCAGCGCGCGCAAGAGCAAGGCGCTCAGGCGACGCTGAAGATGATGCTGCCGATGGTCGGCTGCATCTTCCCGACGCTCTGGATCGTGCTCCTCGGACCGGCCGCGTTGATCTTGCTGGCGCCGCGCTAACGGCCTCACTGCTCCCGAGCGTCCCGGCGTGGGAGCTGGTCGTCCGCGGTGTCGTGATCTACACGGCGCTGCTGATCGTGCTGCGCCTTTTTGGTAAGCGGGAGGTCGGACAGTTCACGCTGTACGACCTCGTCTTCATCCTGCTGGTCGCGAACGCCTTGCAGCCTGCGATCACAGGGCCCGACACCTCAGTGCTGGGTGGGTTGATCCTGATCGTCGCCCTGGTCCTGACCAACTGGGTCGTCGGCCGGCTCGCCGACGTCCCGCAGCTTCATCGCTTCTTTGCCGTGCCGCCCGCCCTGATCGTGAAAGACGGCGTCTATCAGCGCCGGACCATGCGGCGCGAGGGCGTGGACACCGAAGAGGTCGCGATGGCCGCTCGCGAGCACGGGGTCAAGGATGTGAAGGAAGTCGAGCGAGCGGTGCTCGAGGAAGATGGATCGATATCGATCGTCGCCAGTGGGGCGACGCCGCGTTCGAAGCGAAGAGTTCGATTCAACCGCCGCACCAACTAAGCGAGGAACTCCAGCGCCGCCTCTTTGAACTCACGCGCGGGCACCGTGCCGAGGTGATCGCGACCGGGCACCGTTACGAGGCGGGCGCTCGGGATCATCTCGACCAACTCGCCGGCACCTGATGCGAGCTCGTCCATCTCACCGATCACCAGCAGGATCGGAGTCGAGATGTTGTGCAGGCGGGCACGATCCAGCGGCGGTTGTGGCGCCTCGATGCAGGCGGCGAGCGCTTCGAGGTCGTTGTGAGGTCGGGCCGACGCGAATGAGTAGAAGCTCTGCGCGACGGGGCTGTCGGGCTTGCCGGTGCGCAGCGCTTTCGCGATCGATTCGGCCTGATCGATCGCGCCGTGCGTGCCCAGTCCGGCCAGCACGGCCTTGCGCAATCGATCGGGAAAATCCAGCACGACCTGCAGCCCGATGCGCGCTCCCATCGAGAAGCCGAGATAGTCGGCACGCGCGATGTCGAGGTGCCCGAGGAGATTGCGCACATCAGCGGCCATCACGTGCGGCGTGTATGCAGCAGAGTCGTGAGGCTTGTCGCTCTCACCGTGCCCGCGGCAATCCAGCCCGACGATGAGAAAACCGGCAGCCACCAGGGCCTCCTGCCAACGCGTGCCGACCCAGTTGAGCCTGTAGTGCGAAGCGAAGCCGTGCACCAGGACGATCGGTGGCCCGTCGTCGGGGCCGTGGAGTTCGTAGTGCAGTCGCACACCGTCGCTGAGAAATTCCATCGCGCAGCTACGCTACCCAAATGGTGAAGGCAACCCACATGCGCACCGGCAAAGTTCTTGCCGACCGGCTCGAGGTGCCTCGCACCTTCATCGGACGTGGTGTCGGGCTCATGTTTCGCCGACGGCTCGAGCCCGGCGCCGGCATGTGGATCAATCCGTGCAACGGCATCCACATGATGTTCATGAATTTTCCGATCGATGCGGTGTTTCTCGACCGCACACACCGCGTCGTCAAGGTGTATCCGAAGCTCGCCGCCTGGTATGGGGTGGTTTGGATCGAATGGGGGGCAGACAGCGTGATCGAGCTCCCCGCGGGCTCGACGGCGTCAATCGGCCTTCAGCGTGGTGACGACATCAGCATCGTTTGAACGATCGCAGCTGTTAAGGGGATGTTGACAGCCGCCGATAACGTCGGGGTGTGCTTTCGAGCATCGTCGACCTCATACTGCCACCGCGATGTGGGGGCTGCCAGGCGCCGGGCTCATGGCTGTGCGAGCTGTGCAGGCGTCGCATGCGGCGACTGGCCGAGCCACTTTGCCGGCGCTGTGGCGCCGAGCTCGAGTCCAGCGGCGACAGCTGCGCATGCAGGGGCCGGCTGAAGTCGCTGACACGACTGCGCTCGGCGGTGGCGTACGAGGGGCCGGTCGAGCCTGCCGTGCATCGCTTCAAGTACCAGGGCTGGCGCAAGCTCGCGACGCCACTCGCCACGCTGCTCGCGGAGCGCGTGGTGGTCGAAGGTCTGGCGTCGTCTGTTGTCGTGGCGGTGCCGCTGCACCCGCAGCGCGAACGCGCGCGTGGTTACAACCAGGCTGAGCTCCTCGCCGACGAGGTAAGGCGTCGCACCGGCCTCCGAGCGCCACCAGGCCGCTTAGTTCGCGCGCGCCACACGGTCCCGCAGGTGGGCAATGACCGCCTCCATCGCTGGCGCAACGTGGACGGCGCTTTCGAGTGGCGAGGCAGGCCACTCGACGGGCTCTCGGTGATGGTTGTGGACGACGTCGCCACCACCGGCGCCACGCTCGAGGCGTGCGCCTCTGCACTGAAGCTTGGCGGCTCAGGGCCCGTATTCGGAGTGACCGTGGCGAGGGTTCGAATTTGAGTTCCTTCCTCTATAGTGGCGGGGCACTCTCGGACCCACACGGCGGAGGCTAACGAATGGCAGTCCGGATCCCCGGAATCAACATTGATGAGTACTACCAGCAGCTTGGGCCGATCGAGCCGCTGATCCGCGACGACCGCGTGACCGAGATCATGGTCAACGGCAGCGATCACGTATACGTCGAAATGGCCGGCAAGGTCGTGCTCACGAACATCAAGTTCGTCGACGAGGACCAGCTGCTCAATGTCATCCAGTTCATCGTGCGCACCGTCGGCCGCCGAATCGACGAGCGCTCGCCCCTCTGTGACGCACGTCTCGCCGACGGTTCCCGGGTCAATGCCGTGATCCGCCCGCTGGCGCTGAACGGCCCGCTGCTCACCATCCGCAAGTTCTCACGCGACCCGTACCAGGTCGAGGACCTCATCCGGTTCGGCACCTGCAACGAAGCGGCGTTCGGCTTCCTCAAGGCAGCGGTGCTGGCCAAGGCAAACGTCATCGTCGTCGGCGGTACCGGTACCGGCAAGACGACATTCCTCAACGTGCTGTCCGGCTTCATTCCGGTGGAGGACCGCATCGTCACCATCGAGGACGCCGCGGAGCTCCAGCTCCACCAGGAGCACGTGTGCCGCATGGAGACTCGGCCGAAGGACATCAACGGCGAAGGTGAGATCACGATCCAGCGGCTCGTCATCAACTCGCTGCGTATGCGCCCGGAGCGCATCGTGGTCGGTGAGTGCCGTGGCGGTGAGGCGCTGGACATGCTGCAGGCCATGAACACCGGCCACGACGGATCGATGACCACGCTCCACGCCAACAGCCCGCGCGACGCGCTGGCCCGCCTCGAGACCCTTGTCCTGATGGCCGGCGTCGACCTGCCGGTCAAGGCCATCCGCCAGCAGGTGGCGGGCGCCATCAACCTGTTCGTCCAGCTGAGCCGCCTTCGTGACGGCTCGCGCAAGGTGTCTCAGATCACCGAGGTCGTCGGCATGGAGCTCGAGGTGATCACCATGCAGGACATATTCCTGCTCGAGCAAAAGGGCGCCACGCCGGACGGCAAGGTGATTGCAGAGTTCAAGCCGACCGGCCTGCGGCCGAAGATCCTGGACCGCATCTTCGCGCAGGGAATTCCCCTGCCGAAGGAGATCCTGACCCTCTTCCCGGCGCCGCCGGGGTACAAGCCGGCTGCTCGCTGAGGGAGCCGTATACTCGGTCTCGTGAAGGTCGTCCTGCACGACCACACGGGCGAACTCGGGCCCGAGTTGAACGAGTACGCGCAGCGCAAGCTCACTCGCCTCGAGCGGCACTTCGGACGTGTCGAAGACGCGGAGGTCGACTTCACGCAGGAGCGCCGCAGCGGCGTGGCCACGACGGTCTGCCGCATCAACGTGCACATCGACGGCAGGCGTGCGCCGGTGCTCACGGCGCGTGAGAGCGGCCCGGATGCGCAGGCTGCGCTCGATCTCGCTCTGGACAAGATCGACCGCCAGGTAGTGAAGCTCAAGGAGATGCGGAGCCACCGGAAGCAGCCGGTGTCGGTGGTGAGGGTCCCGCCCGAGGAGCCCGCGCCCAAGCACTCGGACGAGCCGGAACGACTGCGCCTGAAGGTGAAGACTCAGTCCGTGCTCGAGGCCGTCAAGGACCTGGAAGCGGACGGTCAGACCTTCCACGTCTTCCTCGAGGAGGACACCGGGGAGATTAGGATCGCGTACTACAGGTCCGATGGCACGCCGGCCGTGATCGAGCCTGTAATCCCCTAGATTCGGCGTTCGGCCGGCTGGGAATGCTGTACTAGTCAAGTCGTGGTCACACTCACCAGGCTCTTCGACCCCAATGAGCGCGAGATCAAGCGGCACCTCGAGGTGGCCGCCGCGATCAACGAGCTCGAACCCGAGCTGAAGGCTCTGGACGACGCTACCCTGCGCGCGCGGTCAGATGAGCTGAAGCGGCATGCGCAGGCCGGCGAGGCGCTTGAAGAGCTCCTGATCGAGGCTTTCGCACTGGCCCGGGAGGCGGGCCGGCGCACGATCGGCATGCGCCATTTCGACGTCCAGCTGGTCGGGGGCATCGTTCTCCACCAGGGCAAGATCGCCGAGATGAAGACCGGCGAAGGCAAGACGCTGGTCGCGAGCCTGGCCCTCTACCTCAACGCGCTCGCGGGCAAGGGCGTCCACCTGGTCACTGTCAACGACTACCTGGCCCGCCGCGACGCGGGCTGGATGGCCCCGATCTACCACCTGCTGGGCTTGACCGTGGGCGTCAATGTCGGCTCCGCGGCGACCTACATCTACGACCCTGAGTTTGTCGACGAGACACATCCGGACCCGCGCTTGCAGCACCTCCGGCCGGTGAGCAAGAAAGAGGCGTATGCGGCGGACATCACATACGCGACCAACTCCGAACTGGCCTTCGACTACTTGCGCGACAACATGGCGCTCGACAAGTCGCTGTGCGCACAGCGTGATCTGATCTATGCGATCGTCGACGAGGTCGATTCGATCCTCATCGACGAGGCGCGCACCCCGCACATCATCTCCGGCCAATCCGAAGAATCGACCGAAAAGTACTACGAATTCACCCGCTGGGCGGCGCGCCTCACGGAGGGCACGGACTACGAGGTCGACCTCAAGCACAAGTCCGCGTCGCTGACCGAGACAGGCATCGTGAAGATGGAGCGCTGGACGGGGATCAAGAACATCTACGACCTGGAAAACGTGGTCGAGGCGCACCAGATCAACCAGGCGTTGAAGGCGAAGGCGTTGTTCCTGCGGGACCGCGATTACCTGGTCAAGGACGGCGAGGTGATCATCGTCGACGAGTTCACGGGTCGCACGATGCCGGGCAGGCGCTGGTCAGACGGCCTGCACCAGGCGGTCGAGGCGAAAGAGGGCGTGAAGGTCCAGCAGGAGCAGAAGACCATCGCCACCATCACCGTCCAGAACTACTTCCGCCAGTACGACAAGCTCGCGGGCATGACAGGTACGGCCCTGACCGAGGCCGAGGAGTTCCACAAGATCTACGGCCTCGATGTGGTCGTCATCCCGACGCACAAATCAATGGTCCGCAAGGACCACCCCGATGTGATCTACAAGAGCGAGCAGTCGAAGTTCGACGCGGTCATCGACGAGATCGTCGACATGAACAAAGAGAAGCGGCCGGTGCTCGTGGGCACCGTGTCGGTCGAGAAGTCAGAGCGGCTGTCGCGGATGCTCGAGAAGCGAGGCGTAAAGCACAACGTCCTCAACGCCAAGCAGCACGAGCGCGAGGCGGCCATCGTCGCCGAGGCCGGCCAGCCCGGCGCGGTGACGATCGCCACCAACATGGCCGGCCGCGGCACGGACATCGTTCTCGGCACCGGCGTGACCGATGTGGGCGGTCTGCACATCATCGGCACGGAGCGCCACGAGTCCCGCCGTATTGACAACCAGCTGCGCGGACGTGCGGGCCGCCAGGGCGACCCTGGTTCGAGCCGCTTCTTCATCTCGCTCGAGGACGACCTGATGAAGATCTTCGGTCCGGCTGCGGATCGCATCGGTCGCCTGATGGACAGCCTCGAGGTCGAGCCGATCGAGCACCCGTGGGTCGCGCGATCGATCGCGAGCGCACAGAAGAAGGTCGAGGGCATGCACTTCGATGCCCGCAAGCACGTCGTCGAGTACGACGACGTGATGAACAAGCAGCGTCAGATCGTTTACGAGGAGCGGCACAAGGTACTCGACGGCGCCAACGCACGCTCCAACATCCTCGAGTATGTCAAGGACATCATCGACAAGGGCATCGACCAGCACTGCTCGGATCGGCACGTTGAGAACTGGGAGATGGAAGGGCTGGTCAAGTACCTGTCCGCGTATCTGCCCATCGAACCGGGATCTCAGATCCCGGAGGAGGTTCTGCTCCGCGGACGCGAAGCTCTGGCGGACCACCTGAACGCGGCGGCCGCCGACGCCTACGACAGGAAGTCCGAGGAGGTCGGCGCCGACCTGATGCCGGTGGTCGAGCGTGACGTGATGCTGCGCACCATCGACTGGCAGTGGATGGAGTACCTCACCCAGATGGAGCATTTCCGCGAGGGCATCGGGCTGCGCGCGTACGGCCAGCGCGACCCCCTCGTCGAGTACAAGAACGAAGCGTTCGAGATGTTTAACGAGCTCCGCGAGCGCATCCAGGGTTCGATCGTGGCCCGCCTCTTCAGGGTCCAGGTGCAGCGCAACCAGCCGCCACCGCCACCGGTGGTACGGCAGATGTTCGAAAGCGGTCCCGGCGAGCCGGACGGGTCGGGCCAGAACGGCGCGCCGCGCAAGCCCCGAGCCGCCGCGCCGGCGGCTGCGGCCGCGGTTGCGGGTGGCGCGGCCGCTAAGATCGGCCGAAATGATCCGTGCTGGTGCGGATCGGGTAAGAAGTACAAAAGGTGCCACGGACGATAGCGCGGGGGGGTCAGGCTCCCCCCGCGGAACCCCCCTCTCCAGGCAACCTGTGGGTGGCGATCTTGGACGTGAAGCCATGACCCGGCGGAGCCGGGTCACCAGCGCGACGTAGGAATTAGGAAATGGACGAACAACTCAACCCCAAAGAGCTCCTCAACCGGATCCTTCAGCTGAAGGAGCATCTTTGACCTGCCTGCAAAACAGGCGCGGGCGGAGGAGCTAGACCGGCTCCTTACCCAGCCCGGCGTCTGGGACGACCCCAACCGCGCGCGCGTCCTCGCCCGCGAAGCGTCTGAGCAGCACGAGCTGGTCACGACCTGGGACAAGCTCGAGCGCCGGGCGCGCGACCTGATCGAGCTCGACGAGCTCGCTCAGAATGATGCCGAGCTGCAGTCGCAGGTCATGGAGGAGCAGCAAACGATCGCCGCCGAGCTGAGGCGGCGCGAGCTCGACCTGCTGTTCACCGATCAGTACGCCGGCCACAACGCAGTGATGACGCTGTCGGTCGGCCAGGGCGGGGTGGAGGCGCAGGACTGGGTGCAGATGCTCATGCGCATGTACTTGAAGTGGGCCGAGCGCAGGGGATTCGCGACCGAGACCATCGACACGTCACCGGGCGAGGAGGCAGGGCTGAAAAGCGCGACCTTCATCGTGCGTGGGCCGCGCGCTTATGGATTGCTCCGCTCAGAGCACGGTGTGCATCGCCTGGTCCGCATCTCCCCGTTCGACCAGAACCACCGCCGCCATACGTCCTTCGCGTTGGTCGAGGTGATGCCCGAGCTCGAGACTTCGGACGAGAACGCTGTGGTGATCAACGCCCAGGACATTCGCGTCGACACCTATCGCTCGACGGGCGCAGGCGGCCAGCACGTGAACAAGACCGACTCGGCGGTGCGGATAACGCACCTGCCGACGGGCATCGTCGTGACATGCCAGAACGAGCGGTCGCAGATGAAGAACCGTGAGATGGCGATGAAGGTGCTGAGGGCGCGACTGTTCCAGCGCCAGCAGCAGGAAGCGGCCGAGCACCTGGACTCGATCCGCGGCCAGGTGATGCCGGCGGAGTTCGGCTCTCAGATCCGCAACTACGTGCTGCAGCCGTACACGCTCGTGAAGGACGTTCGCACCGGCGAAGAGGTGGGCAACGCCCAATCTGTGCTCGATGGCGACATCGATCCGTTCATAGAGGCGTGGCTGCGGTGGCGCCTCGGTCGCAACGGGGCGCGCGACTAGCAGGCCTGCTCTGCGGCTGGAGCTTTTGGGGGGCCTGAGCTATACTGCCGGCGACCCAGTCAGGCGCGCCCGCAATGCGCCAAACGTCACAGCAAGAGACGCAGCTTATGGTTTTGACACCGGACTTCGCAACCCGACCAGTCATCAGCTTCCAGCATGTGTGGAAGCGGTATCCGACCGGCACGGAAGCTCTCCGCGACATCAATCTTGTCGTGCCCGAGGGCGACTTCGTATTCCTGGTCGGGCCGAGTGGGGCCGGGAAGTCAACGTTGGTCCGTCTGCTCATCCGCGAAGAGAAGCCGACCAAGGGCAAGATCTTCGTCGAGGGCGTCGAACTCGGGCGTATGAAGCGCCGGCAGCTGCCCTTTTACCGCCGCAAGGTGGGGCTGGTCTTCCAGGACTTCAAGCTGCTGCCGAACCTCACCGTGTACGAGAACATCGCGTTTGCGCTGCGCGTGCACGGCCAGTCGGACGCGCTGATCCGCACCCGGGTCGCGGAGGCCCTCGACACCGTCGGCCTTGCAGGCAAGGATGAGACCTACCCCGCGAACCTCTCCGGGGGCGAGCAGCAGCGTGTGGCGATAGCGCGGGCGCTGGTGCACGCCCCGCGGTTTATCATCGCCGACGAGCCGACGGGCAACCTAGACCCCGCGACCGCATGGGAGATCATGCAGCTCTTCCTGCGGATCAATGCGCGCGGCGCCACGGTCGTGATGGCCACCCACAACCGAGAGATCGTTGACCTGCTGCGCCGCCGCGTGGTGGCGATCGACGCCGGACAGATTGCGAGGGATGACCGATCAGGCAGATATCACGATGACTCTGATACGAAACCTCAAGTTCGCGCTCGATAGCGCCTGGCAGAGCTTCTGGCGGAACCTCGCGGTCAGCCTGGCCGCGGTGATCTCGATCACGCTCATCCTGATCCTGGCGGGCATCAACCTGCTGGTCGGGCACGCCTTTTCGCAGGTGCTGGATGGTTTCCGGGCCAAGGTCAGCGAGATGTCGGTCAACGTGGCCGACGCCACGCCACTGCCGACCGTCTACGCGTTTCGCGACCAGCTCGCCGCGGACCCGCGCGTCTCGAGCGTGAAGTTCGTGACCAAGGACGAAGCGCTCGCACAGTTCCTGGCCGACCCGAACAACGCCCAGCTCGCCCAGCAGATCGACGGCAATCCGCTCGACGCGAAGCTCGAGGTCACGGTCAAGAATCTCAGTGATGTCGGGGCGATCGATCAGATGGCCCGGCAGTGGCCCGGCGTCGACCCGACCAATCCGACCAACTATCAGGGCGAGTTCGTGACCCGCATGCTGCAGCTTTCACAGTGGCTGAGCCTTGCGGGCATCGGTTTGATGGCCGTGCTGGTGGTCGTCTCAGTGGTCATCGTCATGAACACAATCCGCACCGCCGTGTATCACCGCCGCAAGGAGATCGAGGTCATGAAGCTGGTTGGGGCCACCGAGTGGTTCGTGCGCGGACCGTTCGTGATCGAAGGTGTGATGACGGGTTTGATCGCCGCCGCGATCGCACTGTCGCTGCTCGTCATCTCGTATCCCCCGGTGGTGTCGCGATTCAGCGCTGACATTACGTTTATCCCGCTGTCATATGACCCGACATTCATCTCGAGCCTGGCCCGCGACCTCATGGTCGGCGGGGCAATGCTCGGGGCGCTGGGCAGCTACATCGGCGTGCGCAGGTACGTCAGGCTGTGATGAAAGCCAGATTTGCCGCTGCCGCCATCATCGCGACCCTGGTGTGGGCGCCGCTGTCGAACCGCGTCGCCCTATCGATCTACTGCTACCCGGGCGATCCGCCAGACGTCTACAAGGCGTGTCTGGCCTATAACGCGGGCATCAACCAGCAGGTCGCCAACCAGCGCCAGCTGCAGAACATTCAGAGACAGATCCACGACCTGCAGGCGCAGATCAACGCGATCTATGTGCTGATCAATCAGATCAACGCGCAGATCGACCAGCAGAACGCCCTGATCGCGCAGACCCAGGCCGCGATCGCGGTGCTGGACCGGCAGATAAGGTTCAAGACCGCTGAGGTCACGCAGCTGCAGACGGATGTCGCGGTGCGGGATCAGCTGCTGGACCAGCGGCTCCGGTACGTGGACGCCCACGGGCCAGTCAACTACGTCGAGCTGGTACTGACGGCCGCGAGCTTCAACGACCTGATGAACCGAATGCTGGCGGCGCAGCAGATCGCCGCGTCCGACCGCAAGCTGCTCGACCAGCTCGGCGTTGAGCACAGCCAGCTCGACTTAAGCCAGGCCGACCTGGCCAACCAGAAGAGCCAGGAGGCCGCGCTGCTGCTGCAGCAGCAGGCGATCGTGATCGACCTGGAGCGCCAAAAGACGACCCGGAAGAACGCCATGGCGGCGGCCGGCGTGCTCGAAGCTGAGCTGCAGGCGCAGTACGCCGCCGTCCAGGCGCAACGCGCTGCGATCGACGCCGAGGTGGCAAAGCTGGCCCAGCAGTACGACGCGGCTGCCAAGAAGGCCGGTGGCGGCAGCGGTGCGTTCGAGTGGCCAGAGCCGAATTGCAGTTTCGCCTGCATCAGCCAGGGATTCGGGTGCTCGACGTTCTATCTCGAGATCTACGACCCGTCATGCCCGTACCCGCACCGCATCCATACAGGCATCGACATCGCGGGGCCGTATGGCACGCAGATCGTTGCCGCGGACACCGGGGTGGTGTATCTGTACCCGGGCTCAATTGGCTACGGAAACATGATCTTCATGATTCACGGCAACGGTTACTCGACCGTGTACGGGCACCTGGCTTACTACGCGCCAGGCTTGCAGAGCGGCATGATCGTCGCGCGCGGGACCACGATCGCCTTCGAGGGCTCGACCGGGTGGTCGACCGGACCGCATCTGCACTTCGAGATCAGAGTCAACAACGTGTACAAGAACCCCTGTATCTGGCTGGGTTGTTAGTCGCGTCAGGTGTGCGCGCTAATCTGCTGACATGAGCCTGCGCGCCGTCCTCAGGGGCGGCGCATATCTCCTGGTTGGGGCGGTCGTGTTCGCCGCCGGCGCGGCCGCGGGAATCTACGCGGACCAGGCTTACCCTGACGCCATTCCGTACCTGGCCCACCACCAGGTCGGGCGTGTCGACACGAGCGAGCTATCCGAGGCCATCCGGCTCGTCGAAGCGCAATACGTCGACACCAACATCGACACCACCAAGCTGTCGCACGGGACGGTGAGCGGGCTGATCGCAAGTCTCGGTGATCCCTATTCGACTTACTACGACCCGGACCAGTACAAGCGCTTGCAGGACGCGTACGCCGGGCGGTACTCAGGCGTCGGCATCTACCTCACATTCGGTACGGGCTATCCCACGATCACAGGCACGGTGCCGGGCTCGCCCGCGGCTCGTGCGGGGCTGCTGGGCGGCGACCAGATCATCAAGGTCAACGGTAAGGACACGAAGGGCGTCACCGCCGATCAGGCGACGGCCTTGATCCAGGGCCCGGATGGCACCCAGGTGACGCTGTCGATACAGCGGGGGAGCCAGACCTTCGACGTGACAGTCACCCGCTCAGAGATCACGATCCCGTCAGTGCGGTCGACTCAGCTACCGAATCACGTGTTGTACGTGCGGATCTACAACTTTGGGTCATCGACGTCGAGTGATTTTGCTTCGGCCTTGAGTGCCGGCTTGCCTGGCGCACGCGGGGTGGTGCTGGACCTGCGGGAGAACCCGGGCGGCTTCATCTCGGCGGCGGACGATGTGATCAGCGATTTCGTGACGACGGGGGAGACGTTCGAGCTGCGCGGGCGCGATGGCTCCGTCGAACGGCATGACGTGGGCGGCAACCATCCCGCCCCGAACATCAAGCTGGTGGTGCTGGTGGACGCGAACAGCGCTTCGGCGTCCGAGATCGTGGCTGGGTCTCTGCAGGTCCACAAGCGGGCGATGCTGGTGGGCACGGTGACATTTGGGAAGGGATCGGTGCAGCAGGACTTCCCGTTGTCAGATGGGGCGGACATCCATCTGACCATCAAGCGCTGGTACCTGCCGAACGGGACCACGATCGACCACAAGGGCCTGCAGCCGGACGTGCCGGTAACGCTGTCCAGCCCGGCGGACGAGTTCGACGTGCAGCAGCCTGGGTTGGGGTACTCCAAGGACACCCAGCTGAACGCGGCACTGACCCTGCTGGCCTCTGGCTAGACTGGGGAACCCGGGCGGTTAGCTCAGTTGGCTAGAGCGCCTCGCTTACACCGAGGAGGCCGTTGGTTCGAATCCATCACCGCCCACCACGACAGACATTTTCCAGCGCACGGTTTCGAGTAGGCGAGTGACTTGTGCGCGCCTGTCGGGACGCGGCGTGTAGCCCACAACGCGGCCCTAGCTGACGTGGATGTCGGAGAAAAGCGTCGACAGTAGCTCGCGGCGTACGACCGCGTCTCCGGTGTCCCAGGCACTGACCAGACCGGTGAGCCTGGGCTCGATTCTCTGCGGCTCGTCCGCGTCCTGCAGCTCCTTGCGCATTACCTCGAGCTGCTCGCGTTCGGCACGGTACTTCGGCTCGTCCCAGTGGCCCCAGAGAAACAGTTGGTCGAGGCGCTCCAAACTGCGGTCGATCGATTCGATAGCACCACGTGACTCGACTGGTGGGTTGAAGCTCATGAGGTCGATGCGTCGGGCGAAGTCGGCCGGCTTTAGAGCCTCGAGCTCAACAAGCAGAGCCCGCGCCCACGGCTCGAGGTCGTCCTCGCGAAGCCACTTCTCCGCGCAGGCGACCAGCTTCTCGTGCCCGTGGCGGCACGCGTAGTAGAGGCGATTGCGTCGGGTCTTGCCCGCCCCATGCAGCCGCTCGCCGCATGAGCACCGGAGGAGACCCCCGAAGGCGTAACCGAGCCTGCCTCGGACGTCGCGGCGCCCACCGCGCCCGAAGCGTCTTTCGGAGACGGCGCGTGCTGCCCGCCAGGTTTCCCCGCTGACGATGGGCGGCCAGCTGGCCGGGATGAGCTCGCCGTGACCGCCGCCTCGGCGGCTCTCCGAGAAGGCCATGCCGCCATACGCGACGTTGCGAAGGATCTCGGCGACGCTGTGCCAGTGCCAGGCAGCGCCGCGGGAGCGTGGCAGCTTGGCAACGCTTTCGGCATTGAAGCGCCGTGCGATGTCGCGAGCTGTGAAGCGGCCAGTCGCGTACATCTCGAAGATGCGGCGGATGGTCGGAGCGACTTCCTCGTCGATCGAGATTGACCCTTCCCGATTGCGGATATAGCCGCCCGGCACCTGACCGACCATCTGGCCGCGCTGCGTGGCGTAACGATAGGCGTCGCGGATCTTCTCGCCGGTCATCCGGCGCTCCATGGCATGAGCAGCTGCCAGCGTCGTGTACGTGAACTCGCCGGCGGGCGAGCGATCGAAGCGTCCGTGGACGAAGACGACCTCGATTTCCGGGCGCTTCTCCATGAGCGCATAGAAGTCCAGTGCGTCGGACGTGTTGTGGAAGCCGCGTGACTGGTCGTATGCGGCCACCACGCTCACACCGCCGCCCTTGACCCGTTCGATCAGCGCGAGGAAGGCCTTGCGACCCCTCAGCTTGGCGCCGCTGATATCCAGGTCGCTGTAGACGTCGACCTGGTCGCAAGCAGCCACTGCCGGCAGCGCACGGCACTGCTGCTCCTGGACCGCGGGGCGATGTCCTCACATACCCCTTTAGGTCAGCGACTAGCGTCCACAAGCGTCCTTTTTTCAAAAGAAGGACGTTCACCTCCGGCCTCACGGCCGGCGTCTGATTGTTCACATCCGACAGCCCGATGCGGTTGCTGCTGGCGGTTGGTCATCCGGGACTGGCGCCTGGCGCAGGACGGCGCGACAGAACTCGAGTTCCTCGGCGGGCCTGATGTCGACCGCGATCACTTCCCGTTCGCAGGTGCGGTTGACCCCGGTCGCGATGAGGGCCGCCATCGAGTAGACGATCGGCGCTCGATTGCGTAGCCGCTTCTGTAGGAGCTCGTCCTATCGAGGTAGGCAGGGCAAAAGCACTACACAAACTAGGAACAATGTACTATGCGCCGAATCACCCGGAGCGGCATGTCGACGGGCGTGGAGGGATTTCGGGATCAGACGCAGGAAGTTGCAACGTTGCGCTGGAGTAATGGGGCTCAGTCTGTTGGCTGCCTCGGTTGCGCTCGTTTCACCCACCATCTCGCCACCCTTACAGGCCAAGGCTGCGAGCCTGGCAACCATTTCCGCTCTCGGCCAAGCTCCGACAGTCGCGACATCCACGAACGGAAGCCTGAGTTCGATTTCGTGGCCGAACAAGGTCGTTGGCGGCGGTCAGGTAACCCACGCTTCGGGTGATTTGTTGATCCTCCGGGTGGTGGCGTCAGACCCGAACGACGTTGGCAGAGTCTGCCCCGTTCTGACCGAAAGTGGCTGGACGGCGGTAGGGAATGGATGCGGCTCCGACGTAGGTGATGTGTCGACCGCCGAACTGTACTACCGCATCGGTTGTGGGTGTAGCAGCGACAACCCAACCGTGAGCGGGGACGAGTCTGATGATGTCATCGGTGCCGACCTTCAGGATTTCACCGGGAACGCGACAGCCCCCCTGTACGTGAGCAGCGTGTACACCTATAGCTCGACCCGTGACCCGGTGAAGCAGTGCTGCGGCGGTAGCAATCCGACGAGCTTTACCTACACGGAAGCTCTGCCGCCGTCGGCTTCGGGAGGGCTCAGCATTGACCTCTGGTCGACCACTCCTGACGCCAATCCGCAGCCGACTCCGTCAACTGGCTGGACCACCGACGGCTGGTTGAACAACCTGACTACTGGGGACGACGGAATGGGTGGGGACTACCACCTTGGGCCATCTGTCCGCAATAGCGACGGCACCGGGACGGATGATTCCAATACATCGAGCGTTCCTTCGCCGGCATATCTCTACTCCCCAAGCGGGGTCATCGCCTTCTTCGCCCCGGCCAAGGACCCGCTCCAGGGTATGTTGACCCGAAACGGTCCAGAGAGCACCACTGGGTGTTCTGGCATCCCGGCTCAGGACAGCTGCTACCGCCAGTACGTTGGGGGTTTCGTACCCGCACAGCCCACGAGCGGTGGCGACCACCCGAACGCGTCCAACGGTATCGGCTGGGACGAGCTCGCCGACGCCAGCGGCAACCTCGTACACGGGGCCCAGAGCGAAACGAACTGCGGTGCGAACTACCCGAACTGCACCAATGACGCCGCGGGGGTCACGCTCAACTGCAACTTCCTTGCCGACGGCCTAGTTGCAACCAACACGCCGGGCAATGCGCTGGACTGTGCTATTAAGGATGTCGACGCTTGGAATACGGCCTTCGGGTCGTCCTCCACCAATGAAGCCTTGAACGTGCGGATCTCGGCAGGCATTGACACGCCATCGGGCATTGATTGCAACGGCTCTTCGCCGTGCGTTGGCGCATTTCCCTGCTTCGACCTCAGTACAACCGTCTACGGCGATGGCAGCAGCGGGCACCCCGAATGTCCATACTTCTGGACCTCCGCTTTCAATAGCGACTGGCAGTCGTTTATGTCGAAGCTGGCGGCCTACTACGACACTTCGCCTGAAGTGGCCGAAATCGTGGCTGCCCGCAACATGACTGTCTATACCGAGCCATATCTTCGCAACAGCGCAACCTCCAAGCTCAGCGGGGGCAGCCCATGCAGCACATCTTGTGCACTCAGCACGTTCCTGTCCCCCAACTCACTGACGGTTAGCGGCAATGTCTCCGGCCTGGTCTTCACTACTTGCGGTGGCACGTGCATTGGGAACGTCGGAACTGAGTACTGGGTCCAGTCCTCCAGTCCGGTCCAAGAGGATCTGGTCGTCTGTACGGGTGAAAATACAACCTCCCAGCAACTCACCGGCTGTGGCCTAGACAGCAGCAAGACTTGTTACAAAAGCGGGTCTCTCCAGACTAGCTGCTCCACAACGTCCGACTCCGTCAGCAATAGCTCAGTGATAGCCAGCTACTATCTCGGCGACATGGTCCAAAGCGGCTACACCACTTCGACCGACGTCGCGAGCACCGAGACCGATGCCGAGTGGCAGATAGCCAATTTTCCCAACACTGCCATCGCCGGAGCCCTTAACCCGTACGACCAGATCGACGGGACAACTTACAAGATCACTTCGGTAGAGAACTCCGATCCGAATGGCTACGACACCGAGGACATGTTGTATTCGATCAAGCATTACACCAGCGTGAACAACATTCCGAATTTTCAGACCGAAAACAACTCGGACCGAGTGGGCTACGCGGCCGAGTGTTCAGTCACCACCTTGGGGAGCTGTCCGTCCACTAACTACGTCGACCTCTACCAGTGCATAGTCAAGAACGGGCGATGCAACTCGGGTTCTACCAACCTGCCCTATCGCCGACCGTTGGGCTATCAGACGGCGACCGACAAGGAGATCAACTTTTGTGTCCCGAACAACGTGAGCGGGACTGGAAGCCCCACGTGTGCAAACCTGGGCACCGGTGGAACTGCTACTTGTGGAACGACTACCAACAATGGCCTGTTCGACGTCATCGCAGCGGCAGCGAGCAACACGACTTCATACTCCGACCCTGACGGCAACACGGGGCTAAGCTGGTACGGAGGTCACGCCAACGAGCTCGAACTACCCAACGGCTGGGACGGTTCGGGCTCAGGCAACTACTGCATCATCTCTATCGACCAGACCCGCATCCTGCAAGGTAAGTTCTTCCTCAGTGGGTAGTGATATCTCCACCGACCATCGAGGCGGGCGGGCGCTGTACCCGCCCTCCGTGTTTGGCCGAGCGATTCTCGTTAAGGCCGCGGAGGGCTGGACCTTTCGGCCTAACCGACCTCAATAAGCGCCGTGAATGGAGAGCCGTGAACCCCGACCGCCCAGCAGGTGACCTTGGCTTCACATGCGATAGCTGACAGTAAGGACAGGATGCCGACCCCGGCTGGCTGAGACGCGATAACCCAGCCCGATGCTCGGTAGTGCTCAATAACTTGGTGCCGGCGCTGGTTGAAACCTCGAAAGCCAACGGCCCAACAGTTGAAGTGAGATACGCAGGTCACTCCTTCGAGCACGACGTTGAGGGAATGAGGGGTTGCGACTACCGTCCATGCCGCGCCGTTGAAATGCTCGGTTAATGCCGCGAGCGGACTCGGATACGGATTCTCATCGCCGACGGCCCAACAATCTGAGCCACTTAGGCAGGACACGGAGTAGAGCGTGCTCCTTACTGAAACCGGGTTGGGAACCACGGTCCAGCCGGCCCCAGTGTTTTGCTCGATAAGCGGAGCATTGTTGGCGTCTCCGACCGCCCAGCAATCGTATATGCCGCTGACGCAGGACAGATCACGCAAATCAGCGTTAATAATGGGGTTGGCCACCTCGGACCAGACCCCGTTGGAGAAATGATCCATGATCGCGTGCTCGGGCGATGACGTGTCGGTTCCGGTTGCCCAGCATTCGATCGAATCAACGCATGCGACCGAAGTTAGAACCGAGGTGCTGGCGTTCGGAAAACTAACGGGGGCCCATGACGTTCCGTCGAAATGCCCGATCGAACCAGATGTGACTGCCCAACAGTCGCTTTCATTCGCGCAGGACAGATCGCGGGCGCCCGCGGGCAATGACGGCGTGGGGAAAACGCTCCAGCCAGCACCAGTGTTGCGTTCGAACAGGGGCCCACCAACGGCCCAGCAATCACTGCTCCCCGAGCAGCTAACGTCATATAGCTGCGAGTACGTGGGTTGAGGTGTGGTATCCACACTCCATGAATTCGTCGACGCAAGAGCGCTGGTGGCTGTCGCCCAGGCCACCACACAAGCCAGAGCCACTACCTTCACTCCGACCACCGCCTTGACTCTAGCGGCTGGCATCCCGGGCGCAACTAGGACAAACGCCCGGTATCTCATGGGCTTGTCCTGGCAGTTAGTAAATCCGGGGTAAACCTTGACCCTGAGGTGTGGGGTCCAGATATCACGTGAGCGAGCGGGCTATCGCCTGAGCCCATTGAGATGGGTAACCCACCGGGCGGCAATGACCATCACGAAGCTAGCGCCGGACATAAGGCTAAATACGATCGCACGAGTTGGATGCGAGGTGTTTGAAGACAACACGGCCCCGGCGCCGAAAACGGCGAACAGCAAGAGGCCGAAGGCTCGACCGTAGAACGTTAGCCGGTTCATACAGACCCAACCACTGGCGACCGAAGAACACCGTCGGCTCCGGCCGCCGCCTCAGCCCGGCTCCAGAGCCACGCCATCCGCGCTCGCGCCAGGTTCCTGGTTGGAGCCACTGCGCGCACTTCCCATCGCGCACCGTCCCTTTGCTCGACGCGCCATCGGAGGATTGACGACCGCAGGGTCTGGGCCCTACGAATGCGCCACTCGACCCCACGCCAGTCACGGAAGCTGAACTTAGGGACCGTTCGGTATTGCATCCGGTGAAGATGCCACAACACTCCACTCGGTAGGGCCATTGCTTCCGCTCTCGGGTCTAAGCTGGAAGGGTGATCACGGCGTTGGTGCTGACGGCCTTCGCCATAGCCGTCTACCTGTGGGGCGCTGACTCCAGGCCCGGCTTCTCGGACGGCCGCACTGACTACAAGGAGCGCTGGTTCATCAACTCCGGCCGCGACTAGCTTCGCCCGGTTGGAGCGTGGACCTGCCTCAGGTCGGCGTTGGGGCGCCGATACAATTACGCGCCGTGCCGAGGTAGCTCAGTTGGTAGAGCACGTGACTGA
>JACXTT010004884.1_pt1 | contig 19759 bp, 14 predicted proteins | sample 9270951 | NCBI WGS metagenome assembly JACXTT01 (sample SAMN15532306, study PRJNA645909) | rock metagenome | isolation source: weathered quartz diorite | place: Puerto Rico | collected 2017-06-21 | reverse complement strand
GGGACGGTCGGCTTTCTTGATTGCAGGGAGGGCTTTATTATGCTGGCTGGAACAGGAATACTAGGGTGCCCGGTACCTGCTGCTGCATTTGTTTCAGCACGGTAGCAGTACCCATCAGCATGGCAATATGTGAATCATGACCACAGGCATGCATAACGCCTACGGTTTGTCCGTTGTATGAGGAAGTGACTTTGGAAGCAAAGGGAACGGGCGTTCGTTCGGTTATAGGCAAAGCATCAATATCGGCACGCAGGGCAACCACAGGCCCCGGTTTTCCGCCTTTTAAAATGGCTACTACGCCGGTACGGGCAACATGATCTTTTACTTCCAGTCCTAATGATTTCAGGTAACTGGCTATATAAGCTCCGGTATTGACTTCCCGGTTGGATAGCTCAGGGTGTTCATGAAAATAGCGGCGCCATTCAACAACTTTTGGAGTAATAGCGGTGACCAGCCGGGTATAGTCGGCCGAGATTTGTTGTGCTGAAGCAGCGGATGCAAAGAGCAGGCAAACGATCAACGTTTTTTTCCTCATAAATAACTTTTTTGAGGGTCCGATAATAGTAAGTGAATGTAGCACTAAAACCGTAAAGAAGTTATCTTTACGACCTAAAACCAATCTTATGAAAAGAATGCTCCTCTGCACCTGGCTTATTGCTCAATTAGGGCTCACCGGTAGTTATGCCGCTGCCGTTGTACCGGCAACAGATCCTGAAAAAACTACCAAAGATGCCGCTGTTCCCGAGAAGGAAATCAAGTTCAATGATGTGGCGGTTACCGATGCGCTCCGCGAATTCAAAAGTTTGTCAAGGGTTGACAGGAAAGCTCGCGTAGCCGAAGCCAAAATGATGATCAAGGAGTATAAAGCAGCTAAAAAAGCCGGAAGCGAACCCAGCACCAATACCGTATTGCTGGCCATCCTTGCGGTATTGGTGCCCCCGCTGGCGGTTTACCTGAAAGAAGGAGTCATCAATGGTAAATTCTGGTTGAGCCTGGTGCTTACATTGCTCTTCTGGATACCTGGTGTGATCTATGCACTCATCCTGGTACTCAGCTGATCTATTTGTACTCTCCAAAAACTTTGCGCAGGGTGTCTGAAATTTCACCCAGTGTGCAATCATTTTCTACGGCTTCGATCACCCATGGCAGCAGGTTCCCACTGCCATGGGCAGCCGCATGTATATTGTTCAGGCAAGCCTGTACTTTTTCATTGTTTCTCCTGGCTTTTAAACGGTTCAGTTTTTCTGTTTGAACGGTGCGGATCGTATCGTCGATCTTGAAACCGGGAACAGGTTCTTCTTTATCTACAGTGAATTTGTTTACGCCTACAATGATCTTTTCACCGCTTTCAATATGGCGTTGGTATTCATAAGCGCTTCGGGCAATTTCATCCTGCATGAACCCCTGTTCAATAGCACGTACACTGCCACCTAGTGCATCGATTTTTTGTACGAGCTCCCAGGCCTTGGCTTCCACTTCGGCTGTAAGGGATTCTACAAAATAACTGCCGGCCAGGGGGTCTACCGTATCGGGCGCACCACTTTCAAAAGCAACGATCTGCTGCGTTCGAAGCGCAATGCGTGCCGCTTCTTCGGTAGGGAGGCTCAGGGCTTCATCATACCCATTAGTATGCAGACTTTGCGTACCACCTAATACCGCCGCCAGGGTTTGTATGGTTACCCGGCTGATGTTGTTGAGCGGTTGCTGGGCTGTTAAGGTAGCGCCGCCTGTTTGGGTATGAAAACGAAGCATCATGGCTTTTTCATCAGTGGCACCCAGTTCCTTCATCATTTTTGCCCACATCCGACGGGCGGCCCTGAATTTGGCCACTTCTTCGAACAGGTGGTTATGCGCATTGAAAAAGAAGGAAAGTCTTTTTCCAAAAATATTGATATCCAATCCTTTTGCGATGGCTGACTGAACATAAGCTTTGCCATTGCTGAGGGTAAAAGCGATCTCCTGTACGGCCGTACTGCCGGCTTCCCTGATATGGTAACCCGATATGGAAATGGTATTCCAGCGGGGCAGCTCCCGGCTGCACCATTCAAAAATATCGGTGATGATGCGCATCGATGGTTGCGGGGGATAGATATAAGTACCCCTGGCAGCATACTCTTTCAGGATATCATTCTGAATGGTGCCGGTGATCTTTGTCAGATCGGCTCCCTGCTTTTTAGCGAGTGCAACATAGAACGCCAGCAATATAAAGCCGGTAGCATTGATGGTCATGGACGTGCTCACGTCTTCCAGGCGGATGCCGCGAAATAAGTCCTCCATGTCTTCCAGGCTGTCAATGGCAACGCCCACTTTACCTACTTCACCTTCTGCCAACGGATGATCACTATCGTACCCGATCTGGGTAGGAAGGTCAAAGGCAACACTCAGTCCCATTACTCCCTGCGACAACAGGTAATGGTATCTTTTATTGCTTTCTTCAGCAGTGGAGAAACCTGCATACTGGCGCATGGTCCACAACTTGCCACGATACATATCGGCCTGTACGCCGCGGGTATAAGGATACTGTCCTGGTTGCTCAGCACCCGCTTCCAAAGGCAGATCGGAAGGGTGATAGACTTTCTGTATGGCAATTCCGCTATCGGTGGTTAATTTTTTTTCACTCATGATGAGAAATAAAAATTACTTACAATAATTTTTTGGCTTCGTAACTCAAAGCTTCGCTCACGATCTCGTGAAAATCCGCTTTGGAATCCTGCATCAGGTATTGTAACAATGACCGGCTCAGTTCCTGTCCTGTTGCATTGGCAGGAAGCGCATTGGCCACCTGGTTGATGAGCAGCAGGTTTTTCTCTTTTAATTGCTTTACTGCATTCCAGGCTTCACGGCTCACATAAATCTGTTGCGTTACATTATAATCAAATTCATCCCGGATGGTCTTGGTCAGTATTAACTGCATTTCCTGTGCAGTGAGTCCGCTGGCGTTGGTGCGACTGACCAGGTTGGGAATGGCAATACGATCGGCCAGCAAGGTTAACCGCTCATAAGCCTGTAAGGGCAGGGAAGCACTGTTGGATTGACTTTTCAATTCTTCTCTTTTATTCTTTCGTTGCAGGTAGATCAGCCAGGCCAGGAAAGCGGCGATCATGACGGCAATGATTACGGTAAAGAAAATGGTGGTATCGAGCATCAGGTTATTTTTGGCAAAAGTAAGGTTGTATTCCGGTAGTTGGTAAACGGGATGATTCGTATATTTGCATATACAAAAGATGAGTATGGAAACGATATCTGCAACACCTCCTGTAACGTTAACGGCTGGTGCTATTGAAGAATTGAAGCGTTTGATGGGCGAGGAGCATTTCGACCGCAGTCAGCTATTGCGCATTGGTGTAAAAGGCGGAGGATGCAGCGGCATGACCTATGTACTGGGTTTTGACCAGCCCGATGCCAATGACATGCATTTTGAAATCGGCGGCATTCCCTGCATCATGAATAAAAGCCATCAGCTATACCTGCATGGTATGGAAGTGGACTGGCAGGGCGGATTGAACAGCCGTGGATTCACCTTCAGCAATCCCAATGCCAGCAAAACCTGCGGTTGCGGTACCTCATTTGCCGTGTAGAAAAAAAACTTTTATCCGATTCAAAACCGGGAGCTGATTATACAGCTCCCAGTTTCTTCAGCAATTTCATGTTTTCGCGCTTGTGAATGAATTGATACACCATGGTGTAAATGATGGGCAGTATCAATAGTGTGAGTATGGTGGAAGTGATCAAACCGCCGATCACTACAATAGCCAATGGTTTTTGTGTCTCACTGCCGATACCGTGACTCATGGCTGCCGGCAATAGACCGATGGCTGCCATAAGTGCTGTCATCACTACCGGCCGCACACGCGAGATCACCCCATGTAATACGGCCTGGTGAAGGGTCATTTTATTTTCCAGGTTTTTCCGGAACACACTGATGAGTATGACTCCGTTCTGTATGCAGACACCGAACAGGGCAATGAAGCCGATGCCCGCACTGATACTGAAATTGATGCCGGTAACATGCAGTGCCAGTATACCGCCTATTAGTGCAAAAGGCACATTGAGAATCGTAAGCACGGCATCTTTTACATTTCCGAAAGTAACAAACAGGATCAGGAAAATACCCAGCAAACACATCGGCACTACATTGGCCAGCGTAGCTGTGGCACGCTGCTGGTTTTCAAACTCGCCATTCCAACTCATGCGATAGCCCTGTGGTAATTTAACAGCTGCATTCACTTTGGCCTGTGCTTCTGCAATGGTACTTCCCAGGTCACGTCCGCGTACCGAGAATTTAACGGGGATATAACGGCTGTTATTATCACGGTAAACAAAGGCAGGGCCGGTGAGGGTTCTTACACTGGCGATCTCTTTAATCGGAATACGCGATCCATCCTGTGTGGGCACCATTAACTGTTCAATCTTTTCCTGTGTATCGCGGTAGTCTTTCCGGTAGCGGATGCGTATATCAAACTTGCGCTCGCCTTCATAAAGTTGTGTAGCGGCTTTACCACCAACAGCCATTTCAATAACCGATTGTGCATCGGCAGTAACAACGCCATAGAGCGCCATTTTCTCCTGGTTGAGTTCTATCCTGAATTCCGGCTGGCCCAGGTTACGCAACACACCCAGGTCTTCAATACCTGGTATCTGCGCCAATACAGATTGTACCTGGTTAGCGAGGGTATCCAGTTGATAGAAATCGCGACCGAATATTTTTACAGCCAGTGAGGCCGGGACACCCGCTACCGCTTCTTCCACATTATCCCTGATGGGTTGTGAGTAGTTAAGCAGGAGTCCTGGTATCTTACTCAACTGCTGGTGCATGCTGTCGATGAGTATTTCTGTAGTAACTCCTTTGCGCCATTGGTCTTTGGGGTATAAGTCCACAGCTGTCTCAACATTGAAGAAACCTTTCGGATCCGTACCGTCATTGGTTCTTCCAATCTGCGCAAGGGTATGCCTTACTTCGGGGAACTGCCGGATGATCTGGCTCATCTTGTCTGAGATCTCTTTCGACTGGCTCAAAGATGCACTCATGGGTAATTGGGCTTTTACCCAAAGTGCGCCTTCATCGAGTTCGGGCAGAAATTCAGAACCGAGGAATTTGGCAGAGAAGAAGGTAAGGCCCATAACGGCTACCGCTACCAGCAGGCTGAGTTTCGGCACTCTATGCACACGCTCGAACAGGAACCGCACTGATTTTTCAAAGAAAGAAACGACGATGTTATGCTTTTCGCGAACATTTTTCCTCAGCAATATGCTGGACAGTGCAGGAACAAGGGTTAAGGTAAAGATCAGGGCGCCCAGTAAAGCAAACCCAAGCGTGTAGGCCAATGGCGAGAACATTTTACCTTCCACTTTCTGGAAAGCGAAAATGGGCACCAGGCAGGTAAGGATAATGATCTTTGAAAAAAAGATCGCTTTACCCATTTCGGTCCCTACTTGTTTGAACAGTCCCAGTTTGGCCAGCTTGTTGAATTTGTCCATTCCTACTTCCCTCGCCTTATGATCCAATGCAACAAATAAGCCTTCCACCATCACCACTGCACCGTCGATGATGATACCAAAATCCACTGCACCCATCGACAACAGGTTAGCAGTCATGCCTTTGATGCGCATGCACATGAAGGCAAACAAAAGGGATAGGGGTATGATGATGCTTACCGTAACAGTGGTGCGCCAGTCGGCCATAAAGAGCAGTACAATACAGGTAACCAGTATGATGCCCTCGATAAGGTTATGAATAACCGTTTCGGTAGCATAATCCATCAGGGTCGTACGGTCGTAAAAAGTTTCAATCTTCACATCACTCGGAAGGACGTTCTCATTCAGGTCTTTTACTTTGTCATGCAACTGGTTCAGCACTTGCGTGGGGTTCTCGCCCTTACGCATCACTACAATGCCTTCCAGCACATCTCCGATGGTATCTTTGGAAACCTGTCCCAGCCTGGGCTTGCCGGCTTCTTTAACATCTGCCAGGTTCTTGACCAATATGGGTACTCCGTTGATCTTTGTAACAATGATGTTTTCAATTTCAGAAATATCATTCAGGAGGCCGATCCCGCGAACCACATAAGCCTGACCATTGCGTTCTATCACATCGCCGCCCACATTCACATTACTCCTGGTCACGGCATTGTAAACATCCAGTGAAGTGAGCCCGTATTTAGTAAGGTAAGTGGGGTTAACGCTCACTTCAAAGCTTCTTTCCTCACCGCCAAAACTGTTCACATCTGCTACGCCCGGAACGCGTTTGAACTCCCTGTCAAGCACCCAGTCCTGTATAGTGTAAAGTTCGCGTATACTGCGTGTCTTGCTTTTCAATGTGTAACGATAGATCTCGCCGGTGGGACCGTAAGGTGGTTGCACATCGGGCTTGATGCCATCAGGCAAATCAATGTTGTTGATGCGGCTGAATACCTGTTGCCTGGCAAATTCATCGGTGACACCGTCGTCGAAAATGATACGGATATAGGAAAGACCGAAAGAAGAAGTGGTACGAAGATTGGATTTGTTTTGAACGGAGTTGAGCACCGTTTCCATAGGAATGGTAACAAATTTTTCTACTTCCTCGGCGCTGCGTCCCGGCCATTGCGTAATGATGATCACCTGTGTATTGGTTACATCCGGAAAGGTTTCAATGGGGGTATTCTTATAGCTGATGAAACCGATCACTGCCAGTATTGCCGTTATAAAAAAGACGAAATACCGGTGCCGTAAAGAAAAGTGAATGATGTTTTTTATAAACTTGACCATGTTTGTTCGATGTTGGATGAAATATGGAAGATGACCGGCTGTTTATTCGTTCAACAACTGTTGGAACACCAGCAGTTGATTGGCGGTAATCAGCTTTTGACCGGCTGTTACGCCGTCATTGAGATAGGTAAGGTCTCCCGCTGTTTTTAAAACACTCACTTCCGCAATTTTCATATCGGCGTTACTGTTGTATACTACTACATAAGTCTTTCCATTCTGCGATATCAATGCCTTGGTAGGAATGCATATAGCTTTCTTGTTTTCGAGATTAGAAACAATCACTTTGGCAAACATTTCCGGACGAAGCAGCAGTCCGGGATTGTCGAGCTGGATGCGCACTTTCAATGCTTTATTGGTAGGGTCGAGTATTTCGCTCACCTTGTTGATCTTTCCGTGAAATACTTTGTCGGGGTAAGCGAGTGTGGTCACCTGCACTTCATAGCCTTCTTTCACTTTAGGAATATCGGCTTCGAATACATTGGCAATCACCCATACATTCTTCAGGTCGGAAATGGTGAAGAGGTTATCGCCCATATCGCCCCGGATAAAATTGCCGGCATTGATTTTTTTCTCAACAATATAACCGCTGATAGGAGAGGTGATGGTATAGGTACCTCCTGCGTTGCTTCCATTGCCACTGTTGATATTGATCAACGACTGGATCTTGCTTTTGGCCGCCAGTGTTTTTTCGTAGGTCTGTTTTGCTTCTGTATATTCTCTTTCGCTGGCAATGCCGTTCTTATACAGGCTTTCAGTATTATCCAACTGCCGCTTGGCAATGTTGATGTCGGCATTGGCACTGGTAAGGTCTGCATAATTGCCCGCCACATCCGCACTCCTGATCACCGCCAGCGTTTGGCCAGCCTGCACTTTATCGCCCAGAGTTACTTTGGATTCTACCACCTGCCCACTGCTTCTGGGGAATATCTTATTGACATTGTTTTCGTTGAAACTGATCTCACCACTTAATGTAATGGCATTATCAATATAGCAGTTCCTGACACTGTCTATTACGATCAGTTTGGCCATGGTGTCGCTCAGGACAAATTTCTTGACTTCCACCTTGGCTTCTTTCTTCTCTTTACAGGAAGTAGCAACCAAGAGCGTGAGTAAACAACAAACAGATAAAAACTTATTCATCATTTGAAAATATAATTAGGTGCTGAAAGGGTTTTATTTTACAATATCGGTTCCTGCATGATAATTCAACTCTTCTTTGGCCAGCTGCAGGTTCAGTTGCTGCTGTAACAGGCGTTGCTGAGAATCGGTATAATCATTGAAAAAGTCCAGAAACTCAAGCAGGTTGATCTGCTTTTCCTGGTAACTCTTTACGATGTTCTGGTACATAGCCTGGTATTTTATATAGAATTCTTTTTGCGTTGCATTGTTTTGTTTCAGAGACAACTGCAATTTATTATAAGCATTGGTGATATTGTTCCTGAGTTCTGTTTCTGCACCAAGGGTAAGGGTCTGTTGCTGCTTTACATTGTATTCTGCTGCTTTGATATTCCCCTGGTTTTTATTCAGAACGGGCAACGGCAAAGAAATGCCCAGCCCTACATAGTTGGGGGTAAAGTTCGAATTGTGGTCGAAGTTAGGGCCCAGCGTTATATCTGGTACGCGCAAAGATTTCTGGTAAGCCAGGTTCTGCTGCTGGTAAGTAGTTTGCATTTTCAGTAGCCCGTAATAAGGATTATTCTGCTTGGCCGTTTCGGTCAGCACATCTGGCGTAGTATTGATATTGACATTGGCGGTCAACGATTCTGTGGGCTTAATAAACCCATCACCACTGATTTGCAGCAAGGTTTTCAACTCCGACTGATTATCGGCGATGGTTTTATCCAGTTCGGTGATGTCCTGCTCCAGTGAAATGACCAGGGCCTGTATGCGCAGGAAATCTTTTTGAGCAATATTGCCGGTATTCAGTTGTGCCTGCATAGCAGTCTGTAATTTATTCAATTGTTGCAACTGGTTCTGATAAATGGCCCTTGTGCCCAATTGCATGACAACGTTATAGTAGTCTGTATGTAACTGGTAACGGAGATTACGCAACAGATCCTGCAACTGTAACTCACTTATTTTGGCATTGGTAGTGGCCAGTTTCACCAGCTTGCCCCGTTTACCGCCGGTACTGATCAATTGTTGCAATTGCACGTAATATTGACCGTTATACGTTCCATCCGGATTTTTGGAATAATGAAAAAATTGTTTGTCCGCCCACACTACCTGGTCGGTATTCAGCACGGGATTGTCCCACAAACGAGCCTGTTTGATGAGCGCCTGCTGGGCATCCACATTATAATGGGAGGCCAGTAATTGCAGGTTGCTGTCTATAAACCTTTTTTCCGCTTGCTGGATGTTGAACACCAGTGTATCGGAACTGTTTTGAGCCATGGCCGGCACCGCATACAGGAAAAGCAGGCACGTTACCATCTTACCTGCCAGCCATTGTTTCTTCATTGAATACATGTTCACAACAATTTGGGAATGAGCGAATATATACATAATTAGTGCCTCTCAAATTCATAATATATAATATTCACAAAGAGAATAAAAAAGGAGGCCCTTACCGATGGGGGCCTCCTCTTAGCCGATCTTAAGAAAATATTTATGGCTTTTCCTCTATTTCGGCCGGATCAATGTGTTTGGTATCCACATTTTTATACGCTAACCTGAAAATAAGCGGGAAAACCCACAAAGAAAAGATCATGGCGCACAGGATACCACCGATCACTACCCTGGCCAGTGGTCTGGAGCTTTCCGATCCGATGCCGTGTGAAATAGCAGCGGGGAAGAGACCGATCGCTGCCATCAGCGCCGTCATCATAACAGGACGTATCCTTGAATTCACTCCCAACTTAATGGCATTGTACAACGATGCAGTTTGTCCTTTAATATGATCGAGGTTCTGCTTGAATACGGTGATCAGCAATACGCCATCCTGTATACAGATACCGAACAGGGCAATGAAACCAATACCTGCGGAGATGCTGAAGTTGGTATTGGTAATATGCAGGGCGAATATACCTCCCACAATGGCAAAGGGTACATTCAGGAAGACCAGCCCTGCGTCTTTGAAGTTTCCGAACATGGTAAATAACAACAGGAATATCAGTAAGAGGCTGATGGGCACTACCAGGGCCAGTCTTTTCGAAGCACGCTGTTCGTTTTCGAAATCACCCTGCCAGGCCATGCGGTAACCTCGTTTTACCTGTACTTTTTCGTTTACTTTTTTCTGGCTTTCGGCAATGGCGCTTCCCATATCCCTGCCACGTATAGAGAATTTGAGTGCCGCATAGCGCTCGTTGTCGTCGCGGAAGATAAGGCAGGGGCCTGTTTTTTCTGAAATAGTGGCGATCTCTTTGATGGGTACTTTGGAACCCGATTGCGTGGGCACCAGCAGGTTACCGATATTATCCGGTGTTTTCCTGAATGCTTCCGGCAGGCGTAAACGGATATCAAAGGTTTTGATACCCTCGTAAAGGGTGGAAGCTGTTTGTCCGCCAATGGCCATGGCAATCACGGCATTGGCATCAGCTGTTGCCACACCATAGAGGGCCATTTTTTGCTGATCAAGGTTGATGTCCAGTTCTGGCTGGCCAATGTTGCGGATGACACCGAGGTCTTCGATACCCTTTACTTTTTTCAGGATATTGTATACATCAGTGATCTTTTGCTCCATATAATCCAACGAATCACCATATACTTTTACACAGATAGAACCTTTCACACCCGATACCGCTTCTTCCACATTATCCATGATGGGTTGTGAGAAGTTGAGGTTGGCGCCGGGTATCACTTCAAGTTTGGCATTCATTTGGTCTATCAATTCTTCTTTGGAAATTTTAGGCTTCCAGTCTTCACTGGGATATAATATCACATCGAATTCATTGTTGTAAAAACCGGTTACATCCGTACCATCATCCGGACGCCCCGTTTGTGACACCGCATGTTTCACCTGTGGGAACGTCATCAGTATATCTCTTACCTGTTTGGATATCTCTACCGATTTGTCGAGCGATACGCTATAAGGCAATTGCACCCTGAGCCAGATCGATCCTTCGTTCAATTCGGGAAGAAATTCTGTACCCAGGTGTTTGAAAGAATACAGGCCAGCGCACATTACTACAAATGCCAGGGGAATGACCAGCTTTCTACGCTTGAATGCCAGCGCAAACCCGTTTAGCATGAAGCCGGTGAGGTGATGCACGATGGGATTGTGCTTTTCATGCACATTTTTCCTAAGCAACATATTGATGAGTACGGGTACCAGTGTAAGGGTAGTGATCAGCGCGCCCAATAAAGCGAAACCTAGGGTATAGGCCAGGGGAGAGAACATCTTACCTTCTACTTTCTGGAAAGCGAAGATGGGCAGCAATCCTGTGATGATGATCACTTTGGCATAGAAAATGGCTTTGGCCAATTGACCGCCACTGTTTTTGATGATGCCCATTTTAGCGATCTTGTTGAAGCGCTCCATCCCCATATCCATTGCTTTGTGATCGAGCACCACAAACATACCTTCCACCATCACCACTGCACCGTCGATGATGATACCAAAGTCAACGGCGCCGAGTGAAAGCAGGTTGGCGCTCATGCCCATCAACCGAAGACAGATAAAGGCAAACAACAAGGCCATGGGAATGATGATCGACACAATCAGTGTGGTGCGCCAGTTAAACATGAACAGGGATACCAGCAACGTTACCAGTAAGATGCCCTCCGTGAGGTTATGCAACACTGTATGTGTGGCATAAGAAATCAGGTCGGCACGGTCATAATAGGGAACGATCTTCGTATCCTGCGGCAATACGGTGGTATTGAGTTTTTTAATCTGCTCTTTCACTGCGTCCACTACTTTCGAAGGATTTTCTCCTTTGCGCATCAGGATAATGGCTTCCACCACATCCGACTCATCGGTACTGGATCGACGGCCAGCCGAATCGTAAACAGCATCTGACCTGCTTACACGGCCCAGTCGTGGCATATTGGAGATTTCAACGGTGGCCACATCTTTTACCAATACAGGAACGCCATTATTGGTTTCAACAATGATATTCCTGATCTCGTTGATATTGTCGAGCAAACCGATACCCCTTACCACATAAGCCTGGTTATTCTGGATGATCACATCACCGCCGATATTGATATTGCTTTTCTGAACGGCATTGAACACGTCCAGAGGCGTGATGCCGAGGTTGTACAGCTTACCCGGATCTACCTGTATTTCGTAGGTTTTGGTGCGGCCGCCAAAGCTTACGATATCGGCAACACCCGGCACGGCCCTTAATCGCCTGTCGATCACCCAGTCCTGCATGGTCTTCAATTCACGGTCATCGCGGATACTGCTTCGAAGGGAATAACGGTAAATTTCTCCGGTAGGACCGGTAGGCGGTTGCACAGAAGGAGCAATACCATTGGGCAGGGTGGCGTTGCCCAGCAGGTTCATCACCTGCTGACGCGCTTCGGGGTCTTTTACACCGTCTTCGAAGATCAGCTTAACAAAAGACAATCCGAATATACTGCTTGAGCGTAGGCTCACTTTCCGCTGAACGGGGTTCATGGCAATTTCTACGGGAATGGTAATGAATTTCTCTACCTCTTCCGCGCTTCTGCCGGGCCATTGTGTAATGATACTGATTTCGGTATTGGTTACATCGGGGAATGCTTCGATGGGCATATCACGGAATGTGATGATACCTACGATCACCAATAACACCGAAACAAATAAAATGAAGTATTTATTCTTCAGTGAAAAAGCGATGACGCCTTTCAAAAATTTATTCATCTCAACTGATTTTAATGTTAGTTATTTAATGACCCATAGATCAACAAAGCCTGGGATGCAATGATCTTGTCGCCTTTGTTGATGCCTGAAGAGATGAAGGTTTTATCACCTACTGTATTGATGAATTGAACAGGAGTGATCCGAACATCCGATTTGCTGTGGTATACGAGCACGAAATACTGGCTGTGATCGAATATCAGGGCACTGGTAGGGATGGTGATGTTTTCCTTTTTTTCCTTATTGGTAATCGTAACACTCGCAAACATTTCCGGTTTCAGCATATAATCCTGGTTGAGTAATACCACGCGCACTTTCATTACTTTGTTGGCGGGATCGAGTACGTTCAGTATTTTATCTACTTTTCCTTTGAACACTTTGTCTGGGTAAGCAAGGGTGCTGACGTCTACGTTCTCGCCCAGGTGGATGAGGCTGATATTGGATTCGTACACATTGGCTTGCACCCATACATTTTTCAGATCGGAAATGGTGAATAGATTGCCACCATTATCAGACCTGATGGCCATATTGTTGGTAGCGAATTTCTCCACGATGAAGCCACTGATGGGTGCTTTCACAATGTATTCGCCTTGTGTATTGCCGCCATTGATCTTCAGCACGCGGTTGACCCTGGCCAATTCTGATTTGGCTTGCTCATGTGCTGCTTCGGCTGCCAGCAGGTCTTTCTGTGAAGCAAGGCCGCTCGTAAACATATCCTGCGTAGCGTCCAGGTTCTTTTTGGCTACCCGCAGGTTGGTCTCTGCGTTTACCAGGTCATTGCTGAATCCGGCCATTTCAGAACTTTTAATAACGGCCAATCTTTGTCCCGTCTGCACATAATCGCCCAGTGCCACTTTGATGTCCTGCACATTACCACTCACCATGGGATAGATCTTGACCACATTGTCTTCATTGAATGATACTTTACCGGTTAAGGTAAGCGAGTTGACAAAAGGAGCGGAGGAGACTGTATCGATTGCCAGGGTTCTAAAAATAGAATCCGGAATCACGTATTTTTCCCTGTCATCCGCTTTGGCTTCATTGTTGGGTTGGCAGGACTGCATACCCAATACTGCGATTAATGCCAGGATGCCGGTGATAATAAAAGAGGGTTGTATTTTCTTTTGCATAAAAAATATTTCAGATAGTAGATGATCTAGTTATAAAAATTGCTTCCGGTGTAAAAATTGATGTCTTCAAATGCACTGACCCGGTTGAATTTGATGGCATTCACCTGCAGCAGGTTTTGTTTATAGGAATCGTAAAAATCAAGGAAATCCAATAGCCCGATATTCCTTCGCTGGTAATTGATCAGTACCTCATTTAACAGCCTCGTAAAATCGCCGGAAAATTTCGAGTCGATATTCCTGTAGAGTTTTTGGTTATCATACGATTTCTGCAAGGCTCTGTATAATTGCTCTTCCACCGACGCTTCAACACTTTTTTGGGTAGTAACGTTCACATCGATCATCGATTTGGCCGATTTGATATTGCCCTGGTTCCTATTAAAAATGGGCAGGTCCATGGCCAATCCGGCAGAATGATAATTCTGCACATAGCTTCCCAGCCTGTCGTATGAGATGGAAGCCGTAAGATCGGGCGTGGCCAGTGCTTTCTGGTATTTATAGTTGAGCTGACTGATAGACGTATTGGCGCGGGCGATCATCAGGTCGGACCTCGATTTGAATGCTGTATCTACCAATGTTGAAAGGCTATAGGCAGCAGGATCGGCTGCTTCCAGCTTAGAAATATCGGGTAATGGTATGAGGTATTGATTCTTTACCTGTAATACCAGGCGCAATTCGCTCTGCAGGTCATTGATCTGGTTGATCAGATCGTTGTATTCACTCTGCAGGCCGTAGAGTTGTGCCCTCACACGCACTACTTCCTTTTCTGCAATATATCCCTTGCCCTTTTGCGATTCAAAAGCATTCACCACCTGTTGCATGGAGCTGATCTCTTTATCGTATACCTGCGCAGATTGCTGTAAATAATAAATGTTGAAGAAATCGGTGCGGAGGGTATATTTCAATGTGCGCAGCAGGTCATAAAACTGGTATTCCGCCAGTTTTGCATTGGCTTCCGCGATCCTGATCTGCTTATTCCTTTTGCCTGCCAGGATGATGAGCTGTGACACCGAAGCGGCATTGCCTGCGTTGTTGAAAAAACTTGCTTTTTGAACCGTTGAATTTGGGTCACTGATGGGAAGCAATGGCCCCCTGTCGTATGACAGGTTGGGATTGGGCAACAGTTTGGCCTGTATGATCAGCGCTTTTTGGGCGTCGATATTATATTGCTGGGCCAGTAATAATAAATTGTTTCTTACAAAAATGTTTTCTGCACTGTCGAGCGGTAGCCTCAAAGTATCTACTACAATAGCGGGGTTTCCCGGAGGGGTCTGTGCATAGGTGTTTAACGCCAGGATGAACAGGATCAAAGTCAGTGATATCCTGTATAAGGATATCTTTTTCCTGGACTTGGAAAAATGGGATAACATAACTTGTCGTTTAGTGAAATGCGTACGGATCAAATACACAGCCAGCATGTACGGGACGATGCTCAAACTTGGTATTTGTGATAATGTATTGAAAGGTTGTATATGCATACAACCATCTACTGATAAGGGCTTATGCTATCAGCATTTAGGGGGTGGGGGATTGATCTCCTTGAAAAACAAATACCGGTAGGAATCACTGATGGGTGTGATGTGCCGGATAACCGGTTCATCCTTTTCCTGCAGAATCGTTATTGCATCCGGCACAAATAACTTGAAGCTTACGTGTTTTTCTACCTGTGGTTTGGGGGTAGCTTGCTGGCCTGATTCCGGAAAAGCATTCTCATGTTTTAGCACGATTTCGGTAACATATTCGACAATCGTGTTCAGGTCGTTGAATTCGTAAAGATTACTGGTATGAAAAGGCTGGAAGTCAATTGAGTTGGTACTCAGATTGAGTATTTGCAACGCCAGCAGGAAAAGAAAGACGTTCCTGGTAATATGTGCTGCTCTACGTAACAAAGGGTCTATAATCAAGCGCAAGGTACGCTGAATTATTGTTAAACAAAACAAATTAATATCAGTATAAACATAAAAAACCCCGCTGAAATGCAGCGGGGTTTCAAATATAAACTACATGCTTATTTTTTATTATCTTCTTTGCCCAGTGGTTTGTTCTTCGCAAAGTCAACCAGTATCGGCGCTGCTACAAAGATAGAAGAGTAGGTACCGGTTACCACACCGATCAGCATTGCAAAAGCGAATCCTCTGGTTACTTCTCCCCCGAAAATGAAGAGGATCAGGATGGTGAGGAACACGGTCAGTGAAGTCATGATGGTACGGCTCAACGTATCATTGATGGCTTTGTTGATGATGGTAGCATTGCTGGAACCTTTCATCAGCTTGCTGTCTTCACGGATACGGTCGTAAACGATCACGGTATCATTCATAGAGAAGCCGATTACCGTAAGCACAGCTGCAATGAAGTGCTGGTCAATCTCCAGTGGGAAGGGCACAATTTTTCGTGCAAAGCTGAATACGATCAATGTTACGAATACGTCGTGTAACAAAGAGAAGATGGTACCCAGTGAATATCGCCAGTCGCGGAAACGAATGAAGATATACAAACAGATGGCGATGATAGCGAATATAGTGGCTTTGGTAGCACCCGCTTTCAGGTCATCAGAGATGGTAGGCAGCACGGTTTGTGAACTTTGTTTGTACTTGGTTTCAAACTCGGTGAATGTAGTGTTCTGTGGCAAGTGGTTATGCAGGCCGTTGAACAGCATTTTTTCTACCAGTGAATCTACGTGGTTGCCGGTTTCGTGTATCTTGTAAGAAGTGGTGATGTTTAACTGGTGGTTAGAGTTCACCGTTTTGATAATCGGTGCTTCACCAAACACTTTCTTCAATTCGTCGGTGATCTCTGCCTGGCTCACCGCGCGATCAAATTTAATGGTGTAACTGCGTCCTCCGGAGAATTCCACACCTTCATCAAATCCATTGAAGAAGGTAGATACACCCAGTATGAGTATTACAACGGAAATGCCGTAAGCGATCTTTCTGTATTCGATGAATTTGAAAGCAGCATGTTTGAAAATGCGCTTTGAGATACCGGTAAAATACTCAAAGTGACGATTCTTATTCGTATAGAAATCTGTGATTAACCTAGATACCAGGATACCGCAGAACAATGATAAGAGGATACCAATGATCTGTGTGGTAGCGAAGCCCAGTACCGGACCCAGACCAAAATAAGCCAGGATGATCGCAGTGAGCAAAGTGGTCACGTGCGCATCGAGTACGGGGGATAAGGAGCGCTTATAACCATCGGTTACCGCCAGTTGATAAGATTTACCCCTGCTCAATTCTTCTTTGATACGCTCGAAGATGATTACGTTCGTATCCACAGCCATACCGATGGTCAGTACCAGACCCGCAATACCAGGTGCCGTAAGGGTAAAGCCCAATGCACTCAGTACGCCGATGGTAAAGAGCAGGTTCAGTATCAGGGCAATATTGGCTACCCAGCCTGCTGTATTGAAGTACAACAGCATCAGGGCGAAGATTACGATGAAGGCAATGAGGAATGAGAGCCCGCCGCCGGTAATGGATTCTTTACCAAGGGTAGGACCTACCTGCTGCTCCTGCACAATCTTGGCTGGCGCAGGCAGTTTGCCGCTCTCGAGGATTTCAGAAAGATCCTGCGCTTCTTTGATGGTATAACTTCCGGATATCTGTGAGCTACCGGTGGTAATGGGATCGTTTACATTCGGAGCAGAGTATACAAAGTTATCGAGCACAATGGCAATGGGTTTGCCCACGTTGCGGGTGGTCATCTTAGCCCATATATTGGTGCCGATCTTATCCATGTTCATTTTGATGGCAATGCGCCCACGCTCATCATAGTCTTGTGCAGCATTGGTAATATGATCACCTTCCAGTTCTGCCTGCCCGTTGTCGAGGGTTTTGATGGCATAAAGCATCAGGATATCCTTCATTTTAGGATCGCCGGATTCGGCTTTACCGTACATGAATACCAGGTTAGAAGGGAACTTGTTTTTCACCAGGTCCATCCGCAGGTAATCATTGAGTGTACCGGTATCTTTTGACTGGATATAACCCAGCGCTGCAGGATAGATGGGCTTGCCGCCTTTATCAGCATAAGGCTGGGTGAACTGCATTAACCGGGCAATAGGATTTTTGTTAGAGTTGATCTTGTTTGAATCTGCTTTGGCAGTTTCTCCGTGTTTCGCGTTGCCCAATCCTGAAAGGGTAGCAGTAGCGTTGGTATCCGCTTTAGCAACCGCAGCAGTTGCTTTGGTGGTATCAGCAGCAGCTTTTTTAGCAGTGTCTTTCGAAGCGTTACCATTGAGGTAATCTTCTACAGCTTTGTCCGCAGCAACAATACCATTCTGCAGGTCGCGGCTTTCGAAAGTGTACACTTCAAAGAACTGCAGGTTAGCAGTAGACTGGAGGTAATTCCTTACCCTTTCTTTATCGTTGATACCTGCGAGCTCAATGCTGATAATGCCTTTGGCAGGATCTGGGTTGATATTGGGAGACGCCACACCAAAACCGTCGATCCTGGTACGCAGGATACGGTAAGTATTGTTGAAAGCAGCGGTACCCTGCTCTTTCAGGTAGCTGGCTACTGCATCATCGCTGGCATCGAACTTGATCTTGCCATTGCTGCGGGCAGCAAAGAAGGGAGCCAGTTTGCCGTCGGCATTCAGCTTTTTATATTCTTCCCTGAAAAGCGTAATCAGATCGGCGCCGCCATTGGCTTTGCGCAATACTGCCGCGTCGAGGGCTTTATTGAATTGTGCGTCTTTGGTAAAATTGGCCAGTGACTTGATCAGACCGTCGAGACCGACTTCCATTGTCACACTCATACCGCCCTGGAGATCCAGACCCAGCATCAGTTCTTTTTCTTTGGCGCTGCGGTAAGTAGTCAGGCCAAAAGCAAGTTTGGTGTCTTTGGTGCTGTCGAGCAAACGTTGCAACCTTTCTTTTTTCAGTTCAGCGAGACTGTCTGCATACAGTGCCTGTATTTCCTTATTGCCGGGGTATTTGACTTCGGGTGAAGGGAAGCGTTTGATCCAGGCTTCGGCCTTGGCATCCTGGGCGTTTTCATGGCTGTGAACAAACCAGGTAAATGATAATTGGTACAAGCAGATCACAATCAGTGCAATCGCAAAAAATCGCACTAAACCTTTCAGTTGCATATTCGTAACGGTTTAATCAGTTTTTTTAGAGTGGGCAAAGATAGGGGAAAGGGGGTAATATATAGAAGCTATTTGGATTTGACGTCGGTAAGGGTTACATCGAAGAAAAGAGGGGTATTCGGAGGAATAGAACCATATCCTGTACAGCTGTATGCCAGTGATGAAGGGATCACCATTTTGATATGGCCGCCTTTCTGCAGCAAGGGGATGGCTATTTTCCATCCGTCGATAACGCCAGACAATGGGAATGTAATCGGATTGGATGTGGCATCGAACTGGGTGTTATTCATTAGTTTGCCAGTATATACCACACTGACAAGAGAATCCACGGTGGGCCTGGAGCCTGAACCCGGGTCGATGATCTGGTATAATATGCCGCTGCTGTGTTCAGTGTAATTAATGTTGTTGGTGGTGCAATAGGCTACCATCTGGCTTTTTTCAGAAGCAACAGAGGCCGGCTGGCAAGCACCAGAGTCGGTTTTGCCGCAGGAAATCATCAACAAACAAGACAGGGAAATAACGGAAGCAAGCAGTAGCTTTTTCATTGTGAGAGCAGTCAGTTTTTATTTTATGATCAAATATTTGAATATGCTTATTTACAAAGACTCTTTTTCAGGCCCGTTGGCTGCACGGATCGATTTTCTTTTTGCCATAAGTTCCTGGTAACGTTGCTCTTGCATCTCCCAACGGAACTTGCGATAGAAAAATGCCAGGAAAAAAGAAAGCAATAAAATAGCCAGGATGAACACCACCGAACTGAAACTTGCATTGGCTACCATTTCGGCACGCTGGTACCAGCCGGAGGACAAACTGATCAAAATGAGTATGCCTATCATGAAACCGGAGGACATGCCTACCAGGAGGGGTCGGATACTTGTTTTCTGTTTTTCCCTGTTTTCAGCCCAATACTTCACAAAATCGTCATCATGCTGCATTGGACAAATATAGGATGAATCGGAGCATAATAAAAATCCCCGTAACGGTTGTGTTACAGGGATTTCTATT
>JACXTT010004883.1_pt1 | contig 19759 bp, 13 predicted proteins | sample 9270951 | NCBI WGS metagenome assembly JACXTT01 (sample SAMN15532306, study PRJNA645909) | rock metagenome | isolation source: weathered quartz diorite | place: Puerto Rico | collected 2017-06-21 | reverse complement strand
GAGGTCATCCGCAGGGAAAGCGATGCCGCGAGAAAAGCGCTCACGCTCGCGATTCAGGCGGAACTCACCGCTGAGCAGCGCGCTAAACTCGCGGCAATCGAGGATGCCCGCAAACTCGCCGATCTCGACTTCATCGCGCAAGGTCAAGGCTTTCTCACGCTGTCCCAGCCACGTCAGACAGTGTTCCTGCCCTAGTGGCTGCCGCCGGACGGGTGGTCCTGAGTCTTCTTGTATTTTTCAAACCACGCCATCAGGTAGAGTTGCTGCAGCAGTTTGTGCGTCGGACGCCTCCAGCCGTGGAACTCCTCCGGCATGCGCACCAGTAGCGTTTCCTTCTTCAGCATCTTCAGCGCCCGGTAGTATTCTTCGCTCTGCGTGATCGGCGTCCGCAGGTCGGACTCTCCAGTCATTACCATCGTCGGCGTCGTGACGTTCGCGACATAGTGCAAAGGCGAACGAACCGCGTATTCCATCGGATCCTCCCACGGGAACTTCTGGAACTGGTTGTACCAATTCGAACCATCCGTATTGCCGACGAACGAATGCCAGTTGATCACCGGCCGCATCGAGACCGCCGCCGTGAAGCGGTTGGTATGGCCCACGATCCAGGCCGTGAGCACTCCTCCGCCACTACCGCCGCAGACAAAGAGGTTCCTCTCGTCGATGAAGCCTTTGGCGATCGCGCCGTCGACGCCCGCCATCAGATCGTCGTAATCTTTGCCCGGGTACGAGTACTGGATGCCGTTGACGAATTCCTGTCCGTAGCCCGTCGAGCCTCGCGGATTCATGTATAACACCGAACAGCCATTGGCAGCGAAATTCTGCCACCCCCAGTTGAAGCCCACGTTGTACATGGACCAGGGTCCGCCATGAATGTAAAGCAACAGCGGGTACTTCTTGCCGGCCTCAAAGTTGGTGGGTTTCATCAGCCAGCCCTGGACCTTCAAGCCATCCTTGGAAGTGACCCACATCTCTTCCACCTCAGCCAGTTTTCGGCCCGCGAGTACGTCCTCGTTCACGTCCACGATCTTCTTCGGATTCGGCTTTTTGATATCGAACGTCACGAGCGAACCGGGATCGTCGTAGCTCGACCGCACTGCCGCGGCCTGGCCATTGCGCGCGACCGAAACGCCAGTAAGCATGTGCACGCCGTCGGTGACTTTGCGAACCGGGTAGTCGATTGGAGCAAAGTACAGATTGGCGGTTCCCTTCTCTTCCATCGAATAATAGATTCCGGAAGAATCGGGCGCCCAGATCAGATTCGTGGGCGTCGATGGCAGGCTGCCGACCCACGTACGTTTGCCGCCGCCTTCGGCATCCATCAGATACAACGAACCAACGTGATTGGTGAATTTCTTGTCGTCCGAACCGATGTAGGCAACATAGCGGCCACTCGGCGAGGGCGCCGGCGAAGCGTCGGGACCCTTGCGATCCGTCAGCGCTTTGATCGCTCCGCTCGCGATTTCGATCGAGTAGATTTCGCTATCGTTGCGCTGGTATTCGGCCTCCGGCTTGCGGATGCCGCTGACAAAAACCGTTTTGCCATTGGCGGAAAAACGCGCTCCGCTGTGACTGTAGTTACCGGTGGTCAACTGTCGCGGCGTACCTCCGGCGGTCGCGTCCACCAGAAAGACGTGTGTGTAGCCCTTCGCCGTCGCGCCCACGCCGTCGGAACCCCAACTGAGGCGGTCCACAATGACGGCGCCTTTGGCTGGCGTGGCGCCGCGAGGCAGCTTGGGCAACTCCACCTTGAGCACCGGCGTTTCGTCAGGCAGGAACGCTGTGTAGAGGATCCATTTGCCATCGGGCGACCATTCAAAGTTCGACGGCGTTCGTTCTACGCGAGTCAATTGGAGAGTTTCGCGGGTGTCCGTCCACATGACGTGGATTTGCGTGCTGCCGTCGCGATCGGAAAGAAACGCGATGCGCTTGCCGTCGGGCGACCACACGGGCGAGGAATCGCGCCAGGGTCCGGTGGTGAGTTCGCGAAGCCGCGCGCCAGCGGTGTCGATGATCCACAAGCTCGAGCGATCCTGATCTTTCATCTTGTCGACGAAGCCGCGCGTGAAGACGATCGACGAGCCATCGGGCGAAATATGGGGGCTGGCGATGGTTTCCATGTCGAAGAATGTCTCTTTGTCGAGCACCTTCGGCTTCGTGGATTGAGCGTGCAATGCGAATATAGCAGCGACGGTGAGGATCGCGAGAGCTTTTGCCATGCGTCGAAGTATATCAATTCAGTACACTAGGGATTCCAGGAATGCCCGAAATCATTTGTGAGGCTGTTTTGTTTGATATGGACGGTACGATTCTCGACTCGTCCATCCCGGTAGGAAGACAATGGCGGTTGTGGGCGGAAGGCGCCGGCATCCCGTTCGAAAAGGTGGAAGAGGTGATGCACGGCCGCCGCGCGATCGAGACCATGCAACTGGTCGCGCCGCATCTGCCGCAACCGGAGACCGTGGACCGGTTTCTAGAAGTAGAAGAGAAAGACGTCGAAGGCATCGTACCGATGCCCGGCGCGCGGGCGCTGCTCGAAGCGCTGCCCACCAATCGCTGGGCTGTGGTGACTTCCGCGACTTTTTCCATGGCGCAATCGCGGATCCGCGCAGCGGGGTTGCCACTGCCTGAGGTGCTCATCAGCGCCGACCGGGTGACCAATGGCAAACCGCATCCGGAAGGATTTCTGGCGGCGGCGAAGGCTTTGGGCGTGGACCCGGAGAATTGCCTCGTGGTCGAGGATTCGCCAGCCGGCATCCGCGCAGGGCTCACAGGCGCGATGCAGGTGTTAGGCGTCACGACTCACTACGGTTGCGACAAACTGGGCGCGGATCGATGCGTGCCGCACTTTGGAGACGGGTTTGCGGCAGTCATAGAAGGCTCGCGAATCCGGCTGCTTTTCTAAGGCTGGGATTCCGGCAACCGGCGAATTCAATCGCCCGGTTCTCGACGACCGCATCCTGCGGCACGCAGAAGGATGGCATGGACGATCTCGGCGATTCGTTCGAAATACGACGCCCGGCGTTGGACACAACTACCTTTATTTGTTCCACACCGACTCGCGGTGAAGAACGTCTACTGGAGGGTGTCTTCGAGAGTTGCGCTCGTTAGAACGCGTTTGGTCCATCGCTGGAGCTCTTCCGCAGAAGCATGCGCCACACGGCTGAAGGCCCACTCAGGCAAGGCTCCGAACTTCGTCAACAGGAGATCCCGAATCACCTCCTGTTTTCCGAGTTCGCGCCCTTCTTCACGCCCCTGCTCCAATCCCTTCCTGATGGCTGGCCCCAGGATCTTGTTTTCCATTACATCAATCATGCCAACCTCCCGTAGTTTGGCGTCGATCGCTTCTTCCATTCCCAGTATGCCTGAAAGCAGCGTCAATGCGCCCGCCGCCAATTCCTGCTCTTCTCCCCGCAACGCCCGGATCCGCGGCAACACGACCTCCAGCACCCTCTCTGGCGAACCTTTGGCCAAAAGAGCCAGCACATTGTCCGCCCAATCGGAACTCTCGAGCAGTGGTTCCGCATCGAGTTCCCGCAGGTTCACAATCGTGAACCGGAACTGCAACGTGGGCGTGGCATAGGTATCTTCCAGCCGCATCGGCTCACGTCCCATGTACAGGACCGTCTGCGTGACGTGCTGTTCATGAGTATCCTCGAGATGGACGTAGTAACGCAGCATCCGCCTCGCGAACCCCGCCTCGTTCGCAGCCTGAAACTCCACCTGATGCAAACCGCCATCTTCGGTGCGCACCACCATGTCTGCCCGGTGATTGTAGACCTGCGGCTGCTCGGAGGCCAACACCTCCGTGATCTTGCCGCCGAACAGCCTTCGACGAATGATGCCATCGCTTGGTCTCAGGAACAGCGTTTTGAGAGATACATCGTAGGGTTGCGCCATGCAATCAAACCGAAAGCGGCTCAATCCCTGCAGATCGAGCCGCTTCTTCTTTCCGAGCTGAGCCGAAGCGAAGAGCTACGCCAGCTTGTGCCGCTTTAAGGGCAACTCGCGGACACGCTTGCCGGTAGCTGCGAATACCGCATTGCAGATCGCCGGAGCAATCGGCGGCACACCCGGCTCACCCACGCCTGCCGGAGGTTCGTTGCTCGCAACCACATGGACATGCGTTTCACGGGGCGCTTCCGTCATGCGCGCGACTGGATAGTCGTTGAAGTTGCGCTGCTGCACGCGGCCATCCTTTGCGGTAATTTCACCCATCATCGCGATAGACGTGCCGAACACCGCCGCGCCTTCAAACTGCGCCTTGACGCGATCCGGGTGGATCGTCGTTCCCGCGTCAACCGCGAGGTCCACGCGCGGAATCGTCAACTTGCCGTTTTTGTCTACTTCCACTTCGACGATTGCCGCGACATAGGTCACGAACGAGCGATGCACCGCGACGCCCAGCGCGCGGCCGTTGCCTGGCTTCTTCCTCGCCCAGTCCGATTTTTCCGCGGCCAACTCCAGCACGCGTTTCATGCGGGCCGTGTCGATCGGGTACTTGTCGAGGCTCATGCCGTTGTTCCAGACCTTCATGCCCTGGCCGGCAAAGTCCAGCTTGCGCGAAGGTCCGAGCAATTCCATCAGGTACTCGACCCGATCGCGGTTGGCCGCTGCGGCAAGTTCATCGGCAAACGAGTGGATCGCAAACGCGTGGTAGATGTTGGCCACCGCGCGCAACCAGCCGATGCGAACCTGGCTCTTCGCCGGGCCATTTTCCGCGCGATGATGTTCCAGCGCGAACGGAAGGTCGGTCCAGCCCATGCCGAGTTCGAACTCCTGGCCGTACTCCGCGCCCGGCGCGAATGTGGAACCGATCGTCGGAAACACGCTACGCTGCAGCCAAGCCGTTGGCATGCCCTTATCGTTGACGGCAGCCTTCATGTACATGCCGGCCACCGAATGATAGTAGTCGAAGCGGATGTCGTCCTCGCGGGTCCACACCACCTTTACGGGCTTGCCGGCCTTGCGCGACAATAGCGCGGCTTCCACGACATAATCAGGCTTGGACTTTCGTCCGAAACCGCCGCCCAGAAGCGTCACGTTGCAAGTGACGTCTTCTTTCTTGATGCCCAGCGCACCCGCTACCGCTTCCTGCACGGCCTGCGGATTCTGGGTTGCTGCCCATGCCACCACCTTGCCGTCTTTGAATTCGGCGACGGCGGCTGGCGGTTCCATCGGAGCATGGGCGAGCAGCGGGCAGTAGTAATCGGCCTCGATCGTTTTGCCACCCTTGGCGAATTCCGCATCCACGTTGCCGAGATTGCGAACCACCTTCTGCGGCGCGCGCGCCTTTTCCTGCAACTGCTTCTTGAAGCTTTCGCTGTCGAACGCCGCATTCGGGCTGTTTTGCCATTCGATCTTCAGCTTCTTGCGGCCCTGCATTGCAGACCAAGTGCTGTCGGCCAACACCGCGACTCCGCCCAGTTGCTGGAACATCGGCGCGCCTTTGAAGGTGTCGAGTTGCACGGTCTGCGCGACGCCTTTCACCTTCTTCGCGTCCGCGTCGTCGTAGCTGCCCACCGTGCCGCCGAGCACCGGAGGGCGCTCGATCACTGCAATCAACATGCCGGGCATCTTCGCGTCGATGCCGAACATGCCCTTGCCGGTCGTGACGTCTTCCACGTCGATCATCGGCAAATCTTTACCGATGTATTTGTAATCCGCGGAAGACTTGTACTTCAACTCGCTCTTGGCAGGAACCGGCAACTTCGAGGCATCGGCAACCAGTTCGCCAAAGCCAATCTTCTTGCCGGACTTGCTGACCACAAAGTTGTTCTGCGCTTTGCACTCATCTGCGCTTACGCCCCATTTGGCCGCAGCGGAACGTTCGAGCATCATGCGGGCGGAGGCGCCGGCAATGCGCATGGCGTCGTAGAAGTCGCGGATGGAGCAGGAGCCATCGGTATTCTGCGAACCGTACTTCGTGTCGCCGACCGCCTGCACAACCTTGACCTTCTTCCAGTCGGCGTCGAGTTCATCGGCCACCACCATCGGCAGCACGCTGCGGATGCCAGTGCCCATTTCCGACCTGTGCGCGACAATGATCACGCTGCCGTCGGTTTCGAGGCCGAGGTACACGCTCGGATTCCAGCCCTTGGCTGCCGCCGAAGCCGTCACTGGCAGAACTTTGGCGCCCAACACAAGCGCGCCCGCAGACAGCACGCCGTTCAGAAAATCGCGGCGGTTGATCGCTTCGATGATGCTCATGCCTTCACCCCCGCGGCGGTCTTGATCGCGGCGCGAATTCTCTGGTACGTCCCGCAGCGGCAGATGTTGCCCTGCATCGCTTCGTCGATGTCTTTGTCAGTCGGTTTCGGCGTTTCCGACAACAGCGAGGCCGCCTGCATGATCTGCCCGCTCTGGCAGTATCCGCACTGCGGAACCGCGTGTTGGCGCCACGCTCTCTGCACCGGGTGCTCGCCCTTTGGATGTAACCCTTCGATGGTCGTAATCTTCTTGCCGGCGGCAGTGCTCATGGGCGTCACGCAACTGCGCGTGGCCTTCCCATCTACGAGCACTGTACATGCGCCGCAGAGGCCCATGCCGCATCCGAATTTCGTTCCGGTCATTTCGAGACCGTCACGCACGTACCACAAGAGTGGCATTTCGGGATCGCCATCGAATTGGCGATTCACCCCGTTGATCTTGAGCTTGATCATCATTGGAAGTTTAGCACTCGTGAGAGACTGATTAGGTGCAGCTTCGAGCATCACTCTTCTTCGCCGCGGCCTCGATGTTCGCGGCGGACCAACAGTTCGCCAACCTCGGGGATTTTCGGCTTACCACCAGCGAAGTGATCCACAAGTGCCGCATTGGCTACAGGACGTACGGGACCCTGAACGCCGCGAAATCCAACGCGATTCTCTTTCCCACCTGGTTCGGCGGCAACACCGCGCAACTCGCCGGATACGCCGGCCCGGATCAACTGATCGATACGTCGAAATACTTCCTCATCACCGTTGACGCCCTCGGCAACGGCGTGAGTTCGTCGCCTTCGAACGGCCAGAAGCCGTTTCCGAAGTTCAACATCCGCGACATGGTGAATTCGCAACACCAACTGCTCACGAAACACCTCGGCATCAGCCATCTGCATGCGGTGATCGGCATCTCGATGGGTGGCATGCAGACCTTCGAATGGATCACCGCGTATCCGGACTTTATGACCAAGGCCGCGCCAGTCATCGGATCGCCGAGGCTCGCCTCGCCGGATCTGCTGCTGTGGAACGCCCAGCTTTCCGCCATTGAACTCGGCCAGAAATACCACGCCGATCCCCACGAAACCATGCGGGCGGTGCTCGCGATCCACTCATTCGCCCTCGAGACTCCTGAGTATCGCGCGGGCAAGACTTCGCACGATGAGTTTGCGGCCTATCGCAAATCCTTCGAAGCAGATGCAGGAGTACGCGTCTCCGCCGAAGATTGGGCATCTCAATTGCGCGCGATGATTTCCGCCGACGCAGGGGAGCCGGAGACAGTGAAAGCGAAACTGCTTGTGGTGGTGGCTGCACAGGACCACATGGTCAATCCCCTGCCCGCTATCGCTTTCGCCCACAAAATCAAAGCCGGCCTATTGCGGTTGGACAGCAACTGCGGCCACCTGGCTCCGGGTTGCGAAACCGCTACTTTCAACGCGCGAGTCCGCGCGTTTCTGGAGAAATAACGACATGAGCAGAATTGCATTGGTAACTGGCGCCGGCAGCGGCATCGGACGCGCCGTGGCATTGACGCTACAGAAACATGGATACGACGTCGCCCTGGCGGGACGCCGGGCTTCTGAGTTGGACAAGACCGTAAGCATGTCGGCGGCGGACGGCGGCAGCGGGCGGATGATCGCGATCCCAACCGATGTCGGCAAACCTGAATCGGTCGACGCGCTTTTCGCGGCCGTCGCCAGGGATTTCGGCCGCCTCGACGTACTCTTCAACAACGCAGGCATGGGCGCGCCGGGCATCCCGATGGACGAACTCACCTTCGAACAGTGGAACGCCGTCGTGTCGGTGAACCTCACCGGCGCTTTCCTCTGTGCGCAGCGCGCCATGAAAATGATGAAGACGCAGACGCCGCAAGGCGGGCGAATCATCAACAACGGCTCGATTTCCGCGACCACTCCGCGGCCGAATTCCGCGCCGTACACGTCGACCAAGCACGCGATCACCGGCTTGACGAAATCCATCGCGCTCGATGGACGGCCCTTCGACATCGCCTGCGGGCAGATCGACATCGGCAATGCCGCGACCGAAATGACGGAACGCATGAGCGCCGGCATCATACAGGCGAACGGCGCCACCATGGTGGAACCTCGCATGAACGTCCAACACGTCGCTGACGCCGTGCTCTACATGGCGAATCTGCCTCTCGAATCGAATGTCCTCACCATGACGGTGATGGCCACCAAGATGCCTCTTGTGGGTCGCGGCTAAGTAGCCGGGCCGCGATAAAATGGACAAAAACATATGGCAATGATCCAGTTCGTTCGCAACTACGACGACCTCTCCACGGACAAGGGCTTCCAGTTCAAGTTCCACTGTGACAAATGCGGTAACGGCTTCATGTCGCACTTTCAAACGTCCGTGATCGGCGTGGCAGGATCGCTGCTGAACGCCGCCGGCAACCTTTTCGGCTGGGGACATTCAGCGGGCAACTCGGCTTATGAGATTCAGCGCGCGATCGGCGGCAAGGCGCACGATGACGCCCTGCAAGTCGCGGTAACCGAAGGCAAGGCGCACTTCAAGCAGTGCACACGCTGCGGCCAATGGGTGTGCCCGGAGGTCTGCTGGAACGAGAAGGCCAACCAGTGCGAAGCTTGCGCGCCGGATTTTCAGGAGCAGCTCGCGGCCGCGCAGGCGCAGGCCAAGGCCGACGCGGTGCGCCAGCAGTTGTACGAGAAGGCTCAGAAGACCGATTATGTGGCGGACGTGGACATGCGCGCTGACGCGTATGTGAAATCCCCATCGGCCGGCGTAGTCGGTGGAGCCTGCTCGAAATGCAACGCGGCGCTATCGGGCGCGAAATTCTGCCCCCAATGCGGCACTCCGGCGCCACAGGCAGTCGCGGCCGCCGCAACGCCGAAGTTCTGCCCGCAGTGCGGACAGCAGCCGGCGCCGGGAGTGAAGTTCTGCCCCGAATGCGGGTGCAAGTTTTAACGTGCGCTGGACGCTGATCGTCACCGCGCTGCTCGCATTCATTCTGATTCCGTTCGCGTTCTTCGATGAACCCCTCACCAACTGGACGCTGGCGAAGATGAAGGCGAATCCCGAAGGCTCGTTCGCGCTCATCGTCGCCGCGCTGGCGTCGGACGTGTTTCTGCCTGTGCCGTCGAGCATCGTCAGCACGCTAGCAGGCACGTTTCTGGGCTTTCCCAAGGGGCTTCTTGCATCCTGGCTTGGGATGTCCGCAGGTTCGTTGATGGGTTACTGGTTCGGCGCCACGGCGGGGCGTACGATGGTCGAAAAAACCGTCGGCATCGCGGAACTCCAACGCGTCTCGAGATTGCAGGACCGGTTCGGCGCGTGGGGCATCGTGGTGAGCCGCCCCGTGCCGGTGCTCGCGGAAGCAAGCGTGATTGCCGCGGGCTTCACACGCATGCCATTTGGGAAATTCGCGATGTGGAACGCTCTCTCGAACCTCGGAGTCAGTGCGGCGTATGCATACACTGGCGCGACCGCCGCGGACCGCGAGTCATTCCTACTGGCGTTTGCAGGAGCCTTGGGGATCCCCGCCGTGGCGATGGCCGCGGCCAGAATCTTCAGGATCCGCGTTCGAGAGTAAGAATCAACGTCGGATAGCCGTTCTGGCGAACCCGGCGGCTCTGCACCATATGGAATCCGATCTTTTCCAGGTGGCTTTGCGTGGTGGATTCGATCTGCGGGCCCCAAAAAGCCGGCACAATGCGAACACACCTGCGGAACAGCCAGTTGAACACGTCCGAATCTTCGCCAATCAAAACCAGCGTGAGCCGGCCGCCGGGCCGCAGCACGCGGTGGAATTCCTCGAGCGCCGCGCGCTGCCGAACGGGATCGAGTAGTTCCATCATCAGAGACGAAAAGACAAAATCGAAGGATTGATCGGCAAGCGGCAGGCTGCAGGCAGAAGCTGTATTGCAGGAACAACTGGAGTGCGGAAAACGCTCCCTGGCAGTGCGGTGCGTACGCGCGGCCATGGCATGCGAAAAGTCTATGCCGATCGTGCGGCCCTTCGGGTTCAGCGAAACGAGGCGGCGGAAGAGTTCGCCCGAACCGGTGCCAACCTCGAGAATCCGCTTTCCGTCGCGCACACCCGACATTTCGAGCGCTACACGATGCGCCGCGGAATGGAACAAGTAAGAAGAAACCGGATAAACGGTGGCGAGCCGGTCATAGACGCGGCGGGTTCGCTTGGCCATGGCCGCAGGCGCGAAGCTGCGTGCGACGGACGAAGAAGTGGATGGAATTGTCTGTGTAGGCATCATCGCTTCCACCCCGAAGAACAAATCAAGGCAGACCTATCTATTCCAACACATCAGCGGGTCTCAGTCACAAGGCAGCCGATTCCCGGCACGTTTCAGACGTTCTCGCTATGACAAGACGCGCAGGCGCGAGTTTTTGAATCCAATCCTAAGGTTCGCCCGTTACAATCGTTTTCTTAGCATGCCGTTTTTCAAGGTCCGCATTTTTTCCATTCTCCTCGCCCTTTTGTCCTGGACTTCGCTCACCGCCCAACCAGGCGGCGGGTCGTCGCTTCGCGGCGTTGTGACAGACCCGTCCGGCGGTCTCGTTCCTGGCGCGACTGTGACCTTGCGCGGCGCCGGCGCGTCCACGAAGACGGCCCGCGCCAACGACAAGGGCGCCTACGCGTTCACCGGCCTTACGCCGGGCGAATACACCGTGACGCAAGTTGCCGCACCGGGCCTGGCGCTCGCCGCGCCGGTCAAAGTAAGCATCAAGGCGGGAGGCCAGACGCTCGATCTCGAGCTGCAAGTGGCGTCGCAGAAGGAGCAAGTGGAAGTCGGCGACACAGCGCCGGGTCAAACCGTTTCGACGGACGTCAACAACAACGCCAGCGCACTGGTTCTGAAAGGCGACGACCTGCAGGCGCTGGCGGACGATCCGACGGATCTCGCCGCCGACCTGCAGGCGCTCGCGGGACCTTCGGCGGGGCCGAACGGAGGGTCCATCTTCATCGATGGCTTCAGCGGCGGCCAGTTGCCTTCGAAAGAGTCGATTCGCGAGATCCGCATCAATCAGAATCCGTTCTCCGCGGAATACGACAAGCTCGGTTTCGGACGCATCGAGATTTTCACCAAGCCAGGTTCGGACAAATTCAAGGGCGCGCTCTATTACAACTTCGCTGACGACTTCTGGAACACCCGTAACCCATACGCCGCGCAGAAAGCGCCGTTCCAGTTGCATGAGTACGGCGGCAGCCTCAGCGGGCCGGTGGGTAAGCAAGCCTCCTTCTTTGTGGACCTGCGGCGCGACGCCATCGACAACGGCGCCGTCATCAACGCGGCCACGCTCGACACCAATTCGCTCGCAGTGATTCAACCGTATACCGCGGCGTTTCTGGTGAACCAGCGGCGACTTAGCGTCAGCCCGCGTCTCGACTATCAGATCAACTCGACTAATACACTTTCCGCGCGATACACCTTCAATCACACGGACATTCCGAACTCGGGCGTGGGCAGCTTCAATCTCGCGTCACGCTCGATCCACGCCGCGACGGACAGCCAGACAGTGCAAATCACCGAAACAGCGGTGCTCGGCAAGAGCGCGATCAATGAAACGCGTTTTCAGTTTTTCCGCGTCGATGGATCTACGGCGGCGAATGACCTCAGCCCGTCGCTGCAGGTGATCGGCGCATTCAACGGCGGCGGCGCGCAGGTGGGCAGGTCCTCGCAACTGTCGAATAGCTTCGAGATCCAGAACAACACGTCCATCATTCGCGGCGCGCATTCCATTCGCTTCGGCGCGCGCGTGCGCCGCGAGGCTGTGGACGATCTTTCGCCGTTGAATTTCGCAGGCTCGTTCACCTTCGGCGGCGGTCCGGCGCCGGTGCTCAACGGCGCGAACCAACCCGTTCTCGACTCCACGGGCCAGCCGATGCTGGTCACGATCGATTCCATCGAACGTTACCGCAGAACGCTACTGTTCGGCCGCCTCGGCTTCGCTCCGGCGCAGATCCGGGCCCTTGGAGGAGGCGCCACGCAGTTCAGCCTCAACGCAGGCAATCCCGCGCTTTCGGCCAGCCAGGTGGATCTCGGCCTGTTCGCCGGCGACGACTGGCGCGTGCGGCCGAACCTGACCTTGAGCGGCGGCATACGTTACGAGACTCAAAACAATATTCACGATTGGCGCGATTTCGCGCCGAGGTTCGCGCTCGCGTGGGCGCCGGGGGGCAAGTCCGCGAAGGCTAAGCCCAAAAGCGTGATTCGTGCGGGTTTCGGCATGTTTTACGACCGGTTCGGACTAGGCAACACCATCGCAGCGCGGCGCTATGACGGCTTGCAGCAACAACAGTACGTGGTGACGAATCCGGATTTCTTTCCCAATGTGCCTCCCGCCGCTTCCCTTCCCGGCCTGCAAACCACGCAGTCCGTCCAGCGGATCGCGGGCGCGAGTCGCGCGCCGTATGTGATGCAATCCGCATTGAGTTTCGAACGCCAGTTGCCGCACAACACCACGATCGCCGTTACCTACGCAAACACGCACGGGCTGCACATACTGCGTTCGCAGGACATCAACGCGCCGCTGCCCGGAACCTACGATCCGCTCGCGCCGGCAAGGGCCGTGTACCCGCTGGGCGCCGCTGGTCCGGTGTTCCAGGTGGAATCGTCAGGCCTCTACAACCAGAATCAGTTGATCACGAACTTCAACACGAAGGTGAACAAGAATGTTTCGATGTTCGGCTCGTACGTGTGGAACCGCGCCCGCAGCGATAGCGACGGCGCGGCCACGTTCCCGTCGAAGCCCTACAGCTTTGACGGCGAATACGGCCCGGCGTCCACCGACATTCGCAATCGCGCCTCGATTGGCGGATCCCTAACGGCTAAGTGGGACATCCGGCTCAATCCGCTGATTGTGCTCGATGGCGGCCCGCCCTTCGACCTCACGTCTGGACGCGATCTCTACGGCACCACACTGTTCAACGCGCGCCCAGGCATCGCGACGGATCCTTCGAAGCCGGGCCTGATCGCCACCAAATACGGCCTGCTCGATCCGAATCCCGCGCCGGGCCAACCGCTCGTTTCGCGCAACTTCGGCCGCGGACCCGGTTCGTTTCTGGTGAATCTGCGCATCGGCAAGACATTTTCGTTTGGCTTGGGCGAAGGACATGAAGCGCCAGTCAACATTCCGGGCGGAGGTCCCCAACGCAGCGCGAACGCCGGTGTCTTCACGCCTGCCGGAGGCGCGGCCCCAAGCGGACCCGCGCGAACGAGCCGCAAGTACAACCTCACGATCTCGATGTCGGTTCGCAATCTGTTGAATCACACCAATCCCGGCCCGATCATTGGGAACATCACGTCGCCTCTGTTCGGCCTCGCCAATCAGCCGGCGGGCGCGGGACCCGGCGGCGGCGGGTTTTCCGAGTCCGCCAACAACCGGCGCCTTGAATTGCAGACTCGATTCACCTTCTAAGGAATCGCCCGCGCAACGGAGCCGGACGACGCAGCGAAGTCGAGTTTCTGTTCCATTAGTGGGCCTGTCCGGCCCTGCGCCGGCTTCTAAGGAACTCGCCTGCGCAACGGAGCCGGACAGAGCAACGGAATCGAGTTTCTGGTCCATTGGTGGGCCGTCCGGCCCTGCGCAGGCTTTTGAGGATCCGAACCCAAACTACTGCGGAGGCGGCGTGATCTGGACCTGCTCTTCCAGATCGCGTTTTTCCGCCTCATTCCGCTGCCGGATCTCCTGGTACTTGCCGAGCGCGGCCTTCGCCTTTTCGGCTTGACCAGCAGCCTGGTATGCGCGGGAAAGCTGGTAGTATGAACTGCCATCGGCATCAATCGACACCGCGGCTTCGAGGTGCGGAATCGCTTCGGCCTGCTTGCCTGCGCGGATCAACGCCTGCCCCAATGCCGCCCGCGCGGGCAGCAACTTCGGGTCATACGCCGCGGCGGCCTGCAAATACGTCAGCGCCTCTTCGGTTTTCTCGAGCTTCAGGTACGCGTCGCCGATGAAGAAATAAACCTCGGCATTCTTCGGATCGCGGCTCATTTCCTTTTCAAGCAGCGGGATTGCGCTCGCGTAGTCCTTCGCGAAGTAAAGGGACGTCGCGTACTCGCGTTCCACACGCGTATCGTTCGGCGCCAGCCTCAACGCGGCCGCCAACTCTTTTGCCGCTTCGAGATGCTGGTTGCGCTGGGTTGCGATCTCGGCCTTCAACATCTGGAGTTCCACGGACGGAGGCAGCTTGCCCAACTGCGCGAAGGCCTGAATAGCGAGTTCGTTGTAGGCGCGTGTCCGCCAATAGGGGCTCTTGCCCGCGGCGGCGTCGGCAAAGCGTCCGGCCGCATAGTCGCATTCCTGTTTGTCGGCGATGCAGTTCGGTTTTGGCTGGGCCTTCTCTTTGGCTTCCTCCTGCGCCGCCCAGGATGCGTCGGCCCCGGTAGCTTTGTACACGCGGGCGAGTGCGGCGTGCAAGCCGCGGAAGGAAGGCTTCTTCTCGATCGCTTGTTTGTAGAAAAAGAATGCCGCGCGAAATTGGCCGGTCGCCATGCGGGTCTCGGCGACGAGCGAGAGGAACTCCGCGGATCCCTTTTCGATCCCGTCAAAAGACTTGGCGGCAAGAGCTTCGTAGCAGCGGCCGAGTCCGACCCAGGCGCGAGGATCCTGTGGGGCGAGCGTGGTGAGCTTGCGAAAGTGCGGCGCGGCTTCTTCGCCGCGGCCGAGCGAGAGCAGCGCGTTGGCGAGCATTCCACGTGTGTCGACATCGTTGGGGGCGATGGCCACGGCCTTGTTCAGCGGCGCGACGGCCAAAGCGGGTTGATTGATTTGGAGATACGCCGTGCCCAGTGAGACGAGCGCGGGAATCGCCTGCGGCTGGGCCTTCAACACCTGCTCGAAGACAGGGATCGCGTCTTTGTTGTTGCCGGCCATGTGCAGGGCGAGCCCGAGATTGAGGCGGAGTCCTACATTCGCGGGCAGTGCGTCCGAAAGCTTGCGATAGATCACCGCGGCGTCGGCAAAGCGTCCGGCGCCCATGAGTTGCTTCGCCCGTTGCGCCAGCATCCCCTGTTCAGGAGTCTGCGCGCTCAGCGCGAAAGACAGAAAGCAAAAGGCGGCCCCCATCAGGGACCGCCTTTTGCGGGTTGCGTTGGAACGAACCATCCAACTCGATTCTAGACTAGAAACCGAGCCGCAGGCCGAAGCGCACCTGGCGTTCGCCGGTCGCGCTGCGGACACTGAGGAAGGTGGGGCTCGTAACGGTCGTGCTGGAGAAACCGGTGAACTGTCCGTGGTTGAGGAAATTGAACATTTCGCCACGGAAGGACAGCGACACCTTTTCCCGGATCGCGAAGGTGCGAGCTATGGAGATATCGGCATTCCAACGGCCGGGGTTGCGTAGCGTATTGCGTCCGGTGGAACCCATGCGATAGGTTCCGGCGGGCACGATCACGTCCTTGAACGCGGTTACGTCATAGTACGTGGTGCCCGGTCCAACGGCGCCGCTCTTGGTGACATCGGGATTGAACTGATCGGCAGTCTGCGGAGAACCCGGCAGATTCAACGTGCCGCCCGATCCACCGATGGTGAAGGGGGTGCCGGTGAAAGCCGAGTAGATGCCGCTGACATTCCATCCGCCCAGAATGTGCGAAGCGATGCCGTCCTGAAGGAACTGCTTGCCCTTGCCCATCGGCAGGTCATAAACCCAGCCCATCTGGAACATTTGGCGGCGGTCGTAACCAGCCGACGCATAGTTGCGGCGGAAGGCCGGAAGGTAGTTCCAGCTCACCCCTGCCCAACCGTCTTCGTCGGTCATGTTGAACGCGTGCGAATAAGTGTAGGCGCCCTGCAGCATGAGACCTTTGGAGAAGCTCTTGCGGACGCTCGCCTGCAGCGAGTGGTAGTTGGAACTCAGGTAGCCATCCCACAGATTGGTCGCGGTGTTGCGGCCAAAGCGCGAGAAGTACGGACGTCCGGCGGCGCCGGCGCCGATCACCTGGCCAGCGTTGATGTCGAGGTCGGCAAGCAGGTTGCTGGACTCGGTTCCGACGTACGCGAGCGTGCCCACAATGTTCTGGGGCAGTGTGCGTTCGAGGGTCAAGTTCCAGCTCTGCGTGTAACCACGGTTGATCTGGCCCTTGTACGGAGTGCGCATGTCGGCCACGGCCGGCAGCGAAACCACACCGGTGCTGATGTCGGGTCCGGTGACTGCGGGGATGCCCGCGGAAAGCGGACCGAACGAATCGAGCGCGTTAGCGGCTTGGAAGTTGAAGTTGACCGTGAGCGGGTAGAAGCCGCGCAACGGACGCGAGAACGGCAGCGGATCGAAACTCAAGCCGTAGCCGGTCCGGAGCACTGTCTTATCGTCGAGGCGGTAAGCGATGCCGATACGCGGAGCAAACAGCTTCTTGCTGGTGGTCATGCCATTGCTGACCGGGACATCGCCGCGGCCGCCCATGTAGACCAGGTTGGTTTCCGCGTCGAGGCGCTCAATACCCTTGCCGGCGGCGCGGGTCATGAGCGGATAGTATTCCCAGCGCAAACCGAGGTTGACAGTCAGCTTCTTATTGACCTGCCAGCGATCGCGGGCGTAGAAGCCAAACTGATACTCGCGCGGGGTCATCAGAATGTACTGGATGCTCTTCTGATACTGATACGGCGCACCAAGCAGGGTGGACGCAATGCCATTGAAGTTGTTGGTGGCGCCGATGGCGGTGGTGCCGCCCGTGAAGTTGATGTAACCGCGTGGACCTGCACCCAACTCGGGCTGCCAGTGACTCATGCGATAGTTGGTGCCGTCGAAGCCGAAGCGAAGCTCGTGAGCGCCCTTTACGACGCTGACGTTGTGGCTCATCGTGTAGTTCTGCTCCACGCGCTCGAGGGGCATCCACCCGGGGACGCCAAAGCTGCTGTAGCTATTGATGTCCACGTTGGGGAAGCCAAGTTGGCGCTGGTCAGGTCCGCCGATGCCTGGAATGCCGAGCGTCGAGGAGAAGTCCTTACCAAAGTCCGTGCCGCGAACGACCTGATCCTGACGCTGGTAGCCGATCACGCCGTCGATGATGACCGACGGGCTCACGGTCCAGGTGTGGCCGAGCGACATGTTCTTGACCGTGGTGTCGCCGAGGCCAGGGTCGGAACCGGGGGCCGGTCCAATCGCGTCGCCGAAGACACCCTTGCCGCCGACAAGGGCGCTCATGCGGCCCCAGCGGAAGAACATCGAATGGTTCGGGGTGCGGTTGTAGTTGATCTTGAGATCGTTATAGTCGCGGTCGAACTTGGGCACGGCGGAGGCGAAGTAATTCGAAAGTTCGCCCGGCTGGTTGGGATTCGGGAAGTAGCCGATGAGCTTCGCGCCCTGCGTCGAAATACGGTTCGCGGGAATCATGTTGCCGGCAAACGGGGTGCGCAGCGCCGCGTTCGCGTTCGTGCTCGGATCGTAGATCGTCTGCAGCGTGCCGTTCGAATTGAACGCCTTGCTGAAGTCGCCGGTGCGGATCGCGGCCGTCGGAACCGAAGCGAAAGTTGTGCTGCCCTGGCGCTGGCGGGTGCCGTCAAAGCTGTAGAAGAAGAACAGCTTGTTCTTGACGATCGGGCCGCCGATGGTGCCGCCGTAGTTGTTGTAGATGCTCAGCGGCTTGTCCACGCCCACGGGCTGGAAGAAGTTGCGGGACTTCAGGTGCTGGTTGTCGTGGAACTCGAACAGGCTGCCATGGACCTGGTTGGTGCCGGACTTGGTGAGCACAGTGACGGCAGCGCCGCCCGCCATGCCCTGTTCGGCGTCGGGCGCCGTAGTCGTGATGTTCACAACGTCGACCATTTCAGCAGGCGTCACGTATCCGGCATGGTGCGGCAGCCAGAGGTTGACGCTGGCGGCGCCATCGATACGGGTGGTGTTGTTGTTGCGATTCGTGCCGTTGATGTTCGTGGTCAGCGAACGTCCGGGCGTATCGGTCGCGGAATTCTGGAAGCCGGCCGGTGTGGCGCCGGGGACCAGGTTGATGAGGCTTTGATAGTTGCGGTAGCCGGGCAGCGGGATGTTCGCCACCTGTTTGGCGTTCAGTTCGGTATGCGTGTCCGCCTTGTCCGTTTGCAACTGTGTTGCGTCAGCGGTAACCGTCACCTGGTCACTGAGATTGCCAACTTCCATCCGGACATCAAGACGGCTGACGGTGTTCGCCGTCACGATCAGTCCGGTGCGGGATTGAGTCTTGAACCCCGTGGAGGACGCCTTGAGTTCATAGGTACCGGGCAGGATGTTGCCGATATTGTAACGGCCTACGGCGTCAGTCTTGTCCTCGTACGTCTTGCCGGTATCCTTGTTGGTCAGTACAATTGTCGCGTTCGGGATCGCGCCGCCGGAAGCATCTTCCAGTTGGCCAACCACCGAACCGTACAATACCTGGGCATTCAACACTGGGGAGAGGCTGGTGCTTGCGAGAAGCGTCAAAACCGCCAGTAGTCGTATGCCCGCAGAGATGTATTTGTTCATGGAACCCCTTATGGTCTCTTCGAAGCAGTCGTTTGTTATCAACCCGGAGAGCGCACTCCCCGAAATTGTAAACGCTACGTTAAATTGTACACCGAATGATGGAAAAGTCCAGATGGTTCAGGAACCGGACCCCACGTGGGAGCGTCTAAAGAAGACCCGCTCAGAAGCTGAAGAGAAAGTCCGTGTGGTTGAGCAGAACCCACGCCAGGTCTTCGAGGCCTCGTATCTTATCGCCTGCGATCGCCGCCCTTGCTTCTCTGATTTCCGCTGGAAATGGCTCACGGGAAAGGAAAGTCAGGAACGCCTCGCGCACAGTTTCATCCGGGGACTCGATCGCCAGAAGCCTCTGCAAAACGGGCGAAGACGCCACATCGATGCGCCGCAGCGCCAGCGGGTCATTGAGCAGTTTGAAGGCCTGCAACAGTGAGGACGAAGCCCCGCGATCCGCGCCAGGCAGCCGCTTGCCGCGGTAGAAAGCATCCAAAAAACCTTTGGATGGCGGATCGAGCACAGGTTCCGCGGTGTCGGGAAGTTGCATCGCCCAGTGCACCGTTTCGCTCCGCCCGGCAATCGCGTAGGAGGCTTCGATTCCCGTCGCGGTTTGAATCGCGTCGTGGACCTCTTCTGCCGCGAGCCTCCGCGGCGCCCGGCGGGCGTACTGGAAATACCATTCGGCGCGCCACTCGCCATTTTCTTCTGGCCATTCGCTCGATAGCTGCCAGGCGCCCGAGTTCGCGACCAGGCGAACGAAGGCTTTGAGATCGTAGTTCGAATCCTGCAGGAACTGCGCGAGGGCTTCCAGAAGTTCCGGGTGCGAGGCTTGTAGAGCCCAAGGCGCCGGCGGAGGATGGGCGGGGTCGAGTCGGTCCGGATCGAGCGCGTCGACGGGTTCGACGAGGCCGGTTCCGAACATCTGCTTCCAAAGGCGGTTGGCGAGGTTCCGCGCGAACATGGGGTCGCCGGCGAGTTTGCTGGCGAAGAATCCGCGCCAAGCCGGCATGTCGCCATTGGGCTTCGAACCGTCCCGGTAGGCGGCGGTGAGAATCAGTCCTTCCGGCGCCGCCACGCGATTGGGGCGGTTGCCGAAGTACGTATCCATCGAGTAGCCGGGGGTTCGATAGTATTG
>JACXTT010004882.1_pt1 | contig 19760 bp, 15 predicted proteins | sample 9270951 | NCBI WGS metagenome assembly JACXTT01 (sample SAMN15532306, study PRJNA645909) | rock metagenome | isolation source: weathered quartz diorite | place: Puerto Rico | collected 2017-06-21 | reverse complement strand
GCCACGGGCATCCTTGGGGACGTACCCAAACCCTCCACGACCAACACCGGTCCGCCGCGGCCGAGAGTGATCCGGTCACCCAGTCGCACCGGCATCGGCGCTATAACGCGCTCGTCGTTCACGAACGTGCCGTTGGTGGAGCCCGCATCGTGCAGCGTGAGCGCGCCGGAGGGGCCGACGGTCAGCTCGGCGTGGACGCGAGACACGACGCCTTCTGCAGCGCCAGCCAAACGGAGCTCGCACTCGTGCCCCCGGCCGATCCGGATGTGCACGCCGCGAGCCTCGTACAGCGTCCCCGTGGCGGCATCGAGCAGCGTGATCCCGTAGGCACGCGCTTCCACTGGGGTTTCCTTGGAATCGTCTGGAGGGACTACGGCCGGGAAGGCACTCCCCGGGCGCGGCGGTCGGGGATCAGCCGACGCGGCACGGGCGAGCGTCGTGGTCTCACGCGCCGCTCGCGGCCGGCCCGACGGAGCAGTCCGCTACGTCGCTCGTTGAGGACGGCGACCGCAGCGCCCCGCCGATCGCCCGATGACCGCCGGTCGACGCCGGAACGACGGTCGTCGAACTGGCGACGGTCATTGGTGGTACGGCGGTCGGGCAGCGGTTGGTAGGCCATAATGCTCTCGTGGGCCCTGACGTGGGGCCGAAACCTACCGGCCGATTGCCGCTGCGGCTAGTGCTCTCGGTGCTCCCGAAGCCGGCCGTCGATATCGGCCATCACGTCATCCGCATGGCCGTTCTTAGCCCAGCCTTTGTGCTTCCCGTGATCGCGACTTTCGGCGAGTCCGCGCAACGCTACGCGCTCGCCTTCGGGCGACACGAACACACGCACCACCTCGTCGTCGCCGCGACGGGCCCAAACGACGCGATTAGGACCGTGGGTCTCAACTCGGTATACGACGTAGCCTCGCTGCACCAGTACCTCACGGGTGACGACCACCACGCGGTCAGCAGGCACCACGTACTCGTAGCGCGCAGGCTCCGCATACACGACTTCGGCGCGGGTGTAGCCCCCGGACGCGCACGCGGCGACCGCCACTGGGAGCAAGATGTAAGCGCGCGTCATCATCAGTTCCTCCTTTATGGTCTCCCTGAAGACTCCGAAGCGGCAGGAATGTTTCGCCGATGTGACACGGGTCACACGCGGAGCAGTGCTAACTTGCAGGCTGGAATGGACAATCTGGCCCATACCTTGATCGGCGCGGCACTGGGGCGCGCCGTCGCCGGGCGCGAGTTGCCCGCCGCGGGCTGGATCGGCGGGGTGGCGGGGAATGCGCCGGATTTCGTCGAGCTGCTCTTGCGCCCAAGCTCCTGGTCGCCGGGCGAAGGGGTGACTTACCTGGTCTTCCATCGTGGAATCACTCACTCGCTTGTGGGCGCGGCACTCGAGATCGGCGCGCTCACCGGCCTCATTACCTTCATCGCGCGGCGGTGGGCCCGAGCCGGCGCGCGCAGCGCGCCCTCGCCGCCCTGGCGCTGGATCGTCGCGTGTGTCACCGCCGCCGTCCTGAGCCACCTCTACCTCGACTGGCAGGGCTCTTACGGCCTCCGCCCTTTTCTCCCGTGGAGCGAGCGCTGGTACTATGGAGACTGGGTGGCGATCGTCGATCCCCTCTTCTGGATCGTACCGCTCGTGACACTCGCATGGGGTGAGCGGCGGCACTGGCAGCCCGCGCTCGTCTATTTGCCAACGGGCGCCGCCGTGATGGCCCTCGTGCTCTGGCGGGGTAGCGGCGTGGTCGTCTGGTGGGTGCAAGTTCTTACGGTCTTGGCCACCGCGGTGGCCGTCGTCGGCTGGGAACGGCACTGGTTCGGCGTCGCGCGCCGCGGGCCGGCGGCGGCGTACGGCTTGCTCATCCTGGCTCTCTACGCGGGCGCGAGCGCCGCCGCCGGCACCGTGGCGCAGGCGAAGGCCCGTGCCGCGGCCAAGGCGCGATTCGGCCCCCAGGCGCAGTGGGCCGCGCTCACGGTCGTGGGACGACCCTTTCGCTGGGAGACGCTGATCGCATCGGCCGACAGCGTTGCCGGTCCCGGTTGGTCAGCTCCACGGCGCCTCAACGATCCTCGCGTTCGGGCGGCCGTCGCGACACCGTCGGGTAGCGCGCTCGCCCAGTTCGCGCGGTTTCTCGTGGCCACGATCGATTCGAGCAACGGCGAGCCTCGGGTCGCCCTATGGGACGCCCGCTTCCATCGCAGCGCGCCGGTGTCCGGTGGCTGGGCGGCGGTGGTCATTCCGGTGCCTCCGACACGTTAAATTTGCCGTTCGATGAGCACCCCCGTCCCCACTCCCGTCCTCAACGTCGCTCCAGCGCCCGGAGCCTTGGACAACGTCGTCACGGCGCTCGAGCCATCCTTCCGGATGGCCCTGGTGGCCGCGACGCCGGAGCGCGTGGTGTACCAGGCGTGGGACCGGCTCCTCAAGCGATACGTCGCGCTCCACGTGCATCTCGAGCCGGATGCACCGGGCCGCGCGTGGTTCCTGCGCGAAACCGAAACGCTCGCCGCTCTGGATCACCCCACCATCCGGCACGTCTACGCCGCCGGGGTCTCGGGCCGGTTCGCCTACCGCACCGCCAACTGGGTTGACGGAGAGAGCCTCGCGGACGCGCTGCGTCGCGGCCCCCGCCCGCTCCCCACGGCACTCGCCCTGGTGCGCGACCTGCTCAGCGCCGCCGAGCACGCGCACGCCCGCGGTGTGATCTTGCGGCGCATCGTGCCGACCACGCTCATGCTCGAGCTATCCGGCCGCGCCGTGATCACGGACCTCCGCTACGCCAGCTGGTGTCTGCCGAACGTCCCGGTCGATGATCGTGGCGCCGGCGGGGTGTTCGTGGCGCCGGAAGTACGCGCGGGAGGCGTGGGCGAGCCGGCGAGCGACGTCTTTGCGGTCGCGGCGTTGGTGTATTACGTCCTCACCGGCCAGCCGCCAGAGGCCGACCCGGCTCGTCTCGCGCCGCCGCGCCAGCTGCGGCCGGCCGTCCCCGCCGCGCTCGAGCGCGTGTTGTTGCGGGCCCTACAGGCGGCGCCGGGTGCCCGCTACTTCACGGCGACGGAAATGTTGGAGGATTTCGTGAGCGACGCAGGGGTGTTTCAAGAGCCAGCGGCGGCGCCCCAGGTTGCCGAGGCCGGGTTCGAAGGGCGGCTGCGGCGCGCTCTGGGCGACGACTACGAGCTGCTCGAAGAGCTGGGCACGGGCGGGTTCGGCCGCGTGTATCGCGCGCGCGACCTGGGGCTCGAGCGCGACGTCGCGATCAAAGTGCTGCACCCCTCGCTCACCGCGGATCCCGCAGTCATGGAGCGATTCCGCCGCGAGGCGCAGCTGGCCGCCCGCCTCCGCCACCCGAGCATCGTGAGCATCTACGACATCATGAGCCGTGCGGGACTCCAGTGGTACACGATGGAGCTCGTCCCCGGGGCGAGCCTGGCGCAGCTCGTGACACAACGCGGGCCCCTTCCGGTCGAGCAGGCGGTCCGAATCCTCGACCAGGGACTCTCGGCCCTCGAGCACGCGCACGCGCTCGGGTTGGTGCACCGGGATCTGAAGCCCGAGAACATGCTGATCGAGCCGGACGGGCGGCTGCGCATCACGGACTTCGGGCTGGCACTGGCGCTGCGCGGGGACGGCCGGTCCGGGGGCGCTGCCTCCCGCAGCGGAACGCCGCAGTTCGCCGCGCCGGAGCAGCTCCTGGGTGAGCGCGTGGACCAGCGCGCCGACCTGTACTCGCTCGCCGCAGTGACGTATTTCGCATTACTCGGCCGGCCGCCGTTCGAGGGAGCCACGCCCGAAAGCATCCTCGCCCGGCAGACGACCGAGGATCTTCCGCCGCTCCACGCCACGCGGCCCGACGTGCGGCGCGAGCTCGAGGACGTGCTGCGAACTGCGCTCGCGAGCGATCCGGCGGCGCGCTACCCGACTGCCACGGCGTTCCGCGAAGCGCTGCGCCGTTCGCGCGGCTTCGTCTCCAGGCTCAAAGCGCTGCTGAAGGGTTAGCTTAGCGCCAGCGGAGACAGAACTATCGAACCCGGGATCCGCCATCCAGCGGGAGACCCGCACACGTCTTACTACCAAGGACACTCTCAGGAAGGCAAAAGTGCGCGGGCGGAGTCTGACACTGTTCGCGGCGATACTAGCGACGGGCTGCGGCGGCTCGAGCCCGACCGGCGGAGGTGGCGGCAATCCCCCGCCTGGCGCGAGCGTCAACATGCTCGAGTACCACTTCACACCCGAGACGCTGAGAGTCAGCGTCGGGACCATCGTCCAATGGAGCAACGGGGGAACGACGCAGCACACCTCGACGAGCGACGTCTCTGGACTCTGGAACAGCCAAGCGCTAGCTCCGCCCGGTCCCCCCCCAATGACCTGTCCGTACCCGCCCTGCAGCGGGAGCCCGGGCGGCACTTTTCAGTTCACGTTCAACACGGCAGGGACCTACGCCTACCACTGCGCGTTCCACGAAACCCTCGGCATGAAGGGTGTGGTGATCGTCACACCGTGACTACCGCCAGCGGAAGATCCGCAGCGCGACTCCGAAGCTCACGAGCCCCCACGCGGCCACGATTCCCAATGGCGCACCGAGCTGCGCCAGACTGTTCCCGTCGATCATGACGGCGCGGAGCGCGTCGTTCAGAGCCGTGAGCGGGAGCGCCTTCACGAACGGCTGCATCGCATCCGGGAATCGGGCGTACGAGAAGAACGTGCCCGAGAGGATCCACATCGGGAGCATGACGAGGTTCATGAGGCCCGAGACCGCTTCGATGGTGCGGGCGCGACTGGCCACCAGCATCCCGAGCCCGGCGAACGACAAGGCGCCGAGCACGGTGATTGCCGCGACGGCGCCGAGCGATCCGCGCACGCCAACGTGGAACATCAACCAGCCGAACCCGACCAACGCCGCGACTTCGACGAAGAGGAACACCAGCCGTGACAGGATGAACGACAGGAGGTAGTGGCTCCGGCGCATGGGCGTTGCCATGAATCGCTTGAGCAGCTTCTTGGTCCGGGCCTGGACGACCGAGAAGCCGACCCCCCACAGCCCGCTCCCCATCAGGTTCATCCCCAACAGACCGGGAATCAGGAAGTCGATGTAGCGGGAGCCCGGCTCGGTCACGCGCTCTTCAGTCACGCGGGCGGCATCGACGCGCCCACGGGCCCGCTGCAGGGCTTCGTCCGCCTCGAGGCGCGCCAGATGGCTCTCAGTGCGCGTCGAGTCATAGCGGTACACGACGGTGTCGCCCGGCACCACGAGCAGCGCCACGCGCCCGGTGCGGAGCTGCAGTCGGGCCTGGCTCGAGTCGAGCACCACGGCCGAAAGCCGCGGCGCGCCCCCCAGCGTCGCCGCGACGGCGCTGTCGCCCGACCCACGGAGCACGGCCACCCGCAGCTCGCCGGGACCCCGGTTCCGGAACGCGATGCCGAGTGCGAACGCGAGCACGATCGGGAAGCCGAAGACCCAGAAGATCGCTTCCGGCTCGCGGTAAAACTCGCGCATGCGCGCGAGGCTGAGCTGCACGAGAGGATGGTCACGCATCCCGAAGCTGCCTTCCCGTGAGCGACACGAACACGTCCTCGAGTGTCGCGTGGTGCGTGGCAAGGAGCGAGAGCTCGGCGCCGCGGCGCTCGAGCAACGCGAGGAGCGCGGGCACGGCGCGGTGCACTTCCTCGACGGTGAGCGCGATGCGATCCACGGCCGGCCGGACCGCGCGCACGCCGGGCAGGGCGGCGAGCTCCTCCGTCCCCGGTGCTCCCGGTCGACCCGAGCCGTCCGCGAGCGCGAACTCCACGACGTGCTCCGCCCCCAGCGACGCGATCAGGGAGCGCGGCGTGCCCAGGGCGATGATCTTTCCGTGATCCATGATGGCTACGCGGTCGCACAACCGCTCCGCCTCTTCCATGTAATGGGTCGTGAGCAGGACCGTGCCACCAGCTGCGCGGAACCGCCCGATCACGTCCCAAAGCTGGCGCCGCGACTGGGGGTCGAGACCCGTGGTCGGCTCATCGAGGAACAGAAGGTCGGGCCGCGAAACGAGCGCGCAGGCCACCGCCAAGCGCTGTTTCTGCCCGCCCGACAGCTTCCCGACCCAGGAGGTGCGCTTTTCCTCGAGCTCGACGAGCGCGAGTACCTCGTCGACCGAATGCGCCGAGCGATAGAAGCTGCGAAACAGCCGGACGGTCTCCTCGACCGTGAGCTTATCGGCGAGCTGGGTGTCCTGCAGCTGGATCCCGAGGCGTTCCCGCAGCGCGCGACTCTCGCCCGCGCCGCGCGTCCACCGCATTCCGAGGACCTCTACGTCACCCGCGTCCGGAGCGGTAAGCCCTTCGAGGATCTCGATCGTGGTCGTCTTGCCGGCACCGTTCGGCCCGAGGAGGCCGAAGCACTCGCGCGTTTCGACGGTGAGGTCTAGTCCTGCGACCGCCACGACGTCCGCGTAGCGCTTGACGAGCCCTGCACAACGGATGGCAGCCAGGGCTAGCTCTTCTTTTTTCCGGGCTCCGGCGGGGCCATCGCGTGCTTCATGGCCGCCTCGAGCTGCACGTAGAGGCTGTTCACGGAGTCGCTCAAGGCCCGGATCTTCATGTGGATCCCGCCGCCGCGCCCCGCCATAACCGACATCGCCCCCGCCACGTCCGCGATGGTCCCGATATTCGCGGTGAGGGCGCGCTGGCGCATCTGGGACGAGGCATTGACGATCTTCTCGCTGAGCTGCTGGATGGTGCGGGTCTGGCCTGCGCGATTCGACTCGAGCTCCTTTACCAAATGCATGAGATGATCGGCGGCGCGCTGGAACTCTTCGATTTCCTCGATTCGCCGCATCTGGTCGGCCGTGAGCTTTTGCTGATCCATGGCGCCTCAGTTCCTCGTTTCCAGCGCTTCCACGAGCACCCGCCCGTCGAGCGGCTCCGCGGGGGTCAGGTCGAGTAGTCGTGCGAGCGTGGGTGCGATGTCCACCGTGGTGACGCGCCGGTCGTAGGTACCTCGCCGGACTCCCAAGCCCATGAGGATCAGTGGTACGTGTGCGTCCAGATCGGTAGGTTGGCCGTGCATGGCGATCGGCAGGTTGGGATAACTCCAGATCGAGTACGGCTTCAGGGTGACGACGAGCTCCACGCCCGCGTCGGGCGGCACCTGATGCATCCAGCGGCGCACGATCGCGTCGGCAGTATCCTGGCCCCGAAGGTCCGCCGGGCGGTCCACCCGCGCCACGCCGGGCAGCGCGCGCAGCTGCGCCCTCAGGTCGGCGATCACGCTATCCACGTTCACACCCTGGGCGGCGAGCCGCGCGCGATCCGGGAGCAGTAGCATGCCGGTATCGAACTGCAGCCAGTCGCCCCCGCCGACACGACGGTCGAGCGCGGCGTTCGCGCTCGCGATCAGGCTGTCCGGGATGACACGCACGGCATCCCGCCGGCCGAGCGCGCGGGACCGCTCCGGGTAGGGCGTCACGCCGTGGTCGGCGGTGAGGACCACGAGCACGTTGCCCGTGCCGTACCGTACGAACAGCTGTTGCAGAAACGAGCCGAGATACCGGTCGAGCCGCAGGACTTGATCGTGTATCTCGCGGGAGTCGGGACCAAAGGCGTGGCCGATAGCGTCAGTGGTCGAGAGGGAAATGCAGAGCAGGTCGGTTGCCCCCCGCCCGCCCAGCCGCAGCGCGCGTGTGCCTTCGAGGGCGAACGCGAGGGTGAGCGAGTCCATGGTCGGGACCCCGGCCAGCGCCGCCGCCGCTTGCGAGCTGTCGGCCGGCAGGTGGTGCGGGAACATGAAGTCGGCGCCGCCATTCTCGTACGGGAGGCTGTCCGGCTCCGGGTAGTCCCGCGCGGGGAGCAGCAGGTTCCACACCGCTCCCGCCTCCTGGAAGGGCAGATGCCTCCCATTGAATTCCCGCACCCACGCCGGCAGCGAATCGCCGTAGTACCGGCTCGTGGTGAAGTACCCCGACTGGTACCAGTAGACCGATTGCTTGGCGCGGCCGATCGGCAGGATGGCGCCGCGGTCCTTGCGCGATACCGATAGCGCGCGGGCGTCCGGTTCGGCGGCCCGGAGCCAGTCGAAGAGCTCGGTGCCGCGGAACCGGGCCGGGGACGCGCCCGGACCGGTCAGGCCGATCAGGGGCGCCGTTGAGTCCTGGACTCCGACGGTGTTGGCGATGATCCCGGTATGAGCGGGCCAACGCCCCGACAGGATCGTCGAGTGCCCGGGGGCGGTCTCGGTGACGGCGTGATCCTGATAGGCGTCTCTGAAGACCGCGCCCTCTCGCAGGAGCAACCGGAGGCCGCCCTCCAACTGAGGACGGTAGCGGTCCAGGTAGTCCGGCCGCAACTGGTCAACGGTGATCACCACGACCAGCCGAGGCCGAGGGACCGGGGAAGGCGTGAGCCCGACGCCGGCAAGCGCGCACAAGAGCGAACGAATCATGTCACGCAAAATACACGCAGGAGAGGCTATGCCGCAGCGGTCACCGGCTCTTCGCTCCGCACACGCGTGGCGAGGGCCAGCGCGAAGGCGATGATCACCGAGCATGCAAAGAACGGCACCCTCGGCCCGAGGTATTGATAGGCCAAGCCTGCCCAGATGGGGCCCAACACGCTCGCGACTCCGCGCAGTGCTTGCTGCACGCCCATCATCAGTCCGAATTCGTGCCGGCTGGTCCGGTGGCTTACCAGGGCCGAGTTGGCCGGGAAGAGCAGTGCGGTGCCGAGGGGCAACAACACCTGGAACGCAATGAATAGCTGTACCGACGTTGCGAACGGAATCAAGGCGTACCCGAGCGCATAGAGTACCGCGCCGAGGCGCATCGTTCGCACTTCGCCCAAGCGATCGTTCACCGGCCCGACGACGAAGGCGCGCATCAACACGCCGACCCCGCCGAACACCGTGAAGAACCACCAGATGTTCGTGACTCCGATTCCGAAACGCCAGTTCAGGTAGAGCGTGAACACGGCGGGAGCCGAGTTATAGGCGAGCATCGCCACCGCGTAGATCCAGATCAGGTGGGCCGCCGGCCTGCCCGGGTGACGGATGACTTCCCACACGGCTTCGCGCACTGGACGCGGCTCGGGCGTCGGAACGTGGCGCCCGCTCGCGGTCGTGATGTGCGTCGCGAAGACGCGGGACTCAGGCAGCCATTTCCACGCGAAGACGAGATTGCACAGGCACAACGCCGCCGCCACCAGACCCGGAGCCGAATCCCCGAAGCGCGCAGCAAACGATCCGATTGCGGGCCCGATCACCACGCCGAGACTGGTGGCCGCCGAGAGCCAACCCAGTGCCTTGGCACGTTCGTGCGGAAGCATGGTGTCGGCAACGTAGGCCTGTGCGACGCCGGTCGTCCCGCCGCCGAGGCCCTGGACGAAGCGCGACAGAAACAACAGCCACAGCGAGCTCGCGAAGCCGAAGATCACATACGCCACCGCCGAGGCCGAGAGTCCGACGAGTAAGGCGGGACGACGGCCATACTTGTCGGATACCCGCCCCCACACCGGGGACGCGAGCAGCTGCGCCACCGGAAACGACGCGGTGAGCAAACCCACGGTGGTGGGGCTGGCGTGAAGCCGAATGGCGTACAGCGCCAACAGCGGGAGGACGAGCGTCAGCCCGATCATGTCCACGAACGCCACGGCCATCAGCACCGACATCCGCTTCATCGTCTCGCTCCCAGGCCGAGGACCGCCGCGCTCACCACCATGAGGATCACGCCGAATGCCGCCGCCACGCCCAACTCCGACACACGCAGGCTTGCCATGATTTCGATCGAGATCGGCCGGTTGTCGTAGGTGTACAGCACGATAGACGTGACAAAGTCGCCGAGTGCGGCGACAAACGCGAGGCTGCCCCCGGCGGCGAGCGCCGGCTTGAGAAGCGGCAGCGTCACCCGCCTAAAGGTCGCCCAGCGTCCGGCGCCGAGGCTCGCCGCTGCCTCCTCGACCCCAGGGTCGAGCTGGCGATAGCCAGCGAGGAGGGCCCGTCCGGTGACGGGAAGGTTCCGCACCAGATACGCGAGGGGCAGCAGCAGCGTCGTGCCCGCGAGGACCCACCGCAGGGTCGCCGGGCTGTGCACACCGAACGTGGTCAGCAGCGCGATCGCGAAGAGGGTGCCGGGAAGCGCCCACGGAAGCGCGATGAGCCCCTCGATCACGTCGCGGAGCCTGGACGGCCGTCCGCGCGCCACTAGCCCGCTAGCCGCGAGGGCGAGGGCCAGCGCGCCAACGGTGCTCCCCGCAGCCATCCAGAGCGAATTCACGAGCGGCCGCAGTCGCTCGGGCTCCGCAAACAAGCGATGGTAGTTGACCCCGCTTAACACCGGCGGGAGGGTCTCTGTCGTCCAGGTGCCGTAGGGGACGAGGGAGATCAGGGCCAGCGTCAGGTGCGGGAGGAGGAGCAACACTGCCAGCGCCCAGCCCGCGGTAGTGGCGAAGGCCCGGACGCCCGTCCCGCGGATCGGGCGGCGGCGCGGCGCAGTCCCTTTGCCGAGCGCGGTGACGATGTCGTCACCCTCGGAGCGGCGCAGCAGGACCAGCCCCGCGATGGCGACCAGTGCCAGCGCGACGCTCTCGACCTCCGCCAGCCGGAGCTCGCCGTTCAGCTTGCTCGCCACGATCTGCGTGGTCATGACGCGGAACCCACCCCCGAAGACGTAGGGCGCGCTGAACGATCCAACGGCGGTCATGAAGACGAGGAGCGCGGCTCCGGCGAGCGAGGGGCGCAACAAGGGGAGGGTCACGCGCCACAGCGTGGACCATCGACCGGCGCCGAGGGCCTGGGCCGCCTCGAGCATCGAGGCATCGAGCTTGGCGAGCCCGGCGCGCGTGAAGAGGTAGAAGTAGACATACATCGAGTACGCGTGGACCAGGAGGATTGCCCCGGCACCCTGGAGCCGCCACGGCGCATGCTCGAGCCCGAAGACCCGCTGCACGGCACGCGCGACGAACCCCGATTCGCCGTACAAGAACAGGAACGCGATCACGCCGACGAACGGCGGCAACACGGCGGGCAGAGCGATCAACGAGCCGAGCGTCTTGCGACCGGGAAACTCTAGCCACTCGAACAGGAACGCGAGTGGCACGCCGATGACCGCGGCGAGGGCCACGCTCGCGACCGAGATCCACGCGGTTGCCCAGAGCGCTCGCCATTCGGCGGGCCGGGTCGCGAACGCCGCGAGGCCGGCTCCACCACCTCCCGCGGCATCCGCGGCGACGATCAGGATCGGGTACAACACGAGCCACACGAGGAGCGCGGTCAGAACCGCGCGCGCGGTGAGGCCAAGGCGAGCGCTCACGCGCGGGTCTCCGCGAAACGGGTCACCGCCGTCGCCGCGAGCGACACCCGGTCGCCGACGCGCGCGGCCTGGGGCGCCGCGAGGACCTCGAGCCGCTCGCCGACGTCCGTCTCCACCAGAAAGAGCGCCGCGGCCCCCAAATAGCGCCGCTCGCGCACGACCGCCGGCACTCCCGAGGCCGCGAATTGGAGGCGCTCCGGCCGCACGACCAGCACCTGACCATCCGTCGCGTCCGCGTCGAACGCCCGCGCCGCCTTGCCGCGCAGGACGTTGGCCCGCCCCACGAACGTCGCAACGAACAGGCTCGCCGGGCGCTCGTACAACTCCTCCGCCGTCCCGAGCTGCTCGAGCCGCCCGGACTCGAGCACCGCCACACGGTCGCCCAAGTCGAAGGCTTCTTCCTGCTCATGCGTCACGAACACGCTCGTGATGCCGACGCGCTTAATCAGCGCGCGCAGCTCGCGTCGAGTGCGCTCGCGCAGTGCTGGATCGAGGTTCGAGAGCGGCTCATCGAGCAGGAGCACGCGCGGCTCGGGCGCGAGCGCCCGAGCCAGGGCCACGCGCTGCTGTTGTCCCCCCGACAGCTCCTGCACGCGGCGCCGTTCGAACCCTTCCAGACCCACGAGCTTGAGCGCGTCCGCCACCGCCCGGCCCAGGTCCCCTTTCCCCCGTCCGGTGAGTCCGAACGCCACGTTCTCTCCCACGTCCAGGTGGGGAAACAAGGCGTAGTGCTGGAAGACCATCCCGCAGCGCCGCTGGGCCGGTGGCGTCGTAGTGACGTCCTCGCCGCCGAGAACGATGCGGCCCGCGTCGGACGTCTCGAATCCGGCGAGGAGGCGCAACACGGTGGTCTTGCCGCTCCCGGACGGCCCGAGCAGGGCGAGGATCTCTCCCTGCAGAATGTCGATTGACAGCGGCCCCACCGTGACCGTCGAGGACCATTGTTTGCGAACGCCGTCGAGCGTGACGAAGCCGCTCACCGGGAGCGGCCCCGCACCGTCTCGTCCCAGTAACGCATCCAGTCCGCGCCGCGCGCGGCGAGCAGGTCCCAGTCCACGTCGGCGGCTTTCATCGCGCGCCGCACCTCGCGTGCCCAAGGCGGCAGCGAGTCGGTAGGAATGTCGCGCCGCGCCGGCAGCCGGTAGGCTTCGCGCGTCGCGACGAGCTGCGCCTCGATGCTCCCGACGTACTCGACGAAGGCATGCGCCTGATCGCGATGCCGGGGGTTTCGGACCACCGCGATGGCGTCTTCGATCACCGGCGTCCCGCTCTTCGGAAACACGTAGCCCAGCGGCAGGCCATCCCGCTTGGAGAGGAGGATGTCCGGAAGGTCCCAGATCGTCACGAGCCCTTCTTCCCGCACGATTTTCTGATCGAGGAGAGGCCCGTTCAACACGTATTCCTTGGTCTGCGCGTCAAGCCGCCGGAGCCACTGCAAGCCGACCGCCGTGTCGTGGGTTTGCGCGAGCCCCCGCTCGATGATCATGCCCCACACCGCGCGCATCGTTCCCGAGGCGAGCGGGTCACGGATCAGGATCTTCCCTTTCCAACGGGGATCGAGCAGATCGTCCCAGTCCTGCGGCGCCTGCTCGGGCCTGAGCGCGCGCTCGGCGTAGACGACCACGACGGGCGTCTCATACACCGCCATGTACAGGTCGCCAGGGCCGCGCCCGTGCGGGTCGATGGCACCCGCCCAACTCGGCCGAAACGGCTCGAGCAGCGAGTCCGCGGCCCCCCGCGCGAAGATCGTGGCCGGCCCGCCGAACCAGACGTCGGCCTGCGGATTGGCGCGCTCAGATCGGATCCGATCGTACACCTCCTGCGAGCCCATGTCGAGCCAGCGGACGTCGACCTCGGGGTGCAACCGCTCGAACCCACGCTCCATCAGCATGAGGAGGTCGCGGCCGTGGGGGGAGTAAATGACGAGGGGAATCCGATGGCCGGAAGAGCAGGCGGCGACGGTGAGAGCCACGCCTGACGCGACGAGGAGTGCGTGGTGCGTAGTGCGTGGTTTGTGTCGGCGCGCCGCGAACATGCGGTGCGCACCGTCGGCAACCACGTACCACGTACCACGCACTATCCTACGGAGCATTCCGTCGCTTCATAGCCAGGAGGTTTGCAAACAGCCGATAAGCCCCCGGGACACCTGCCGGCAGCTGCCGGAAGAAGCTGAGCCCCGTGTAGACATACGTGCCTGTACCGAGTGAGGCGACGAGCAGGCCGCCCTGAAGCGGTGGCTCGCCCGGATCGTGCATCTCGAGCAGCGGCGTGTACGCAGGATCCCAATCGTGGGCGAAGTACAGCCCGCGCTCCTGCACCCAGCCGCGCCAGTCGTCCGGGCCGATCTCGTTGGGCAGGTGAAAGACCAGACCCTTCGGGTCGAGAACCGTTACCGCCGCTGTTTCGTCAGTGACGCGGTCGTGCGGGCGCGCCATCGACAGCCGATAGGGCGCGAAGCCGCCGTTCACGAAGGGGTATTGCTGGTACTGCACGACCAAGAGCCCACCGGCCCGGACGTAGTCCAGGAGGCGTCCGTTGGCCGCGACCAGCGCGGGATCGGTTTCGTACGCCCGGCTGCCGATCACGATCGCGTCGTAGTGGGACAGGTCGCCTCGCGCGAGCGTGTCGGGACCGAGCAGCTCGATCGGCACGCCCACCGCCTGGAGGGCTTCGGGCACGCGGTCCGAGGCACCCCGCACGTACCCGACGCGCCCGAGCATCGGGAGCGTGATGCGCGCGACTCGGACCTCCGCAGTCGACGTGTGGCTGACGCCCCGCGGCCGGATGTGCGGATAATCGATGATCGCCAGCGCGCCCTCACCCCGGTCGCGGCTGGCGAGCGCCGCGGCTCGGAGCTGGTACACGCCGGGTTTCACCGCCGAAGGTAGCGTGAGGGTGACGGTCAGACTCTTCGCCTCGTCCTCGCGCTGGAAGGACAGGCTCTCCGGTGGAACCGTCGCCCATCCGGGCGGCGGGGTGAGCACCACCTGCGCGGCCGCGGGACCGCGCGCGCGGTTGGTCACCGTGACGGTGAAGCGTCGCGGACCGGCGGCGGCACCATCCACGGGCCAGACGACGAGATCGGGCGTGACGGCCACGTCGAAGGGGCGGGTCACGAAGATCGGCCGGCGCACCTCGCCAATGCTTTGATCGCGGTAGCGGTACACGACCTCACGTGTGACGACGAGCGGCTCTCCGGTCACGGTGAGCCGCACCGTCAGCTGCAGCGGACCCGGCTCGAAGGGCAGTCCCCGCCACTCCGCCGGCACGCCGGTCCAGTCGTACAGGGCGCCGACCAGTGGCCGGCGCAAGTAGTACGGCTGGGAGCGTGGAGCATCCGGCGCCACCGTGACGGCGAAGTGGCGACTGAGGAGCGCACCGGGCGCCACCGGCGAGGCGGCCGCGTCGAGGCGCTCGACCTTCCACCCGAGCGGCGCGCCGACTTCCACGCCGCCCAGGCTCATCGTGCTGTCCCCGGCGTTCCAGACAGCCGCCTCCACCTGCACCCGCTCGCCCGGAACGACCACACCGTCATCCGCGAACCCGTCGACCACGACGCCCGCCGCGGAGAGGAGCGCCTGCGTGAGGATGATCCGCTGGCTCGAGTCCGCATCGCCGAGCTCGTGTAGGGCGCGCGCGAGGTGCGGCACGATCGCGGAGGGGTGCAAGGGGTTGAGCCGCGCCCGCGCGGAGTCGATGATGGCGGCGTAGCGCGCCTTGCCCGGCAAAAGGGTGTCGATGCCCGAAAAGAGCCCGTCCCCATCTCTCGTCTGCGCGCTTCGGTCTCGCCATTCGATGAAGGCGAGGCGCGCGATGTTCGATCCCGGCCGCTCGAGCTGGCCCTGGTCCTGAGAGCGGTGCTGGCTCCGACCGGCCATGGCGATCTGATGGTAGGAGCGTCCGTCCACCGCATCGAGCACGCCCGCGTCGAGCCGCAACGTGGCGGCGGCGGTGTCAAAATAGAGGGAGCGGTACAACTTCACCGGCCCCCAACTCGAGTCGCGCAGAATCTCGAACGCCTGGCGCGCCAGCACGCCGGCCACTTGATGCTGACCATGGCCATCCTCAGGCGTGCCAGAGAAGACCGATACGATGATCTGGGGGCGGAAGCGCCGCACGACATCGAGCACGTCGTGTAGCAGGGAGTCGCGGGGCCAGAAGCGGAGCGCTTCGGCGATCGTCTTCGAGTAACCGAAGTCGTAGGCGCGGGCGAAGAACTGTCGGGCGCCGTCGATGCGGCGTGCCGCGAGCAGCTCTTCGGAGCGGATGATCCCGAGCTCGGGACCGAGCTCGGGGCCGATCAGATTCTGCCCGCCCTCGCCCCGGCTGAGCGAGAGGTACGCAACCTGCGCGCCCATCGCCCGCGCGAACAGGGCCACCAAGTCCGAGTACTCGTCGTCGGGATGCGCGCCGATCATCAGGACGCGCTTCGCGGCGCCGAGCTGCTTCAAGGCGCCCGCCAAGGCCGCGACGCCGCCGGTGCCGGGTGGGGTGAACTGCCCCAGGGCCGGGCCGGCGGCGCCGATCAGCAATACGAGGCTAGTCCCGAGAGCGCGCCGCACTATTGCGAAAGATAAGTGACCCCGCCCTTCATAACGAACCGTACGCGCTCGAGCTCCGTGATGTCCTTCAGCGGGTCTCCGGCCACGGCCACGAGGTCCGCGTAGGCGCCCGGAGCCACGACGCCGAGCCCGGGCTCCCCCAAGAGCTCGGCCGCGAGCGACGTCCCCGACTTGATCGCCTGCATCGGCGACATGCCGTACTGCACGTAGTACCCGAACTCCTTCGCCTCATTGAGCTCGGTCCATGGGAACCCCCCGACGTCCGTTCCTAACACGATCCTGACGCCCTTCTTCAGGCCGTGCGCGAACGCCTGGCGCTGATGCGCGACCATCGGCGCCCACGGACCGCCACGCGGGCCCGCCACGTACACCGCCACCGTCACCGTCGGCACCCAGTAGACCCCCCGGGCGACCAACGCGTCGAGCAGGGAGTCGGTCATCCCATCGCCGTGCTCGATGGTGTTGACGCCCGCGCGCAGCGCGGCCGCGATGCCGTCCGACCCGATCGCATGGGCGGCGACTCTGCGCCCCAGACGGTGCGCCTCGTCCACGATGGCCCGCGCCTCGTCGTCCGTGAAGTTCACCCAACTGTGCAACACCGAATCGGGGGTGAAGTAATAGCGGCGGTCCGAGTAGTACTTGATCCAGTCGGCGCCGTGTGCCACCTGCTGGCGGACGGCGAGGCGCGCGCCGTCGACGCCATCGACCGGTTGCACGCCGTGCGGCAGCTCGAGCTCCCAGTTGTCGGACACAATCGGGTACATGCCGGTCGGCGCCATGGCGCGGGTCGACGCGAAGATCCGCGGACCGGGGATCTCCCCGCGATCGACCGCCCGCTTGATGTCCACGTCGGCGTACATCGCGCCCTCCGTCTCCAGGTCGCGGATGGTGGTAAAGCCGTGCTCGAGCGCGATCCGAGCGTTTCTGGCGGCGAGAATGGCACGGTAGGGGGTCGACTCGTATAGCAGCTGCACGTCGTACGACTGCGAGGTCGGATCGCCCTGGAGCAGGAGGTGGGTGTGCGTGTCGATGAAGCCGGGAAGCACCGTCATCTGGGACAAATCGATCAATCGCACGCCGCGGGCTTGTGCCTGGACCTGGGCCAATGGGCCGACCGCCTTGATCCGGTCGCCTTCGATCAGGATCCCCGCGCCCGCCAGCGGCGCATCGGCTCGGCCGTCGATTACACGGCCGGTTTTGATGAGGATGAGGGGCGGCGCGGTCGGGCGGAGCACCTGGGCCAGGAGCGACGGGAGGGGAAATACGAGCGCGACGGCACAATGTAGCAGGTGACGCATGAATGCTCCTCGCGAGGGCGAGGCGAATCTTCCCGTGAGCGCGGCCGTGTCAAGCCGCTTAAATTTGCGGGAGGAGGTACCCATGACGACCACCGCCACCGCTCCGGAACGCAAGGTCAGCGCCCAAGAGGCGCGTGAAGTCGCGGAGGCCGCGCGCGAAAAAGAGTGGATCGCGCCGAGCTTCGTGCGCGACCTGTTCCTCGGCCGGTTCCGCCTCGACCTCATCCACCCCTACCCCGAGCAGGATCCCGAGGAGGTGCGGCGGGCCCAACCGTTCCTCGAGAAGCTCGAGCGGTTCCTGCGCGAGCGGGTCGACTCCGACCGGATCGATCGCGAGGGCGAGATCCCCGACGACGTGGTTCAAGGTCTCCGCGACCTGGGCGCATTCGGGATCAAGATTCCACGCGAGTACGGCGGGTTGGGGTTGTCGCAGCTCTCGTACATGAAGGCGATCGAGCTCGTGTCGTCGATCGACGGCTCGCTCACGGCGCTGCTCTCGGCTCACCAGTCCATCGGCGCTCCCCAACCGCTCAAGCTGTTCGGGAATGAGGCGCAGAAGAAGAAGTATCTCCCGCGACTGGCCAAGGGAGCGATCTCGGCGTTCGCACTTACGGAGCCGGGCGTCGGGTCCGATCCCGCGGCGCTCGAGACGACCGCCGTGCCGAGCGAGGACGGGCAGGCGTGGATTCTGAACGGCGAGAAATTGTGGTGCACCAACGGGACGCGCGCTGAACTGATCGTCGTGATCGCGCGGACGCCGTCCAAGGTCGTGGACGGCAAGGAGCGGCGGCAGATCACGGCGTTCCTCGTCGAGGCGAGCTGGCCCGGCGTGAAGGTCGAGCATCGGTGTCACTTCATGGGCCTGAAGGCGATGTACAACGGCGTGCTACGCTTCACGAACGTGCGCGTGCCGAAGGAAAACGTGGTGTGGGACGTGGGCAAGGGCCTGAAGCTCGGACTGATCACGCTCAACACTGGCCGCCTCACGCTCCCGATCTCCTCGGTGGCCGCGGGCAAGCGCTGCCTCGAGATCGCCCGGGAATGGGCCAGTGAGCGAGCCCAGTGGGGACGCGCCATCGGCAAGCACGATGCGATCGCACAGAAGATCGGCGCCATGGCGGCGAATACGTTCGCGATGGAGGCGGTGGCGGAGCTGTGCGGCGCGATGGCCGACCGCGGGAGCTACGACATCCGCCTCGAAGCGGCGATCGCAAAGCTCTACAACTCCGAGGCCGGCTGGCGGATCATCGACGACACCGTACAGATCCGAGGCGGCCGCGGCTACGAAACCGCCGACTCACTCCGAGCGCGTGGCGAGAAACCGGTCCCCGTCGAGCGCATCATGCGCGACTTCCGCATCAATTTGATCTTCGAGGGGTCGAGCGAGATCATGCACCTGTTCATCGCCCGCGAAGCGGTGGACAAGCACCTGCAGGTCGCGGGCGATGTGGTGATGCCGGGCAAGAGCCTGGGCGCGCGGCTGCAGGGCCTGGTGCGCGCCGGGCTGTTTTACAGCTGGTGGTATCCGTCGCGCTGGCTCGGGTGGAGCTTCTGGCCCAAGTACGGCCGGTTCGGACCCCTGGCGCGGCACCTGCGCTATGTCGAGCGGGGGGCTCGACGACTCGCGCGGAGCGTGTTCCACGCCATGATGCGGTTCGGGCCGAAGCTCGAATACCGACAGGCGGTGCTGTTCCGCCTGGTCGACGTCGGAGCGGAGCTCTTCGCCATGGCCGCGACGTGCTCGCGGGCGCAATCGCTCGCGAAGACGGATCCCGCGGCGGGCCGGCGGGCGGTGGAGGTCGCCGACCTGTTCTGTCGCCAGGCGCGCGCGCGCGTCAACGGGAAGTTCCGCGAGCTCTGGCGCAACGCCGATACCGCGGCGTACCGCGTGGCACAAGAGACGCTCGCGGGAGAGCATCGGTGGCTGGAAAGAGGGATGGTCGAATTGGAGTGATGCGTTGCCGGGTGTAGCGTTCCCGGATTCACCGTTGCCGGAAAGAGCGTTTCCTGTAACGCATTACCCGGTAACGCCTCATTGGCAACCGGTAACGCCACTCTCCCAGATCACGCCGCCTGATGCGCAATCATGATGCTGCGCAGCCGCTCCGGCGTATCGCCCGCCATGTCGCCGTACGGCGACGGGTGGCCCTGGGCATCCATGACGACGGTCGGGCACACGAAGTCGTAGCGCCGGGCCGCGATGCGGTCCGCCGCCGCCTGCGTCGCCACAGGCGTCGCGATCACGGCCTGCTTCGCGCCCAGCTGCTCCGCGACCTTGGCCGCCGCCAGCACCTTCCACGGATAGGCCACCTGCCCATCGACGATGACCGCGGTCCGGCCCGCGAGCTTCTTAACGGGCCGTTGCGTGCGATACAGGATCAGGTCCTGGCTCACCCGGGCTCGGGACTCGTCGATCGCGCTCGCGAGCTTGTCCAGCAGGGCGCCGCTCGGCTGGAAATCCGGGTCCAGCTCCGACGGGGCGGACTCGGCGATCGCCCCGATCGGAGCGAGCCTGGATCCGAGCTTGATGAACGCGGCGACCAGTACGTCGAACTGTGCGCCCATCGCCTTGGCGGCGTTGGCCGCGATTTCCACGCCCTCCGGCGTGATGCCGAGTAGCAGG